>ENA-UBCA01001366-UBCA01001366.1-human-gut-metagenome-genome-assembly--contig:-NODE-1366-length-12293-cov-7.792858_pt1 | contig 12293 bp, 9 predicted proteins | sample MGYA00244228_ERZ654716 | MGnify/ENA primary metagenome ERZ654716 (study PRJEB26926, sample SAMN06164557) | human gut metagenome | biome: ENVO:00009003; feature: ENVO:2100002; material: ENVO:00002003... | reverse complement strand
GTCAGATGTGTATAAGAGACAGGTTTGTACATACAGTAGCGGCGGTCAGTGACCGCCATTTGATTTGGTTGCAAAGCCAAATCAACCATACAGCAACATACATATTTTGACCAAGTATAACATTCCAATTATTTTTGCAATGTATGTTTTAGGGGCGAACCGTGTTCGCCCGTTCGTATGCAACGCATACGATTGCACGCAATGCGTGCAAGGTTCAATACACAATTATAATCACATCAAAACATATGTGTTTAAACAAAATATTTCATCAAGGCGGGCGGCCGATGACCGCCCCTACGGGTTTACATTTATAAATTATTATTTAAACGGAAAAATACTGCCGTTGCCTGTGGTCGAACCGATTTTGCAATCGGTTCGATTGGCGTTCACTGAACGCCGCTACAATTTTCCACTTTCCATTTTACATTTTCAATTAAAAAGAATCTCCCGAACACGGCAAATGCCATATTCGGGAGAATTTTTTATTTATTCACATATTCACTTTTTACAAGCTTTAGCCAAAATTATTCGGCATCGGGAAGGCTTGCAAGCTTTTCAAGGTGAGCATACTTATCAGCAGCAACCTTTTCAGCCTTTTCAAAGAGTTTTTCTGCTCTTTCGGGGAATGAACGAGTGAGTGAGTTATAACGAACTTCGCCCATGATGAAGTCACGATATGATGCAGAAGGAGCTTTACCGTCAAGCATGAACGGATTCTTTCCTTCATCTGCAAGACGAGGATCATAACGGAAGATGTTCCAGTAACCTGCCTCAACAGCCTTTTTCTCCTCAAGCTGAGCAATGCCCATGCCACCCTTGATACCGTGGTTGATACACGGAGCGTAGCAGATTACGAGTGACGGACCGTTGTAGCTTTCAGCCTCAACCATAGCCTTGAGAACCTGATTGTTGTCAGCACCCATAGCGCACTGTGCAACATAAACATAGCCGTAGCTCATTGCAATAGCGGCGAGGTCTTTCTTCTTAACAGCCTTACCTGCAGCGGCAAACTGTGCAACCGAACCTACAGGAGTAGCCTTTGAAGCCTGACCGCCTGTGTTAGAATAAACCTCGGTATCGAATACGAGGATATTAACATTTTCGCCTGATGCGATTACATGGTCAAGACCGCCGAAACCGATATCGTAAGCCCAACCGTCACCGCCGAAGATCCACATTGACTTCTTAGCAAGCTCGTCCTTGTCAACGAGTGTTTTCTTAACAAGTTCGCCAACCTTTGCATCCTCTGTGTTCTTTTCGAGTTCAGCGATAAGAGCGTCTGTTGCAGGACGGCTTGAAGTTGAATCTGTTACTGTGTCGAGATAGTTCTGGCAAGCTGTCTTGAGGTCAGCGCTGTCTGTATCCTTCTGAATACCCTCAACATACTCGATAAGTCTGTTGCGGATAGCTTTCTGACCGAGAGCCATACCAAGACCGAACTCTGCGTTATCTTCAAAGAGTGAGTTCTGCCAAGCAGGACCGTAACCCTTCTTATTCTTTGTATAAGGTGTTGCAGGAGCAGATGCACCCCAAATTGATGAACAGCCTGTTGCGTTAGCAATGAACATTCTGTCACCGAAAAGCTGTGTAACAAGCTTTGCATATGGTGTTTCACCGCAGCCTGCGCAAGCGCCTGAGAATTCAAGCAACGGCTGTTTGAACTGACTGCCCTTAACTGTAGTGAACTTGAACTTCTCGTGAACTTCAGGCTTATCTTCAAGTGTGAGAGCGTAGTCAAATACTGCCTGCTTAGGACGCTGTGAGTCGATTGGCTGCATTGTGAGAGCCTTAGCGCCCTTCTTACCCGGACAAACCTGAGCACAAGCGCCGCAACCCGTACAGTCGAGTGTTGAAACTGTCATTACAAAGTTGAGGTCCTTGAGTCCCATCATCGGGAGGCTCTTTGTACCCTCGGGAGCTTTTGCAAGCTCATCGGCTGTCATGGCAACAGGACGGATTACAGCGTGAGGACATACGATTGCACATCTGTTACACTGAATACAGTTTTCAGGATTCCATTCGGGAACATCAACTGCGATACCTCTCTTTTCATAAGCGGCAGAACCGTTAGGAGCAGTACCGTCAACATGATCCATAAATGTTGAAACAGGGAGCTTGTTACCCTTATACGCATTTACAGGCTTGAGGATTTCGTTTACATACTCAACGAGAGCGCCGTTACCCTCTGCCTTGTCGGCAACTGAATTATCAACAGCGTTAGCCCAATCAGCAGGAATTTCAACCTTTTTGAGGTCTTCCATACCACGGTCGATAGCGGCGTAGTTCATATCTACGATAGCCTGACCTTTCTTCATGTATGACTTCTTAGCAGCAGCCTTCATAAGCTCCTTAGCCTTGTCGGCAGGAATGATATCTGCAATCTTGAAGAATGCTGACTGAAGAACCGTGTTGATACGACCGCCAAGACCGATTTCCTTACCGATCTTGATACCGTCAATTGTGTAGAAGTTGATGTGTCTTTCAGCGAGAATCTTCTTCATCTTACCAGGGAGACGCTCGGAAAGCTCTTCTGTATCCCATGGGCAGTTAAGAAGGAATGAACCGCCTTCTTTAAGGTCATCAACAATATCGTACTTGTCAACATAAGACGGATTGTGACAGGCAACAAAGTCTGCCTTTGAAATGTAGTATGTTGACTTAATAGGAGTTTTACCGAAACGAAGGTGAGAAACTGTAAGACCGCCCGACTTCTTTGAGTCATATGCAAAGTAGCCCTGAGCATACATATCGGTGTTATCGCCGATAATCTTGATTGAGTTCTTGTTAGCACCGACAGTACCGTCAGCACCAAGGCCCCAGAACTTACAGCTGTGTGTACCCTTCGGAGTTGTATCGGGATTTTCAACAATCGGAAGTGAGAGGTTTGTAACATCATCAACAATGCCGATTGTAAATCTTCTCTTAGGTGTTTCGCTTTCAGCGTTTCTGTAAACAGCGATGATGTCGCCTGGTGTTGTATCCTTTGAGCCAAGACCGTATCTACCTGTGTAAACCTTTACACCTGCAAAATCCGAACCGTTGATAGCGGCGAGAACATCAAGATAAAGAGGTTCGCCGATTGAACCGGGTTCCTTTGTTCTGTCAAGAACAGAGATTGTCTTAACAGTCTTAGGAAGCTCTCTGAGCATATAGTCGGCAACAAAAGGTCTGTAAAGGTGAACTTTAAGAAGACCGACCTTTTCGCCTGCGGCATTGAGGTAATCAACAACTTCTTCCGTACAGTCGCAGACAGAACCCATAGCAACGATAACATGCTCTGCATCCTCTGCACCGTAGTAGTTGAACGGCTTGTAGTCAGTGCCGATTTTAGCATTAACCTTGTCCATGTACTTAACAACAACTTCGGGAACTGCGTCATAATACTTGTTACAAGCTTCTCTTGCCTGGAAGAAGATATCATCGTTCTGAGCAGTACCTCTTGTTACAGGATGCTCAGGGTTAAGAGCACGACGACGGAAAGCCTCAACTGCATCCCAGTTAAGCATATCGGCGAGGTCTGCGTAATCCCACTCCTCAATCTTCTGAATTTCGTGAGAAGTTCTGAAACCGTCAAAGAAATGAAGGAAAGGAACTCTGCCTTCAATAGCTGCAAGGTGAGCAACAGCGGCAAGGTCCATACATTCCTGAGGATTGTTTGAACAAAGCATAGCATAACCTGTCTGACGGCAAGCGTAGATATCTGAGTGGTCACCAAAAATAGAAAGTGCGTGGCTTGTGAGCGCACGGGCTGATACATGAATAACGCCCGGAAGGAGCTCGCCTGCCATCTTGTACATATTCGGAATCATAAGGAGCAGGCCCTGTGATGCTGTGTAAGTTGTGGTCAAAGCACCTGCTGCGAGTGAGCCGTGAACAGCACCTGATGCGCCGCCCTCCGACTGCATTTCCGTTACCTGAACCTGTCTGCCGAAAAGGTTCTTGGCACCCTGTGCCGAGAACTTGTCGGTAAGGTCAGCCATTACGGAAGAAGGTGTAATAGGATAGATAGCCGCAACATCGGTAAACGCATAAGAAACATGAGCTACTGCGCTGTTACCATCCATAGTTTTCATTTTTCTTGCCAATGGAATCGTCCTCCTTTTTAATCAAAGCGGCAAAGGAAATGATGCCGCATAAATTTTCGATACCCGTTAATTACGCACCGTAAATCAACAAGCGGTACGGATACTTTGTATCATCTTAAATTTTATCACTTAAACACCGATTTGTAAAGTGTTTTACACAAGAAATTCAAAGCAGGATATACATTTTTGTTTCGTTTTTTACAAAAAGTTTTTATATTTACTTGTTCCTGTCAAGATACTTTGTTATTGATTTTTTAAAAATCAATAACAAAGATTTTGGTTATTTGTAGTGGCGGATATCATCCGCCCGCTTGATGAATATTTATGTTTATACACATAGCTTTTTATACAATAAAAGCAGTGTATAATCTGTAGGGGCGAACAATTGCAATGCTACGCTCGGGCATAATATGTTTTTTGACATTACAAACTATCTGCACGAATTGGGTACGGCGGCTCGCCGTAATTTTTAATTTATAAATGCTTTATCGCTTCGCTTAAATCCGTACACAAAAAATCTATCATATGACGAGCCGACTGCCGCAAGGGCATTGTCGCCCACATATTTTCCGACCATCCATGTATCGGCAAGGTTGTAAAACTGCTGAAACACATTGCCGAGCATAAGCGGTACTGTAAAAGACCACAGGCCGCCTGTTATACTGCCTGTGGTCAAATCTCTGTTTTTATTTAGTTTTATCACAAAATCATTCTGTTGCAACCGCAGATTCTGCGGTCATATTTTTTTGTTAAATTCACTTCCGCATTTCGGACAGCGAACAGTATGATTGCCTTTTTTGTTGCGAACACGAAGCTGCGCCTTGCACACGGGACACTTGATATAACGGTAGTCCTTGCGGTCACGAATTTTCTTGAAGGTCAGTTTGAACCAACCTGTTACCGCATTGTAAATCGGAAGAAATTTTCTGTTTTCGGCACTTCTTGCAACAATGTTGCGTGAGAACATACGAAAACAGATAAGCACGATAATCAAGAGCATTATTCCGTCAATGATGTATCTTGCAACACGGTTCCACACAAAAATATTCACGAACCACAGTATAAGCAACAGCACCCAGAGTGCATTGTTGAGCTTATCCGTGCCGTATCTGCCCTGCATAAAATTGGCGAATCTGTTAAATAATCCTCGCATAAAGTTCATCCTTTCCGCAAAAAGCGGTAATTACAAAAATCATCCTTCCACCATTTTATCACAGGCAGGGCGTACATTCAATAAACATTTGACGATATATGTCACTAAATCAGCCGAGAACGAGCTTTGCCGTGTCAACGCTTTCTTTTGCGTCACGGCAGTAGTAGTCAGCACCGATTTTCATAGCGTAGTCCTTTGTAAGAACCGCACCGCCGACAAATATTGTGCATTTGCTTGAGCCGTCGGGATTCTGAAGTTCCTTGCATTCTCTTACAAGCCTTATCGTGTCTTCCATACTCTTGAGGGTTGTTGTCATAAGAGCCGAAAGTCCTATCATTGTAATATTCTGTTCAACGGCAGTATCAACAATAAGCTGAGGATCAACATCTCGACCGAGGTCAACAACTGTGTAGCCGTAGTTATCGAGAAGAACCTTTACAATGTTCTTGCCGATATCGTGAATGTCACCCTTTACGGTTGCCACAATAATTTTGCCCTTGCTCACGGGAGTTCCGCTTGTCTTTGTAAGGTGCTTTTTGATTACATCAAAGCACTCCTGAGCTGTGTTTGCACTTTGGATAAGCTGTGGGAGGAAGATTTTATTCTTTTCAAAATCTTCACCCACTCTGTCAAGTGCAGGGATAAGCATTTCGTTTACAACCTGCATTGCATCGGTTGTTTCAAGAAGCTTTGCGGTTGCGGCTGCACCTTCGTTTTTAAGTCCGTTATAAACAGCCGCAAAAATATCAACATTGCTGTCTGCCTTTTTAACGGGAGCGGCAGGAACAGCATCGTTATATGCGTTGATAAATTCAAGCGAGTTCTTATCAATGCCGTTAAGCACACGGAATGCTCTTACAGCGCCTGTCATCGACTCAACATTTGGGTTGATAATCGGCAAATCAAGTCCCTGTTCCATAGCCATTGTAAGGAAAGTTCTGTTGACAAGCTCACGGTTCGGAAGTCCGAACGAAATATTTGATACACCAAGACAGGTTTTACAGCCAAGTTCCGTTTTTACTCTGTGCAAGGCCTCAAGAGTTTGACGGCAAGCCGCCTGTTCTGCGGAAACCGTAAGAGTAAGACAGTCGATATATACATCTTTTCTGTCAATGCCGACAGCCTCGGCTCTTTCAACAATTCGTTTTGCAATCTCAAATCTGCCCTCGGCGGTTTTCGGGATACCGTTTTCGTCAAGTGCAAGTCCGACAACAGACGCACCGTACTTTTTGACAAGAGGAAGAACCGTTGCAAGGCTCTGTTCCTCACCGTTTACGGAGTTCAGAATCGGTTTGCCGTTGTAGTAGCGGAGTCCGGCCTCAATAACCTCGGGCTTTGTGGAGTCAATCTGGAGCGGAACATCACACACACTCTGAATAGCCTTGAGAACACGCACCATCATCTTTTTTTCGTCAATTTCGGGATGACCTACATTGACATCAAGAATTTCCGCACCGCCCTGAACCTGACTGAGAGCTTGAGTGAGGATATAGTCAATATTATTTTCAACAAGCGCCTGCTTAAACAGCTTTTTGCCTGTGGGGTTAATTCTTTCGCCGATAATTCTCGGACCGTTGATTTCGACAACCGTCGTTGAACTGCAAACGGTTGTGTCAACGCTCTTTGTCTGAGGCTGATATTCTCTGTCGGCAACCTCTGACTTAATTTTTGCAATATAATCGGGATTCGTTCCGCAGCATCCGCCGATAACCTTAACACCGTATTTGAGGAGTGAACAAACGCACTCGGCAAATTTATCGGGCATAATGTTGTACTCGTTGCTGTTAGGATCGGGCAAACCTGCGTTAGCCTTGATTACAAGGGGAAGATTTGTGTATTTCGACATCTCGGAAACAACGGGTTCAAGCTCATCCGGACCGAGTGAACAGTTGACACCGAGAGCGTCAACACCGAGTCCCGTAAGAGTGACAGCCGCACAGGCAGGGGATACACCTGTAAATGTTCGTCCGTTTCTCTCAAAGGTCATTGTTGTGAGGATAGGCTTGTCGCAGTTTTCTTTTGCGGCAAGGACTGCGGCTTTAAGTTCATAAAGGTCGGTCATTGTTTCAAAAACTATGACATCGGCATCTTTACCGGCAAGAATCTGCTGTTTGTAATACTCATAAGCCTCGTCAAATTTCATTGAACCGGCAGGTTCAAGCAACTGACCTATCGGACCGATATCAAGGGCAACGAGGGCGTCTGTACCCTCAACGGCTTTTCTTGCAATCTTAACACCGGCACCGATGATTTCTTCAACGCTGTAACCGCTGTCCTGAAGCTTGTAGGCATTTGCACCGAAGGTGTTTGCGTACACAATGTCAGATCCGGCGTCAATATACCTCCTGTGAAAGTTCTCGATAAGCTCGGGGTGAGTAATGTTCAGCACCTCAGGCACATGGTCGTACTTTACACCGCTTTTCTGAATGAGAGTTCCTGTTGCACCGTCAAGCAGAATAAAATTCTTTTGGTTGAGATATTCACTAAAGTTTGAAAAATTCTTAAACACCACAATGTTCCCCATTTCTTCTGAAGCGACATTTGCCTTTCATACTGCAAATTGCACACCCTCGTTTTCTTCGTTCAATCGGATTGTCTGAAATTCCGAGAACCGCCGTAACCGACTTTGACGGCACAAGCAGACAGCTGTCGCCTGTTGTAAGACCTATTTTTCTCGGAGCGTCAAGTATTCTCAGATACTCCTTCTGCATCTCAATAGGATAGTCCCCATAGCCGGGGCTGAAACGGAAGGTCATATACTTTCCGTTGTATTTTTCGGCAAGGATTTCATCAACCTTTTGACACACCTGTTCAACGGCAACGCTTGCAAAGCTGTCAAGCACAACCGCCCTTGCCATATCGGAAATCTGACTTATACGGATAAGCTTGTCAATTTCCGAACCGATTGTCGCACACATCATAACGGCTGTGTGGCAGCCCTCAAGGTGCTTTTTTATATCATTGCCGAGTAAAATATCGTCAAACGGAGCTTTGCGTTCAACATAGAGAAATCTCGGCTCTGCTGTTTTCAGTATTTCTTTTTCGCATTCATCCATCAGCACATCCATGCGGTAATTAAGGCTGATTCCTGCACCGCCGAGGTAGCGTATAGCCTCTTTGCGGTTTAATCTGTCAAGCGTTATCATAAAAGACTTGACACCGCCTCCGTAATTTTTCTTGCAACATACGGGTTGTTCATTGTGTAGAGGTGGATGCCGTCAACACCGTGTGCGATAAGGTCAACAATCTGGTCAACCGCATATGCAATGCCTGCGTCACGCAAAGCCTCGGGTCTTGTATCATACTTCTGCATAATCTTTGCAAATTTTGCAGGAAGGCTTGCACCGCACATTGAAACCATTCTTTCAATCTGACTTTTGCTTGTTACAGGCATAATACCTGCCTCAATCGGAACATTCACGCCTGCAATCTTCGCTCTTTCAAGAAAGCGATAGTAAACGGAGTTGTCAAAGAAAAGCTGTGAAATAAGATGGCTTGCACCCGACTCAACCTTTTTGCGAAGGTTGTGAATATCCTCAACCTCATCGGTTGCCTCGCCGTGAACCTCGGGATAACAAGCGCCGGCAATGTCAAAATTACCCTGTGACGCAATATATCTGCACAAATCGCTTGCATAAGTGAAATCCTTCTGCGGTTCAACACCTTCAACCCTGTCACCACGGAGTGCAAGAATATTCTCAATGCCGTTCTCTTTAAAAAGCGCAAGGTTGCGGTCAATATCAGCCTTTTTGCTGTTAATGCAGGTGAGATGTGCCACGGATTCAACTCCGAAATCTCTCTTGATTTTTGTTGCGATTTCACAGGTACGGCTCTTTGAACCGCTGCCGCCTGCGCTGTATGTTACGCTGATGAAGTCAGGCTTTAAAGCCGAAATTTCTTCAAGCTTGCCGTAAACCGATTCAATCGGAGAGGTCTTTTTAGGCGGAAATACTTCAAAAGAAAAAACTGTTTTTCCGCTGTTAAATAAATTGCTTATTTTCATATATAAACACCTCGGTAATGGTTTTGTTAAACTTGATTAATTATAGCATAAATAATTTTTGCATACAATACTGTTTTGGTGGGTTTTGTCGTTTAAGGCTATCATTTTTTGGGAGGATTGGGTATAAGCAAAAATTATATCAAAGAGGTTTATAATAATTATAATTTTGTTAACAAACCAAATTCACCATTATATTCTGTAGTGGCGAACCGTGTTCTCCACTACAGAGTATAAATTTACTTTCATAATAAAGCAAAAATTGCATCAATGCCGTATTCGGGCATCTGATGCAATTCCTTTATCCGAGTATCTTCTCGAATAGATTGCGGTGGCACACCGCCGACCTCAATTTTCAATTTTCCATTTTCAACTTTCAATTTTAAAAAATCACAGATGCAAAATCAACTTTGCAACGCCGAAATAAATAAGCAATGAAAGCGAGTCGCAGACTGTTGAAATGAGCGGATTCGCCATAACGGCAGGGTCAAAGCCGACCTTGCTTGCCAAAAGAGGCAGACTGCTGCCGACAAGCTTTGCCATAATAATTGTGCCGACAAGCGTAAGCGAAATTACAAGGGCAATCATAAATGCGTTTTCCTGACCGTTGAGATCAAACAAAAGCAGTTTTACGAAGTTTGCCGCCGCAAGGGTAATACCGCAAAGAATTGACACCCTGAATTCTTTCCACAGCACAAGGAAAATGCTCCTGAAATGAATTTCACCGAGCGACAATGCACGGATTACGGAAACCGACGCCTGAGAACCTGCGTTACCGCCCGAACCCGTAATCATCGGGATAAACGATGAGAGAATCAAAACATTTGCAAGCACAGCCTCAAATGATGAGATAATCGCACTTGTAAAGGTTGCCGAAAGCATGAGTATAAGCAGCCACGGCGCTCTCTTTTTGTACAGACCGAAAACGCTTGTTTTCATATACGGTTTGTCAGACGGCAATACGGCTGCCATCTTTTCGATATCCTCGGTAGCCTCTTCCTGAATAACATCAATAGCGTCGTCAATTGTTACGATACCGACAAGTCGGTTTTCGTTATCAACAACAGGAAGAGCAAGAAAGTTATAGTTTGAGAACATCTGGGCAACCTGCTCCTGATCGGCAAGAGTAGTTACCGAGATAACATTTTCCTCCATAATCGACTTTACAAGCTCGTCATCTTCGGCAAGCAAAAGGTCTTTTACGGTGGTAATACCGATAAGCTTGTTGTTGGCATCGGTTACATAGCAGGTGTAGATTGTTTCCTTGTCAACACCTGTTCTTCTGATTCTTTTAATAGCCATTTCAGCCGTCATATCGGGACGAAGCACAATAAACTCGGTTGTCATAATCGAGCCTGCGCTGTCCTCGGGATATTTCAAAAGCTCGTTAATCTGCTTTCTCATATCCTTGTCGGCCTGTCTTAAAATACGCTTTACAACATTGGCAGGCATTTCCTCAATAAGGTCAACGGCGTCATCGACAAATAACTCATCGACAACCTCTTTCAGTTCGCTGTCGCTGAAGCCGTGGATAAGGAATTCCTGAGTTTCGTCATCCATTTCGACAAAGGTTTCCGCCGCAAGCTCCTTTGGCAGAATACGAAACAGAATCGGCATTTTTTCATCCTGTAGATTTTCAAAAACCGCCGCAATGTCAAACGGTTTCATCGTAATCAAAATGTCACGCAAAGTGCTGAACTTTTTGTCATCAAGCAACACTTTGATAGTTTCGGTAAGGGTTACGTTAACCTGTTCCATCATCTTTTCCTCCTTTTTAATTCAATTGGAAGTAAAGACGGTGTCACCCTGAGTATTAAATTAAATCAATTCAAATTAAAATAAAAATACAAAGCAAAATCAATAAAACAAAATGAACGCACAAGCGCACATTCTGTTGCAACTTCGCCCGGGTACAGCGCCTTTATTACCGTCTGCGTCCATTAAGTTTTCACCTCATTCGCATTTAAATTCGGGCAAAAGCCCGTACATATTTATTTTATTCTTTTTTATGTCCGATGTCAACGGATTTATCCGCTAAAAATCCACTTTGCAAACATTTTACATTATCCTCTGTAACAGCTTGGTAACTCGGTATAATATTTCTTGCTTTTTGAAGTGTATCAATGTATAATAAATATGCATGATTTAAAATAAAATTTCAAAGATTGGAGATTAACCGTTATGACAGATATGGTTAAAAAATATGTTCCCTATGCGGTAATAATTTTGCTTGTTTATATGCTGTTGCCGCTTGTGTTTATTCCGGGCGCAATGCAAAAGTTTTCACCCGTTGCATATGACTTTGTGTTCCCGATTACAGCAATCGGCTGTTCGGCACACTACTGCTCAAAACACGGACTTGACTTTCTCTTTGCACTCATTGCGCCGATTATTTATCTTCCGAGTATGCTCATCTACAACGGCGGATTTTCTTCAAGCACACTTTCAACAAACCTTATTCTCCTCGTAGTTTATCTTGTTGCCGGAATTTTCGGACTTTTCCTCGGCGACCTTGCTTTCGGTGACAAGCGCCGTCAGAAAGAAAAGGCAGAACAGGAAGAAGCAGAGGAAATGCTTCTTGAGGCAAAGCGCCGTGAAAAGGAAGAACTTGAGAACATGACTTCATCAAGCAAAAAGTCCGAAAGAAAAGCACCTTACAGACAGGAACGCAAGCCTGCACGCAGACCGTCGCCTGCACCGCAGAAAACCGAAACAGCAGATGACGATGATTTTGATTATGACAAGTACCTTTCCGGTATTGACAGAAAGCAAGATCCGAACGAAAGCGAAATTGACGATATCTTAAACGAATACGGACACTAACGGCGAGCCGCCGTTCCCAGTTCGTGCAGATAGTATTTATAAGGGCGAAAATAAAATACCCGAGCAGAACTCTATAACTAAAAATGTAAAATTAAAGTCGGGAAGACAATTTGCGAAATGCAAAGCATTGTCTTCCCGACTGTTTTTGTTTAATCAGCAGGGGTGTTCATCGGACACCCGTTTCTGTCTCTTATACACATCTCCGAGCCCACGAGACTAGCGCTCATCTCGT
>ENA-UBCA01001359-UBCA01001359.1-human-gut-metagenome-genome-assembly--contig:-NODE-1359-length-12379-cov-23.454236_pt1 | contig 12379 bp, 8 predicted proteins | sample MGYA00244228_ERZ654716 | MGnify/ENA primary metagenome ERZ654716 (study PRJEB26926, sample SAMN06164557) | human gut metagenome | biome: ENVO:00009003; feature: ENVO:2100002; material: ENVO:00002003... | reverse complement strand
CGGTAAGATGTTTATACCGTTAATTTGTTTTGGCAAATGCTTCGTTCCTTTAGCCAATGCTGCTAATGTGGGCATCATATCTGGAAAGTAGATAAGATTGTCTAGTGTTTGTATAGGTACCATTCCTGGTTGATTGACAATGAAAGGTACTCGGATCCCACCTTCGTAAAGCATTCCTTTTCGACCTTTGAATCCAGCATTGCAATTTAATATTTTAATAGGAGCTTGGATGGCGGCCCCATTGTCTGAGGCAAAAATAATTAATGTATTCTTTCGTAAATTAAGTTGTTCTAGTTCGTTTAATAAACGTCCGATAGCAGCATCCATGTGAGTAATCAATGAAGCATAGCGTTTGGTATTAGGCTCCCATGTTTCTTGTCCTTCATACCATGCTGTTTGATCTATATTATAGGGTTCATGAGGGGCGTCAAAAGCTAAATAAAGAAAAAAAGGATTGTCTTTATTCCTTTTTATAAAAGCGATGGCATCGTTTGTGCTCAAGTCGTTGTTATGAATACCATGTTTTCCATTTGCATTTTCTGGGATGTGGATGAGTGAGTCACCGTGGAAACGATAATAGGGATAATAATAAGGAGAGTTACTGTGTACCGTAGAGATAGTCCATCCATAAAATTCGTCAAATCCGCGATGATTAGGAGAGGCTCCTTTATCGTAGCCATCTAAATGCCATTTGTTTACTAAGCAAGTTCGGTAACCCGCTGCGCTTAATACGGTGGCAATGGTTGTATCTTGTGGTAATAGATTAGCTCTCCTGACAATGGTGGAATCACCATTGGGATTTATTTTGATTCCGGCAATACCTCCGGCTGTACACATGTTATCCCGTATACGGGTATTTCCTGTATTTTTACCAGTCAGCAATGCACATCTGGATGGTGAACTAATACCGCTTCCTGCATAACATTGATTGAACCGGGTACCGGTTTCGGCTAGTTGGTCAATATTAGGTGTTTTTACATATTGATTGCCGTAACAGGATAAATCTCCATACCCCATATCGTCTGCTAAAATAAAGATGATGTTCGGTCTGTCTGGACTTACTTTGTCATTTTGAATCTCTGCAAAGGTAATTTGGGGTAGAAGGATACCGGCAGTATATAAACTGCCGGTTAAGATATTATTTTTCATATTTTATGGATAAAGGATTAATATAACTCATTTTGCTCCCAATTGTTTGAAAGCTGAATTTGGTCGTAAGGGATTCCAAACAGAACAGCAGCGGATGTTCCCGTCCACTTCCATGTTGTAGGTGTGCCGGTGATGTCGGATGGACTACTTACATTCATTCCATTATTACTGGACTGAAATGTAGGGTTGAGTCCTTGTGTACGGTGGCTAAAATGTTTTTCCATTACTTCTGTAATTCTTCCCCGACGGATTAAGTCATACCATCTATGTCCTTCAAAACATAGTTCCAACATTCTTTCATTTTCGATGGCTATACTCATTTCCTTTTGTGTTGTAGCAGTTGTATTTGATAGTCCGGCACGAGTCCTTACCATATTTAGATAGTTGGCGGCAGATGGGGTATTGCCGGTTTCGTTTAAACATTCGGCATACATTAACAATACATCTGCATATCGATAAATGATATTGTCGTTACCACAAGCACAAGTTGTCATACCCTCATTACCAAAGTCGAAATATTTTAATGTGACAGGAAGGTAAGTGTATCCTTCTTCTGTGATGTCTACCTCGTTGCTGGCTACTGATATGTCATCTGTATAAATTCCATTGTATATTAATTTTTGAAAGCGTTGGTCATTATTGTTGGCTTTGAATGTATTGTAAAGTTCCCATGTCATTAACAGACAACTGGTGCCTTGTGAAACAGTGATGGTAGAACTGGTTCCGTCTGGATAAATGTAAGCGGGCTGAGTAGATGGTCGAGCTGCTGGTATGCAACGTCCCATAAGTGGGTTAGCCACTACTGTTGCACCGTTGTTGTATTGAGCAGCAAAAATGATTTCTTTTCCCATTGGGTTGTCTGAAGCATAAATCTGTAAGACATCATTTTCTAAATCTAATTTTTCCTTATTTTGATTGGCATAATCCAGAATGTTTTCTAAAGAATTTTTAGCTGAATTAAAATCCTGCAATGTCATAAAAACGTCTGCTTGCATGGTATAAGCTGCTATTTTTGTCGCTCGTCCTTGCATGTTATTGGCGGAATAGTAGTTTGGCAGATTGGCTATGGCTGTTTTCAAGTCGTCTTTTATCAAGCTGTAGACTTCGTTCACACTGCTCCGTCCATAATCATAAAGGGTTGAGTAATCATCTATTGGATCTGTAGTGATAGGTACTGCTCCAAAAAGTCTTACAAGCGTGAAATAGGCATACGCCCTGAGAAACTTAGCTTCACCTTCATATTGTGTTCTGTTCGTTTCCGAGGCATTATCTAGTTTTTGAAGAACATTGTTGCAGCGGTTTATCATATTGAAACAATGTTCCCATATTTCACTAGTGATTCCTAAAGTCGCATCCCATGTACTTTCGTTCAGACTGATGTGATCAAGGGAGTTATTTTTTTTATAGTCGTATCCTTCATCTGTAGCCAAACTATTAACATAATTCACATTTAGTGTGATGTCCTGTAGGTGATAATAACCATTGAGAAGTATGTTTTGCAGTTCTGCATCATTTTTCAGATAGGTTTCCATTTGCATGGAATCGGTAGGGTAACGGTCAAAAAATCCGTCACTACAAGCGGTATAGGTAAGGCTTGTCATGGAAATGATCGCAAATGAAATTAATTTATTGAAAGTTTTCATATTGTATCGTTGTTAAAAGTTAAAATTAAGACCGAAAGTAAATGTGCGGGAGATGGGATATCCACCAAAGTCCACCCCGTTGTTTGTGGCGGAGTTCCCTTCATAATTTGCTTCAACGGAATAACCTGGATATTTGTCAAAAGTCCATAGGTTTTGTACATTAGCACTGATGCGCATATTTTCTATGCCTATTATTTTACAGAATTTTTTCGGTAATGTATATCCAAGGGATACGTTACGGATACGTAGAAAGTCTGCATCATAAAGATATCTTGTGGAGGGGCCAATATTGCTGCCTAGGTTATTTGTCCCAGCTTTGTGTGACCTTCCGTTTCCGGGATCGGTTGATGACTTCCAGCGTCCTAATCCGGATTCAGCTAGTACATTGTCATCGTATCGGTTTAAAGAAAAAGCACGTGCGGCTGCATAAATTACATTACCTCCGCATTGTCCGTCAATAGTGACCGCCAAATCGAAATCTTTATAAATAAAAGTATTATTCCATCCAAAGGTAAAATCCGGTTGATAGTTCCCTACCAATTGATAATCGTTGACGTCAATAGTGCCGTCTTTATTATAATCTTCAAATATTAAATCTCCAATATCCTGAGTTCCGTTTTTAGCATATTGGGCTAAATCTTTTTCTGTATTAAATGTGCCTATAACTTTTAGCATATACATGTCACCCATCGGACGTCCTACATAGTTTCTCATTACATTTCCCCATTTGGTTCCTGCACTTGCATTGGCAAGTTGATTTTGATTGTTGGCAAGTGAAAGAATTTTATTATTGTTTTTGGACCAACTAAGAGTCGTTTCCCAGGAAAAATCTCCTTTAAACGGAGTGGCGGAAACTTGGATTTCTATACCTTTATTTTCAATTTGTCCGGCATTCATATAAACGCTGCCTGCTATACCATTGAAATTAGGAATATTGGCTGGCATCACAATGTCACTAGTCCTCTTGTAGAGATCTACTACTATATTCAAGGCATTGAATACGCCAATATCAAACCCTAAGTCCATTTGTTTGTTTTTCTCCCATCCTAATTGTCGGTTTGAATAACCGCTAGGATAATAAGTAGGTATGGCTGTTGTACCAAACACCACATTTTGGTCTGAACTGATAGTAGATATCCATGCATAATCATTTCCTATCTGATCATTACCTGTTATTCCATAACTGGCACGTAATTTAGCGATGTCGAGCCAGTGTATATCTTTCATAAAGTCTTCTTCGGTTATATTCCATGCCAATGAACCCGAATAAAACCATCCTGCGCGTTTGTCCGGTCCGAATTTGCTGGAACGGTCGCGACGGACAGAACCTGAAAGGACATATTTATAATTATAATCATACACTAGACGGGCAAACATGGCGTCAAATACATAGTTGGAGTATTCGGAAGAACCTGTCCACAGTTTCGCTCCATTTACGTTGGTAATAGATGTATTGTTATAGGCAATGGGATTATCAGAATCAGTCCGATCGTCTTGTTGTACTTCAAAATCACTATTGTATTCGAAGTCATATCCGATCATGGTGTTCAAATGATGTTTTTCATTAAATGTAACATCATAAGTTGCTGTAGTGGACCAATAGGCATTATAACCAAATCCAGACAGACGGTAACCGTCTATGCTAGTCAAATCCGGTGTGGATTTGTTACCTGTATAACTTTTACCTAGTAAAAAGGCAGATTGGTAATAATCTTGTTTTGCTGCATTAGTCGTAAAGTTTACCGATGTGCGTAATGTCAGTCCTTTAATGGGTTTTACTTCAAAATAGGCATTGGACATTGTGCGGATAGACCATTTGTCATTTCGATTTTCTAGTAAATTCGAAACAGGATTGCGAAGTTGGTTATTAAGTCCTAAGTCTGCATAATGTTGAGCTATTTGAGTATAATCTCCGTTATTCTGGTAAACAGGAAGTATAGGTGGCATAGACAATGCCTGGGCAATTACGCCTGTTACGTCTTCAGTATTTCCACCGGTTGGTTGTTGGAGGCGTCTTTTGCTATAGGTTGTACTGAAATTGACTCCTAGTTTTATTTTCTTTGATAAATTTGCTTCAAATCCTCCTTTGATTCCGACTCTTTTGTAAAAAGAGTTTAACAGGATGCCATCCTCGTTTTGATAGTTGGCAGAGAAGTTGTATTTTAAAACTTCTGTACCTCCTGTAATGGTTGCTGTTCCTCTATAATTCAGTGCATTACGGAATATGGCATCTTGCCAGTTCGTGTTTTCGTAATTCCCACTCTCTCTCATCTGAATCAACTTGGGAAAATTTTGAATACTTCCGTTGTTTGTACGTGCTTCAATGATCATGTCCATATAATCATCAGCTTCTAGTACGTCCACATAATTTTGGGCTTCACTCCATCCTACTTGTGTGGAAAAACTAACTTTAGGTTTTCCTGTTTGTCCTTGTTTAGTAGTGACAATAATTACACCGTTTCCTGCTTTGGAACCATAAATGGCAGAGGAGGCTGCATCTTTTAGTATTTGAATGTCAGCAATGTCTGCAGGGTTGATATTATTAAAAAGTTCTGCGTCTGTTGTGGGGTAACCGTCGATTACAAATAAGGGGTCATTTCCGCTATTGATGGAGCCTGCTCCTCGGACTCGGATTGCCGGAGCGGCTCCCGGCTCTCCACTGATTTGTTGTAAGGTGATACCTGACGACATACCCACAAGGCTTTGTGATATATTTGATGTCGGCATCTCTGAGATTTTTCCTCCCTTTACAGTTGAGATGGCGGTGGATACCGAACGTTTTTGTATGGCACCATAGCCTACCACCACTACTTCGTCCAATGTTTCTGTATCTTCTTCTAATGTTATAATAAGCTTATCATTTTTATCGACTTTAATTTCTTGTGTAATATAACCGATGTAAGAAATGAGTATTGTTCCTTGACTGTTCATTTGAAGACTAAAGTTTCCGTCAAGATCAGAAACTGTGCCGTTTGTACTTCCTTTTTCCATAATCGTTGCACCGACGATGGGAATACCCGCATTATCTTTCACAATACCTGTCACCTTATTTTGTTCTTGCTGTATTCCTTGCACAATCTCAGTAGAAAGAATGATTTTCTTTTCAAGCACCGAATACTTCACATTCGTTCCTGCGAAAATCTGATCCAATATCTTGAAGATATTATTGTTGTTTGCCGAAACTGATACAATACGTTTCAGATCTACGTGTTTATTGTTGAAGAAGAAATCAAACCCCGATTCTTTTTTCAGCTTTTCCAACACAGTGCCAACTGTTTCATTACGCACTTCAAGACTGATCATGGTCTTTTGCGCATACGACTCTGCCGCATAAGTCATACTTAGCGAACAGATTAAAAAGAGTACACTCAGTTTCATAGGTAATGGAGTTTTATTTAAGATTAACCTACACGACTTTATCATCCATAATAATTGGACGCTAAAATAAATTTTCATAATTTTGTAATTGAGATAAAGTGAATAAAATGTTGTCTTTGCTTGTCGCCAAACAAGCATGGAAAGATGATTTTTTCATACGGGGTGATACGCCAATATCCTCCCGTATGTTTTTGTTTAGGGAGCCTGTTGTCTGTTCATTTTTCTAGTATTTAAATTAAGGGTTAAACGTATATTAGTACACTTCTATTTTCAGCTTTTCCGTCTTTATATCTGCACTGTCAATGTAACGCCAGCGTATGTGGGAAGAAATCCGGAAATATTCCATAATACGCTCCAGACGCTGATGGGTGAATGTTCCTGTGAACGAACAGCCTTTCAGCCCCTTGTTGGACAATACGAATTCCACATTGAACCGCTTTCCAAGCATGTGCAGCACTTCATCCAGCGGAGTGTCATTAAAGATAAGCTTGCCGTCTTTCCATGAAATTTCCGATTCGCCCGAGGTAGCGTAGCACTTGATATCTCCGGTTTGTGGAGAATAAACCAGCTTCTGTCTGGGGAGAGCATACTCTTTTGAAATTTTCCTTTGCTATTCTTATAAATAAACCCTACGCTGCCTTCGATAAGCGTGGTGGAAATGGGAGTTTCATTACCGTATGCTTCCACATTAAAACTTGTTCCGTACACTTCCACCTGCGAATGGTGAGGGGTGGAAACGATGAATCGTTTCCGGGGATGTTGGGTCACATCGAAATAAGCTTCACCGTTTAATTCCACTTGGCGTACATCGCCGGCAAAAAAGGTGGGATAGCGGAGGGAGGATTCCGAATTGAGGTGAACTACCGTGCTGTCCGGTAACAGGACGGAGGTAGTCATGCCTGCATTGGTTTTTATTTCCACCATCTGAGCGGTGACTACCGGCTGCTGTCTGTCCGTATACAGAGCCAATACACCTATCAGGAGGGGAACGGACAGGATGGCCGCAATGCGTTGTGTCCATCCCCACCAGGACAGGTTTCTAACTTTTGTTCTGCTTTTTACCTTGTCTAATGCCTTTTCCGTATCTATCTTCTTTGTGATGTGCTGTGTGTCTACAGCTAGATAGAGCGTATTCAGCTGCTTGGCTATACGCAAATGCTCCTCATCGGCATTCAGCCAGGCTTCTATCTGTTCGTTCTCCGGCGGAGTGGTGTTTCCTTCGAAATACTTGGTCAACAAAGTTTCTATATCGGTATGGTTTTCCATGAATTATACTTTAATGTTTTCCTTTATATTATTAAGACAAGCGAGAATGAAAGGTATCTAAACGAAAAATGCTTTTTTTTAAAAAAAAGTTTTTTCCGATAAAAACAACTATCTTTGTACACAAGGAAAACAGTTATTATACTATGAATCATACCGTGGAAGACTTGTCTTTGTTTAATGCTCTCCGACAGGGGGATGGTAATTCTTTTGACCATTTATTCAGAAGGTACTATCCTATGCTGTGTGCCTATGCTCACCGCTTGGTGTCGCTGGAAGATGCCGAAGAGATTGTTCAGGAGGTGATGTTATGGCTGTGGGAGAATCGTGGGGATTTGATAATCGAGTCTTCATTGAATCAGTATTTGTTCAAAATGACTTATCGGAGGGTCTTGAACCACTTGACGCGGGAACAGGTGAAAACCAAGGCGGAAGCTGCCTTTTATGAGCGGACACAGGCGGCATTGTGTGAAGTGGACTATGGTCGTTTTGAGGAATTGGACCGGAAAATAAAGGAGGCGATGGCTGCTCTGCCCGACAGTTATCGGGAAGCCTTTGTGATGCATCGCTTTAAGGAACTGAGTTATAAAGAAATTGCTGAAGTGCTGGATGTGTCGCCACAGACGGTGGCTTACCGCATCCAGCAGGCATTGAAGCTGCTTCGTGTTTCCTTAAAGGATTACTTGCCCATGCTGGTATGGCTGGTGGGCTGAAAAGTACCTCTCCCTGAGTTTCCCTTGTTTTTTCCTTCAAATCCTTCAGCCCCTTCGCAAACGCCCGTCAATAAAGAAAAGCGGCTGAAGGATTTCCTCCCGGAATTCCTTCAGCCTAGTGTAGAAGTTTCAGCTCTTTATGGTTTGAGCTTCGTTTGTAGAAGTTTTCTATTATATTGTTTCGTTGTATATTTACTTTATTGTCAGGTCCGTGTCGTTTGTTGCCGATACGTTTTCCGTTTCGTTCTCCGGTTCGGGCAATTTCTCTTTTCCGTAGAATCCCGGCATCGGTTCATAGATGGGGTTGCGCGGAATGGAGATATTGCGCAGTTTTTTATCTTTCGCCAACTGAGCGATATAACGTCCCGCGGTAGCTCGTGTCAGTCCGCATAACGATTCAAACTTCCGGCGTGTCAGCACGCTGTTTGTCAAGAAGTATTCCGTCAGTGCTTCGTCTATACTCTCTTTGGTTACCGGCATGGAGTGCGGCTTGTATTTCGAACGCTCGGTCTTGACGTCGCTCAACTGATGCTTCAGGTATTTGTCCGCACGGAATGTCACCGATTTGAATTTCACCTTGTTGGCACGTGTGGAGCTTGGTGTCCGTGTCTCGGGGCAGGTAAGCGATATATGGAAATATCCTATCCCTTCGATATGTACCCGGGCACCGTCCTTCAAGTAGTAGGCCAGTTTCTCGCTGAGCGAGATAATGGTTGCCTTGATGTCCGCCACGGTGAGCGAGGAGCCGTACTGTATTTCCCGTGCCAGATAGTCGGTGTTGATGCGCTGCCAGTTTACTACACGGGCGTGATAGCGCTTCTTGCGCGTACCTATCGTATTGGGTGATTCATAAAATTCAAATTTGATAGCCATTCGCTTATTTGTTTTTATCCGGTTGTTTATGCTTTCTTGTACGGAAGAGTTTGCTGCAACTTCCTTTCAAGTTAATCGTTTCACTTTAGTGATGAAATCATATCACTCTAGTGATGAAGTTGTATCACTTAGGTGATGAAATTTCATCATTCTAGTGAAACGATTAACTTGACGGTGCAAAAGTATGAAATAGTCTTGATAAAAACGAATAATTTCCCAGTTATTTTCGCTTAGTCACTTTTTTGCGGTAGTGTGGGGTAAATGCTTGTAAAAGGGTGTTTTGAGTGTTATCTTTGTGATATTACACAACCCCAAATAATGAAAAAGGATGAAAAAATTAGTGGAAAAATTACTGAGTTGGTGCAAAAAGAGTATGAAAATGAGGAGATGCGTGGGAAAAAGCACGGCTCCGGTTACCGGGCAGTCGGTGGGGCAAACCGGAAATGCGGAAGGGGTGTTGCCTTCAACGGCTACGGAAACGGTGGATGAAATTGTTCTCCCAGCGGCTGTCGAAACAGCTGGCATGGCAGAAACTATCGATGAAAAGGCGACTTTTGGCAAATCGGGGCGCAAGAAACCGGAGAATATGCTGGCGGCCTTGCAGTGCTTTTTGACCGCACGCTATGATTTCCGTTATAACCTTCTCACCGAACAGACGGAGTATCGTGGGAAAGAGATGCCGGATGAAGAGTATGGTATAGTGGCTCAACGCGATTTGAATACATTCTGTCTGGAGGCGCGTTCCGGTGGCATCAACTGCTGGGATAAGGATGTGAGCCGTCTGCTCCATTCCAGAAAGGTGGAAAACTATCATCCTTTTCTACATTATATGAGCCACTTGCCTCAGTGGGACGGAGTGGATCGTGTAACTCCGCTGGCCGTGCGTATATCGCGTAAGCCGATGTGGGTGAAAGGGTTTCACCGTTGGATGCTGGGTGTTGCCGCCCAATGGCTGGGGCAGGCGCAGGATTGCGCCAATGCGGTGGCGCCTATGTTGGTGAGCCGTGAGCAGGGGAAGCGCAAGTCTTCTTTTTGCAAGATTTTAATGCCTAAGGAACTTACACCTTATTATATAGACAAGTTCGACCTGACGAGCGAGAGTGGATGTGAACAGAAACTTTCGCTTTTCGGATTGATCAATATGGATGAGTTCGACAAGTACCGTGCCGGACAGATGCCTGCCTTAAAGAATCTGATGCAGATGACCACACTGACTTTCCGCAGGGCACATCGTCCGGCATTCAGTCATCTGCCTCGTATCGCCTCTTTCATCGGTACGTCCAATATGACGGATCTGCTGACTGATCCCACAGGAAGCCGCCGTTTCCTCTGTGCGGAAGTGGATGATAAGATTGATTGTACACCGCCCGATCATGCGCAGCTGTTCGCCCAGCTGAAAGCGGAGCTGGCCGGAGGAGAGCGTTACTGGTTCTCGGAAGAGGAAGAAAAGGAGATACAGCACAGCAACCGGAATTTTTATAAAATGCCTGCCGAACAGGAATTGTTTTTGCGTTGTTTCCGGATGCCGCAGGAAGGGGAGTTGTCCAAGCCCTATACCACGACGGATTTGTTCAATTATTTGCAGAAACATTATCCGGCTGCCATGCGCGGGGTGACTCCGAACCGCTTGGGCAGGATGATGGTTGCATTGGGGATACAGCGTGTTCATACCGAGTATGGCAATGTGTACCGGCTGGTGAAGCTGAAGGATTCTTCCGCAGCCTGAAACTTTTTCCCGGTGTGATCCTTCAGCCGGAACGCCCTCCTGCAAAGGGTTTGCGGGAGGACTGAAGCTTTTGAAGGATTTTTCAGGGGGAATCGTATAAGGAGAAATAAATGAAAAAGATTGCTTGGCGATTTGTTTGTTCGACTTTTTTGGTGGTGTTTTTATCTATAAAAACATGGGAAGTGACAGTTTACATATTTATTACATTGTTTCTTCTTGGGATTATCCGGAAACGAGATGCTCCAAGTTTCATGCTGCTCCGGGAGATACTTTGCAGTTGAAAGTTTCCTTCCGGTCGGACAGCGTAGGGGTGTTTGTCCGTGAATTTCATATCTATGGCAACTTTTCCTTTTTGCCACTTGGTCTGACGGTGGAGGGCGCGATTGCATATAAGGCAAGCTCATAGCATATAAGAGAAAGAATTAACAGGATAATTTTGTTTTTATCGAAGGTTTATTGCTAACTTTGCTCTACCATCGTAATATGGATGAAAAGCACAACCGATATACAAATGAGCAAAATGCCTGGAAATTCTTTTAATGATATCTATACCTCTTATTATAAGAAGTCTTTTTTCTTTGCCAAATCATACGTTCATAATGATTTGGCGGCAGAAGATATTGCCTCCGAGGCATTAATAAAGTTGTGGGAAAAGTTGAAGGCCGAGTCTGTTGAAGAGAAATATATCTTACCGTTGTTACTGACAATTTTGAAGAACAAGGCTTTGGACTATCTAAAGCACGAGGAGGTAAAACGCAGTGCTTTTGAAGTGATGGCCGACTGGCAACAACAGGAATTGTCTATCCGTATGTCTGCCTTGGAAGCGTGCAATCCTGATGAGATTTTTTCGGAAGAAGTGGAAATAATCATTAGTGCTACTTTAAGTACCTTGTCGGAACAGACGCGACGGGCATTTATCTTGAGTCGTTTTGAAAATAAATCCAATAAAGAGATTGCCGAAGAGATGGAAATCTCTATAAAGGGGGTGGAATATCATATATCAAAAGCATTGAAAGTACTGCGGGTGACTTTAAAAGATTATCTTCCTTTATTTTATTTCTTCTTTTATTATTAAGCCTGACCGGATGGGGATACGGATGTTTTTGAGGACAGAAATGATTTTTTTTATATTTTTCTTCATTTTCTTTTAGGGTAGTTTCTTCTTGAGTCGTTTCTAATAAAACAGCATAGAATATGAATCCTGAATTATTGCAAAAATATATAGCCGGAAATGCTACTGAAGCCGAAAAGCAGCGTGTGACGAAATGGATACAGGAAAATCCTGAGAACATGCGTGAATATATGGCACAACGGAAGCTGCATGATATGGCATTGTGGCGTACGGAACCTGTGGCGGAGGAGAATAGCCGGGAAAGGAAACATTTCTCGTTACGCGGAGTATGTATGGAAGCTGCCAAGATAGCAGCGGTATTGGCGATCGTCTTGTTGGGTACACATTATTGGACAGGAAAACATCAGGTACCGGAAGACAAAACATGGCAGTCTATTTATGTGCCGGCGGGCCAACGGGCAGAATTGATGTTGGCGGATGGTACGAAGGTTTGGTTGAACTCACGCAGTACCTTGACTTTCCCGGGAAGTTTCAAAGGGAATATCCGAAATGTGAAATTGGA
>ENA-UBCA01001346-UBCA01001346.1-human-gut-metagenome-genome-assembly--contig:-NODE-1346-length-12478-cov-6.124930_pt1 | contig 12478 bp, 9 predicted proteins | sample MGYA00244228_ERZ654716 | MGnify/ENA primary metagenome ERZ654716 (study PRJEB26926, sample SAMN06164557) | human gut metagenome | biome: ENVO:00009003; feature: ENVO:2100002; material: ENVO:00002003... | reverse complement strand
ACGAGCTGCTGGACGATGCCGACATCCCCACCTTGCAGGAATATCTGGGCTACTGTCTGATTCCCAGCACCAAAGGGCAGAAGATGATGCTCATTGTCGGCAAGGGCGGCGAGGGCAAATCCAGAATCGGGCTAGTGCTGAAACGGCTCATGGGAGATGCCGCCAGCAATGGCAGCGTCCAGAAAGTCGAGAACAACCGTTTTGCCCGCGCCGATCTGGAACGCCGCCTGCTGATGATCGACGATGACATGGACATGAACGCCCTGCCCAAGACCAACTATATCAAGACCATCGTGACCGCCGAAGCCAAGCTGGACTTGGAGCGCAAGGGTGTCCAGAGCTACCAGCGGGACATCTACGCCCGGTTCCTCTGCTTCGGCAACGGTGCGCTGACTTCGCTGTATGACCATTCGGACGGCTTCTTCCGCCGTCAGCTCATCCTGACCACCAAGGACAAGCCTGCTGACCGCACGGATGACCCTTTCCTTGTGGAGAAGATGTGCGCCGAGTTGGAAGGCATCCTCCTCTGGTGTCTGGAAGGGCTGCACCGGCTGGTGCAGAACGATTTCCGCTTCACGGTCAGCGAACGAGCCGCCGCCAACGTGGACACCATCAAACGCAGCAGCAACAATGTCATCGACTTCATGGAATCCGAGGGCTATTTCCGCTTCAAGGCGGACTACTCCATCAGCTCCAAGGAGTTCTACGACATTTACAAGCAGTGGTGCGAGGACAACGCCTGTCACAGCGTATCGGCCATCCGTTTCAGCGCAGAACTGCGCCAGAATGACCGCCGCTATAACCTTGAAGCCACCAACAACATCTACCTGCCCGGTGGCCGCAGGGTGCGGGGTTTTGTAGGCATCGAGCCTCTTGTCCACCCCTGCCCGTAAAAAGTGCATTTTTTACGGAAGAAGTTCGTACAACCTGTACGGTCTGTACTTGTACGCACCCGTACGGCAAATCGAGATAAATTAAGGCGTGTTATCGTTTATATTTCGCATTTCTGTACGCCGTACAGACCGTACAGGTTATTTGAAGTCCGTACAGATTTTTTGTACACCCCAAGAAGGAGCGTGATCTATGAAAGCCCAATACGGCATTTTAAGGTTCAAAAAGTACAAGGGGCCTGCCATCAGCCCCATCGAAGCCCATAACGAACGCACCAAGGAGCAGTACGCCAGCAACCCGGATATCGACACGAGCCGGAGCCGCTACAACCTCCATCTGGTGCAGCCGCAGGGCAGGTACCGGGAAGAAGCCGACCGCATGATAGCCGCTGCCCACTGCCGTGTCCGCAAGGACAGCGTGCGGGTGGTGGAGGCTCTTGTCACCGCCAGCCCGGAGTTTTTCAAGGATAAGACCAACCGGGAGATCAGAGCGTACTTTGCGTACGCCCTGAAATTTTTGGAGGGCAGACAGCACCCGGATACCTTTCTCTCTGCCGTTGTCCACATGGATGAGAAAACGCCCCACCTGCACCTCTGTTTTGTGCCCTTGACCGCTGACGGGCGGCTGAGCGCCAAAGAGATCATCGGCAACCGCAAGAACCTTGTGAAGTGGCAGGACGAGTTCTGGCAGCACATGGTCAAGCAGTATCCGGAACTGGAGCGTGGCGAAAGCGCCAGCCAGACCGGGCGAGAGCACATCCCGCCCCGCATCTTCAAGGAGATGACCCAGCTGACCAAGCAGAAGGAGCAGTTGGATGCCCTGCTGGTGGGTATCACCCCCTTCAACGGCAAGAGCCGTGCGGCGGAGATCAGCAAGGTGCTGGACAGCTATATCCCCAACGTGGCACGGATGAAGGACCAGCTGCGAAAGTATAACGTAGCCTTCACCAAGACCGCCGCCGAAAACGAAAAGTTAAAAGAGAAGAACAAGACGCTCTCTGCCTCGCTGGACAAAGCGAAGGAAGGGAGCGTCTTGAAGCGTCTGGAGGATGCCAAGCTGCGGCAGGACTACGAAGCCGCCCTGAAAACGCTGGACAGCATCCCGCCGGAGGTCATTCGATTTTATGAGAACCGCACGCAGGAGTCTGCGATGCGCCACGATAAGTAAGGAGCAATGCCTATGTGTAATAAAATGTACGAGAATGTGAAATCTTTGGATTATACGAAAAAGTTCTTGCAGTCGGACTCTGTTCCGGCTACAATGGAGGTGGTCACTCAAACCAATGCCGTCAAGTCTCCGACCAACAGCCCTGAGACCACAAAGCTGGTGTACACGGTGAAGGAAGTCGCGCAGATGCTGGCCATCAGCCAGCGTGCCGCCTACAACCTGTGCAACAGCACCACCGAGTTCCGTGTCCTGCGGGCAGGCGGAAGCATCCGCATCCCGAAAGACAGCTTCGATGCGTGGCTCTACCGGGCAGCTTGATAAGGAGGCAAATCTATGGCATATATCACGAAACGCGGCAGCTCTTACAGTGTCCGCTACACCTATCAGGACGAGCACGGCAAGAGCTGCGACAAATGGGAGAGCTTTCCCACAAAAGAGGAGGCGGTGAAACGCCAGAAGCAGATCGAGCATGAACTGGCGACCGGCAATTTCCTGATCCCGTCCACCGTGACGGTGGCAGAGTTCCTGATGGACTGGCTGCCCAAGCAGTGCAGCAAGCACAAGTGGGCACCCAAGACCTACCAGTCCAATCTGGCGCTCATCCAGAACCTCATCATCCCTTATATCGGGGAGATGCAGATGCAGAAGCTGCGACCCTACCACATCGAAGCCCTGTACGACACCCTGAGCAAGACCCCTTGCGGGCAGTATGTGGGCGGCAAGCGGCGAGACCTCTCGCCCAAGCAGCAGAAGCGCACCCTCTCCGGCACTACCCTCCATGAAGTCCACCAGCTTCTGCACAATTCCTTTCTGCTGGCGGTGGAGTGGGGCATCCTCATCAAAAGCCCCGTCCCGGTGGAAGCGCCCAAAAAGACCACCCAAGAGCGCAGCATCTGGGAGGTGGAGGAGATGCGGGCAGCACTGGACAGCATGGAGGACCCCATCCTGCATCTGGCAGTGCACCTGACACTGGTGGGTGCACTCCGAGAGGGTGAGGTTGCCGGTCTGACCCCTGAGGACATCGACTTTGATGCTGCCAACAGCATGGGCACCTTCACCGTCAACCGTTCCATGCAGCGGGTGCAGAAGGACACGCTGGCACAGGTGGACAAGGGCTGCATCCTCCGCATCTTCCCGGACAAGCTGGAGGGCAGCAAGACTTCCCTCATCCTGAAGGACACCAAGACCGAAGCCTCCTGCCGCACCATCTTTATGACCGCTGCCCTGCGGGAGGAGCTGAAACAGTGGCTGGAACGGCTGAAACGGGAAGAAGCCCTCGACCCGGAGCGGTACCGCAACAGCGGGATGCTGCTACGGCTACCCAACGGTCTGGCGGTGGAGCCGGTGCTCATCCGTAAGAAGTTCCTGAAATGGCAGGACGCACACCCGGAGTTCCCCCGCATCGTCTTTCACGGTCTGCGGCATTCCAGTGCCACCTACCAGCTGATGATCTCCGGCGGCGACATCAAGGCGGTGCAGGGGACCACAGGACACGCCAGTGCGGATATGCTGGTGAACACCTACGCCCATATCCAGCAGTCCTCCCGTGTGGAGCTGGGCAAGAAGTTTGAAAGCGGCTTCTATGCCAAGCCCGACACCTCCAGCCCGCAGGCTGTACCCGCCGCAGGCGAACCCACCATCTCCATGACAGCTCTTTTGGAATTGCTCAAGGATGCCGACCCGGAAATGAAGGCAAAGCTCCGTCTGGCCCTGCTCACCTGATGCAAAAAAGGGCACTGATTGCAATGCAATACAGCGCCCTACATAATCGGACATGGATAACACCGACCGTGCAAAAACCGTGCAAAAACCGTGCACCCATGGCTTACAAAACAAAAAAGCCATGAAATCTTTCGATTTCACGGCATTTTCTGGTGCGATGGAAGGGACTCGAACCCCCGGCCTACTGATTCGTAGTCAGTCACTCTATCCAGCTGAGCTACCAACGCATACGTTCCGGTCGGAACAAGATGTATTTTATCACGCAGGGCGGGGTTTGTCAACAGTTTTTTGCAGATTTTTTGATTTTATTTTCGTTTTTTATTTTTCCACGCAGAAAAGTACGTCTTTTCGTTTTTTCAATATTTTCCGTGCGGACCTCAGGCTTCCTCTGCCAGACGCTCGGCGATGCGAATACCGGTCGGCGTTGCGGCAAGGCCGCCCTGGCCGGTCTCCCGCAGATCGGGGGAGAGCAGACTGCCCACGCGGCCCATGGCATCGATGACTTCATCGCAGGGGATGGCGTAATCTACCCCCGCAAGCGCCATATTGGCGCAGGAAACGGCGTTCACGGCACCAACAACATTGCGCTTGATGCAGGGCACCTCCACCAGACCGGCCACAGGGTCGCAAACCAGGCCCAGCAGGTTGCCCAGTGCCATAGCGGCAGCGGCGGCACACTGCTCCGGGGTGCCGCCTTTCAGGTGGCAGAGGGCGGCGGCGGCCATGGCGCTGGCGGCTCCCACCTCAGCCTGACAGCCACCCTCGGCACCGGCCAGAGTGGCCCGGGCAGCGATGACCTGCCCAAAGCCTGCGGCCACATAGAGGGCATCACAGATGGCTTCTTCATCGGCCTCGCCTGCACGGGCAAGGGGAAGCAGCACCGCCGGGAGCACACCGCAGCTGCCCGCCGTGGGGGCAGCAACGATCCGTTTCATGCAGGCGTTGCACTCGGCGGTCTTGAGGGCTTCGGCGGTCACCTCAGCAAGGTAATCCCCGCCATAGCTCCTGCCTGCCTGATGGGCCTGTTCCACCTTGGCGGCATCGCCGCCGGACAGGCCGCTGCGGCTGCGCTGAGCAGGGTCATACTCCCGGCTGGTGGCCTCCATCACATGCCACAGGTGATGCATGGCATGGCGGCTGGCCTCTTCGGTCAGGCGGCTCTCGGCCAGATCACTGCGCAGGATGGCCTCGGCAAGGGAGAGGTTCTGGCTGCGGGCAGCGGCCAACATTTCTTCACAGGATAAAAAGGACATGGTCATTCCTCCGCGTCTTCTTCGGGCTCGTCGATGTTCAGGCAGGTTACCTTCAGGATGCCGGGCAGGGTCGCCAGCTTCTGTTCCAGCGGGTGGGGGATGTGGGAATCGCACTCCAGTACCATAACGGCATAGCCGCCGGTTCCTGCGCGGAACACCTGCATCGATGCAACGTTGATCCTGCGCACGGCAAGGCAGGTGGTCACCTCGGCGATGCAGCCGGGGGTGTCCTCATTGTGAATGATCAGGGTGTTGCTGTCGCCGCCGAAATCGGCGGGCACGCCGTCGATCTCGGTCACGCGGATGCGCCCGCCGCCCACCGAAGCGGCTTTCATGGAAAGCACCCGCCCCTCCCGACCTGTCAGGGTGAGAACAGCGGTATTGGGGTGCGCAGAGCGCAATTCCACCGGATGGATCCGGAATGCCATGCCCTGCTCTGCGGCCAGGGCAAAGCTGTCGGGCAGGCGGGGATCATCGGGCCGCAGGCCAAGCAGGCCGGCGACCAGGGCTTTATCCGTGCCATGTCCCTTTCCGGTGGTGGCAAAGCTGCCGTACAGGCCAATATCCGCCTGCACCGGGATCTCACCCAGAAGCTTCTGGGCCGTGTAGCCGATCCGGGCGGCACCCGCTGTATGGCTGGAAGAGGGGCCGATCATAACTGGCCCGAGAACGTCAAACAAGCGCATCCGATGCACATCCTTTCGTGCTCCGCCGGGCAAAAATCGCCCGCTTCGCACTTTTTTCTCTCTTTTATTATACCGCTTTTGCCCCACTTGTGCTATAATAACTTTACTAATGTTTGAAATCGCTCCTTTTGGGGCAACACGGAGGTTGGATTCCTATGAAACTGGTAAGCGTGGAAACTCCCGAAAAGAGTGTCTGCAAGATGACCTTCAGCGCAACGGCTGAGGAGCTGGAGACCGCATCCAATGCGGTGTATGAGCGCACCCGCGCCAGCTACACCATCAAGGGCTTTGCCAAGGGCGAGGCCGACCGTGCTCAGATCGAGGCCGACCGCGGCGAGCACACATTCTGGTATGATGCCATCAACGACCTGATGGATCGCGATGTTCCTGCCCTGTACGAGGCCGCCATGGCCGAGCACGGCTTCAAGGCGGTGGATGAGCCCAGCTATGACCTGGTCAGCGTTAAAAAGGACGAGGGCTTTGTAGCCACCGCCACCACCCCGCTGCAGCCGGAGCTGAACCTGACCCAGACCACCGGCTTCCATGTGGAGTGCGTGACCCCCGCCGTCACCGACAAAGAGATTGATGCCGTGCTGGAGCGCCGCCGCAATGCTGCTGCCGAGCTGGTGCCCCACAAGGGCCCGGCTGTCAAGGGCAACATCGTTCACATCGATTACGAGGGCCTGCTGGACGGCAAGCCCTTCCAGGGCGGTTCCGCACAGAACCAGACCCTGCAGCTGGGCAGCGGCCGGATGATCCCCGGCTTTGAGGACGGCATTCTGGGCCACAAGGGCGGCGAGGAATTCGAGATCAACGTCACCTTCCCGGTACGCTATCACGTCAAGGACCTGGCCGGAAAGCCCGTTGTCTTTAAGATCAAGCTGATTGATGTCTGCGTCCGCCAGCTGCCCGCCCTGAACAGCGATTTTGCCAAGAAGGTGGGCAAGGTGGACACCATGGAAGCGTTCCGGGAGCAGGTGCGCAAGCAGCTGCACGACGGCAAGCACGCCAGCGCCCTGAACCGCGCCAAGGATCAGGTGCTGACCCAGCTGGCCTCTGCCGCTGAGGGCGAGCTCCCCAGCGTTCTGGTGGAGAGCACCTACCAGCAGGAGATGCAGAACATCCAGCAGCAGCTCCAGATGCAGCGCATGAGCCTGGACCGCTACCTGAGCCAGATCCACCAGACCCGCGAGAACTTCACGGCCAACGTTCACGCCGCCGCCGAGAAGAACACCCGCGCCCGGATGGCTCTGCTGCAGGTCGCCCAGAACGAGGGTCTGGTGCCCACCGATGAGGAGATCACCAAGAACCTGCAGGAGCGCGCCGACCGCACCAAGAAAACGCTGGAAGAGGTCAAGGCCAACGCCAACATCCCCGCCATGCAGCGCAGCGAGGCCATCCGCCGCGCCGCCGACTGGGTGATCGAGCACTCCACCATCGAAGAAAAGTAATTTCCCAAAGTACAACAAAAAGAGCCTGTCTCCAAGGAATTTCGGGAGACAGGCCCTTTTCTTTTGCAGTTTATTTTGTCAAAAGATTGAAGCCCATGACCACGATGCCCAGCACGACCAGAACGATGCCGGTTGCACGGTTCAGGGTCTTGGCATCGGCCTTATTGGCAAAGACAGCGGCGATGCGGGCCCACAGCAGGGTGAACAGGACGCAGAGGATGAACACGGTCCAGTCCGGTGCGCCGCCGATGGCAAAGTGGGAGACCGCACCGGTCAGGGCGGTGAAAGTCATAATAAACACGCTGGTGCCCACGGCAGTTTTGAGCTCGTAACCCAGCACGCTGGTCAGGATGAGCAGCATCATCATGCCGCCGCCGGCACCGATAAAGCCGCAGATCATCCCGATGACCACGCCGCAGACGATGGACTGGAGGGCACGCTTCTCAGCAGAGACCCCCTGCATGGCTTCTTTGGTGGTCATAACGGGCTTGACGATGAATTTAATGCCCAGCAGGAACGTCATAAACACCGAGAAGCTGCCCATGGTGGTGGAAGGCACCAGGCTTGCCACCCAACTGCCCACCACGGTGAACAGCAGCACACTGGCCATCATGATCAGGCCGTTCTTGATATCCAGGTTCTTGTTTTTGTGGTAGGTGTAGGCAGACACCGCACTGGCCAGCACATCCGAGGAAAGGGCAATACCGACTGCCATGTAGGGGTCCATCCCCAGGAAGGTGATGAGCATCGGGCTGATGACCGCGGCGGCGCTCATGCCCGCAAAGCCGGTGCCCAGGCCCGCGCCCATCCCGGCAAAAAAGGTAACAATGATGGTAAACAGCAGATTCATCTTATTTTTCTCCTTCTAGGATCGCATCCAGATTTTCGCTCATCGTATCGATGACTTCAAAAAATATCTCGAGTTTTTCTTCCTCCAGCCCTGCCATCAGGCGGCGGATGAAATCATCCTGCATCCTGCGGCCCTGTTCGATGATGGACTGCGCCTTTTCGGTGCAGGCAAGCTCCGTTTTGCGGCGGTCGCCCAGCACCGGACGGCGCTCCAGAAAGCCCTCCTGCACCAGCTTGTCCACATTCACCGAGACAAGGTTCGCCTTGATGTGGCGCACTTCCACGATATCGCGGGCGGTCGTGTAGCTGGGGTTGTTGGCAAGGAACATCAGGATATCAAACGCTGTCTGCGGCAGGTGCAGCTTCTGGCACAGCGGCTTGCAGACGGTGCTGTACGCAAGGCCCGTCTTGTTGGCAAATTCCACACTGGGGTTCAGCTCACGCATTGCGCACCCTTCTTTCTCTCTTTTTGAATTGTTCATTTTTGAAGTATTTTAGCACAGGAAATCTCTGTTGTCAAGGGCAGGCGGCGTGAAATCAACTGATCCATATATTTTGTCCAACGCAAAAAGCCCGCACCATGAAGATTTTCACGGTACGGGCTTTTGATATGCTTCAGGACAGGGTCACAGCACCGCCACGGCGAGGAACCGCACAATGAGCGCGGCAAGCCATGCCACAACGCACTGGTTCACGACCATAACGGTGGCCCAGCGGCCGCCCATCTCCCGCTTGACCGATGCCACAGCGGCGATGCAGGGGGTGTAGAGCAGGCAGAACACCAGCAGGGGAGCCGCTGCCGCCGGGCTGAGCGCCGCGCCCAGTGCGGCAGAGGAGCCATACAGGATGGTAAGGGTGGAGACGACGCTCTCCTTTGCCATAAAGCCGGTGATCAGCGCCGTGGACACCCGCCAGTCGCCAAAGCCCAGCGGCGCGAACAACGGCGCGATGCCGCTGGCGATCCAGGCCAGGATGCTCTCCTGCGGGTCTGCGGTCAGGCTGAGCTGGAAGTCAAAGTTCTGCAGGAACCAGATGATGATGGTTGCCAGGAAGATGACCGTAAAGGCACGCTCGAGGAAATCCCGGGCCTTTTCCCAGAGCAGCTGGGCCACATTTTTCAGGCCGGGCAGGCGGTAGTTGGGCAGCTCCATGACAAAGGGCACGGCCTCGCCCTTGAACAGCGTCCCCTTGAGCAGAAAGGCCATACCAATGCCCACAAGGATGCCCAGGAAATACAGGCCCACCATGACCAGTGCGGCGTACTCCGGGAAGAAGGTCACCGCAAACAGGCTGTAGATTGGGAGCTTGGCCGAGCAGCTCATAAAGGGCGTGAGCAGGATGGTCATTTTCCGGTCCCGCTCCGAGGGCAGCGTGCGGCTTGCCATCACGCCGGGGACCGTGCAGCCAAAGCCGATGAGCATGGGCACGATGCTGCGGCCCGAAAGACCGATGCGCCGCAGCAGCTTGTCCATCACAAAGGCCACACGGGCCATATAGCCGGTATCCTCCAGCAGGGAAAGGAAGAAGAACAGGGTCACGATGATGGGCAGGAAGCTCAGCACACTGCCCACACCGGTAAAGATGCCGTCGATCACCAGCGAATGCACTGCTTCGTTGACGTTCCACGCCGTCAGGGCATTGTCCACAAGGATCGTCAGGTTCTCAATGCCCAGTTCCAGCAGGCCTTGCAGCCCCGCGCCGATCACGCCGAAGGTCAGATAGAACACCAGCGCCATGATGCCCACGAACGCCGGGATCGCCGTGTACTTTCCGGTGAGGAAGCGGTCGATCCTTGCGCTGCGCAGTTGCTCCTTGCTCTGGTGGGGCTTTACCACGGTCTGATTCACCAGCTGATGGATAAAGTGGAACCGCATGTCTGCAATGGCAGCGGCGCGGTCCAGACCGCGCTCCTGCTCCATCTGCAGGATGATATGCTCGATCATCTCTTTTTCGTTCTGATCCAGCTTCAGGGCCTCCTCAATGCGGGGGTCGCCTTCCACCAGCTTTGTGGCGGCAAAGCGCACCGGGATCCCCGCCGCCCGGGCGTGGTCCTCGATGAGGTGGATGATGCCGTGGATGCAGCGGTGAACCGCACCGCCGTGGTCATCCTCGCCGCAGAAGTCCATCCGGCCCGGACGCTCCTGATACTTTGCCACATGGATGGCGTGATCCACCAGCTCATCCACGCCCTCGTTCTTGGCGGCGGAAATGGGGACCACCGGGATGCCCAGCATCGCTTCCATCTCGTTGATGTTGATGGTGCCGCCGTTGCCGCGCACCTCATCCATCATATTCAGTGCCAGCACCATGGGGGTGTCCAGCTCCATCAGCTGCATCGTTAAGTACAGGTTGCGCTCGATGTTGGTGGCATCCACGATGTTGATGATGCCCGTGGGCTTTTCGCCAATGATGAACTGGCGGGTCACGATCTCCTCGCTGGAATAGGGCGACATGGAGTAGATACCGGGCAGGTCGGTGACTTCGGTATCGGGGTATTCCCGGATGGCACCGCTCTTGCGGTCCACCGTCACGCCCGGAAAGTTGCCCACATGCTGGTTGGAGCCGGTGAGCTGGTTGAACAGGGTCGTTTTGCCGCAGTTCTGATTTCCGGCCAGCGCAAACGTCAGCACCGTTCCCTCCGGCAGCGGGTGTTCGCCCTTTTTGGTGTGGTAGCGGCCGCCCTCGCCCAGGCCCGGGTGCTCCACCATCCGGCCAGCCTTCCGTGCCGGAGCTGCTGCGGGTGCTTCCGCCGGGGTGATCTCGATCCGTGCCGCATCGTCCAGCCGCAGGGTCAGCTCATAGCCGTGGATCTGCAGCTCCATGGGGTCCCCCATGGGCGCAAATTTCACCAGCGTGACCTTCTCGCCGGGAATCAGCCCCATATCCAGAAAATGCTGGCGGAGTTCTCCCGTTCCGCCCACTGTATCGATCACGGCACTTTCGCCGATCTTCAGTTCCTTTAATGTCATGGCAGATGCCTTTCCTTCGACAAAATGTTAGTGTATGTGAACAGTCTTAATATAAGCTAACTCAAAGGCATTGTCAAGGCAGGAAGCGGCAAAAATTCTCGCCTGTCCCCGCTGTTTTTTGTAGAAATCTTTCTCCTGTTCCGGCAGATTTCCGGGCAAAAGAAAACGCACCCCTGAATTTTCACGTTCAAAGGTGCGTTTTGAGAACAATTCTGTTTACTTCACGGTGTGGTAGCCGTCGGGGTTGTTCTTCTGCCAGTTCCAGCTGTCGGCACACATCTCCTCGATGCCGTACTCAGCCACCCAGCCCAGCTCGTTCTTGGCCTTGGTGGGGTCGGCATAGCACTCGGCGATATCGCCGGGGCGGCGGGGATCGATCACATAGGGGAGCTTCTTGCCGCAGGCCTTCTCAAAGGCATGGATGACATCCAGCACGCTGTAGCCGTGGCCGGTGCCCAGATTGCAGATGAACAGGCCGCAGTTGGTCTGCAGCTTCTTGATGGCGCAGACATGGCCCCGGGCCAGGTCAACCACATGGATGTAATCGCGCACGCCGGTGCCATCGGGGGTGGGGTAGTCGTTGCCAAAGACGTGCACCTTTTCCAGCTTGCCCACGGCCACCTTGGCGATGTAGGGCATCAGGTTGTTGGGGATGCCGTTGGGGTCCTCGCCGATCAGGCCGGACTTGTGGGCACCGATGGGGTTGAAGTAACGGAGCAGGGCCACATTCAGAGTGGGGTCAGCCTTGCAGACATCGGTCAGGATGCGCTCAGTAAAGGCCTTGGTGGTGCCGTAGGGGTTGGTGGTGGCACCCACGGGGAAGTCCTCGGTGATGGGCACGCTGGCGGGGTCACCGTAGACGGTGGCGGAGGAGCTGAACACGAAGTTGCGGCAGTTGTGGCGGCGCATCACGTCCAGAATGACCAGCGTGCAGTTGAGGTTGTTATAGTAGTACTCGATGGGCTTGGAAACGCTCTCGCCCACTGCCTTATAGGCAGCAAACTGGATGACGGCATCGATATCGGGGCACTCGGTGAAGATCTTCTCCACGTCCTCGTGCTTTGTCATATCGGCCTGATAGAACCGGAAGTCCTTGCCGGTGATCTGCTTGACCCGATCCAGCACCACGGGGGAAGCGTTGTAATAGTTATCTGCCACCACGATGTCAAAGCCAGCGTTCAGCAGTTCGATACAGGTGTGGCTGCCGATATAACCGGCACCGCCGGAAACCAAAATTGCCATAAAAGTACCTCTCTTCTCGTCACCAAAGTTGCTTGCGCGGGGCAGGCCCGCCTTCTGCCACAAGGATACAACGTTTTGGCCGCAGAATCAAGTAACGGGAATTTTATAAGGATGGATTTTTGTTTCCAATTATTTTTCCGCGCATTGATTTACAAGCGTTTTTTGTTTTTTGCACATGGAGTGATGGAACACTTTGTGCAAATCCTGTCTCTTATACACATCTCCGAGCCCACGAGACTAGCGCTCAT
>ENA-UBCA01001343-UBCA01001343.1-human-gut-metagenome-genome-assembly--contig:-NODE-1343-length-12486-cov-5.322983_pt1 | contig 12486 bp, 7 predicted proteins | sample MGYA00244228_ERZ654716 | MGnify/ENA primary metagenome ERZ654716 (study PRJEB26926, sample SAMN06164557) | human gut metagenome | biome: ENVO:00009003; feature: ENVO:2100002; material: ENVO:00002003... | reverse complement strand
TTTGCGGCACTTATTTTGGCAAGAAGCGGTGCAAATCCTATTCTTATTGAAAGAGGCCGTGATGTTGACAGGCGAACTGCTGATGTGAACAGGTTCTGGACAAGCGGTCAGCTTGACACAACTTCAAATGTTCAGTTTGGCGAAGGCGGTGCGGGAACATTTTCTGACGGAAAACTGAATTCAGGTACAAAAGATATAAGGCAACGCAAGGTGCTTGAAGAATTTGTAAGCCACGGCGCACCCGATGAAATTCTCTATAACGCAAAACCGCATATCGGAACGGATATGCTAAAAGGCACAATTAAAAATATCCGCAACGAGATTATTGAACTCGGCGGAAGGGTTATGTTTGAAACGAAGCTTGTTTCAATGGGTTTTAGTGATAACAAGCTGAAATCTATAACTATTGAAACCAAAAACGGCAATGAAATTATAGAAACAGACAATGTTATTCTTGCAATCGGTCACAGTGCAAGGGATACTTTTGAGATGCTTTATGATTTAAAGTTGCCGATTGAGGCAAAGCCTTTTTCGGTAGGAGCAAGAATTGAACATCTTCGTCAAAAAGTTGATAAGGCACAATACGGCAGGTTTGCGGGCAATAAAAAACTCGGCTCGGCAAATTATAAGCTTAGTACGCACCTTGATAACGGACGGGGTGTGTATACATTTTGTATGTGTCCGGGAGGCAAGGTTGTCAATGCATCAAGCGAAAAAAACAGACTTTGCACCAACGGTATGAGTGAATTTGCACGAAATGCCGAAAATTCAAATTCAGCGTTGCTTGTAGGAATAAACCCGGATGATTATGAATCCGACCATCCGCTTGCCGGAATGTATTTGCAGAGAAAGCTTGAATCAAAAGCATTCGTTGCCGGCGGTGAAAATTATAATGCACCCATACAAAGAGTTGACGATTTTCTTAATAACAGAAAATCCACACATCTCGGTGATGTAAAGCCAAGTATCGGTCCGAATTATGAGTTTTCAAATCTGAACGAAATTTTGCCTGAATATGTCAGCACTTCAATGGCTCAGGACATTGTGAAAATGGGCAGAATGTTACACGGATTTGATGACGGTGACGCTGTTTTGACCGGCGTTGAGAGCAGAAGCTCTTCTCCCGTCAGAATAATGAGAAAAACAGATACACTTGAAAGTGTACTTATTGAAGGACTGTATCCGTGCGGTGAAGGTGCAGGCTATGCAGGCGGAATTATCTCCGCCGCAGTTGACGGCATTAAATGTGCCGAAAAAATTATAGAAAAATCGAATAAATAAACCTCCGAAATCAATCGGATTGTGAAACGCCCCCTAAAGGTCAGAGCAAAAAACTGACTTTTAGGGGGCAATCATTTTTTACAGGCGGTTTATTTTGTATTGTGATTTAAACAAATAACAGTACCGCCCCGACAGTAAAAATCAAAACAGCAAAATGCGCTTGATTGTGCGGGGCGGCTCTTAGATAAACTTATTAAATTTTACTCGGAGTATTTACTCCACTGTCCGTTTGAGTAAATCATATTTACATCGGGAATTTTTAAGTCACCTGTCTGTGCTGAACCGTTATTGAATATAGCATATTCTGCACCATTCGGAAGTTCAAATCTGTATGTGTTATTACCTATATTTTCCATAGCCTTGCCGGGCCAGCTCATATAAGTAGAATCTTTTGAACTCCATACATAGACATTTACTGTTGACCAGTTTTCCGTATTATTGAAATAAACATAATTCTTCGTCTGAATTGAAGTCGGTTCGGTTGTTGGCTCTGTGACATTCGTTGTAGGCTGGGTGGGTGCAACATTTTCTGTGTAAGTACCGCAGTATGAGTCTTCACCAATAAGCTTAACGACATAAGCCTGAATCATAGTTGCGTCTTTTACAGAAATAACAGAATCCTTGTTTACATCTGCCGCAATGAGAGCCTCATCGCTTAAAGTCGATATGTGAACAATGTATCTTTGAACCTCTGTTGAATCACAGACTGTAATTGTTCCGTTTAAATCAACATCACCGATAAGAATTCTGTTCGAAGGCTCTGTTACCGGCTGAGTTGTAGACGGCTGTGTTGTAGCAGGCTGTGTTGTAGCAGGCTGTGATGTGGTAGGCTGAGTTGTGATAGGCTGAGTTGCGATTGTAGTAGGACGGACTGTCGTGGAAGGAGCTGTTGTCGGCTGAGTGGGTTTTACAGTCGAATAGTTCTGCCAAGATCCGTTGCTGTAAATTTTATTACCGTCTGCAATCCTGAGGTCATCTGTCTGACTGTCACCGTTGTTGAAGATTACATATTTTGCACCGTCAGGCACTTCAATATCAAAAATATTATTACCCTTGTCGGTCATTTTCTTGCCCGGCCACGATGTCATTTCTTTATTATCATCACTCCAGAAATATGCATTGACCTTAGACCACTTGGTTGATGAGTTATCATAAGCAACAACCTTTACGGCATTCGGGTCTACCTTTGTGTATGTATATGTTTCCGGATCGGATGTTGTCTTGCCGTCGCTTGCTTTTACTGTTACTGTGGTTACAGTATCGTAAGCAAGGTTAGTACCGATTGTAATTTTCTGACCGTTTGTGTAGTTTACAAATGCACCGTCATCAATTGAATACTGAGCATTTTTTGCATTCTTGCAATTGAGCGTAAGTGTGAGCTCATCTGTATTGTAGTTTGTTGAACCCGGATTTACTGACGCTGAAGGTCCTTCGGGTTCGGCATCATAGACTACTGCAATACCTGATGAACCTATTGTACCTGAAATGGTGCTTGATGTAATTGTAAATGTATTGCCTGAAACAGCGTCTGTGTATGTACCCGGTTTTGCGTAACCGCCGCCGTTTTCTACCGATACCTCGCCGCTTCCGCTGCCTTTTACAATAACAGCACCGCCGTCTTTACGGGTAATTACAGAACAACCGTCTGACACTGTGTAGTAATCGGCTTTGCCGTCCATTGCATTATGGAACTTATTAATTTGGGTAACCTCACTGCTGGTGAAATGAGTTGAGCCTTTTTCTCCCATTTTGATACTTTCTTTGTTGGTTGAAGAAGGACGGGAAAAATAAAGAGCAGTAACTTTATTACGGCTTGCCGCAACCGCATAGGCACGGTCAATAACATTCTGACTCATTTCATTTGAAAAGCCCCAGTCTTTGTTGTTTGACCATGTATCATGGCTTTCGCCCCAATAAAGAAGCTTATCGTTTGAAATGCCTTTTTCACTCCAGTTTCCGCTTGAAGTAGGAGCTTTGCCCGAATTAAACGAATCACGGAGTTCTTTACCGTAGTTACTATCTGTGACAGAAATATAATCGGTATACTCTTTCATAATGTCTTCATTGCCTGTCGAACGGTCATCGGGACCACCGAGAATTTCGCCGTAGTTATAAAGACCGTACTGTGTTACCGATTTCCAGAAATCGTCGCCCTCGCTCGGAACGCCAATGTGTTTTGCAGCGTCCCAACGAAGTCCGTCAACACCTACCGACTTGAGTTCCTGAACATAGTTGCAGACTTTTTGCTGAACATATGGATTTTCGGTTGCAATGTCCGGCATACCAATCGAGCCGTGTGTTACCTGCCAACGGTTTTTCCAGTCAATACCTCCGCCGAAGGTATGCCAATACTCGGATGGCTTTAAATCGTTGTCTATGTTGTTGTGATCGCCTCTCAAATGGTTAGCGACAACATCGACAATAATCTTAATCCCGTACTTTTCTGCCTCATCACAAAGCGACTGAAGTTCAGCCTTTGTGCCGACACCATTTGTTCCGATACTGAATGAAATTGGCTGATATAACCAATACCAAGTACCTGTTCCGTTTGGCTGTGCCGGAGAAGTCTGTATACTTGTAAATCCGGCTTTTGCAATTTTAGGCAATTCAACCTTAATATCATTATAAGTCCAGTCAAAACAATGTAAAATTACACCGTCCTGAATATTATCTTTGAGTTTGTACTTATTAGCCGATACGGTTGGCGAGCTTTCTGCCGCCTGAACACCGAGTGAACCGGATACAAAGGCAGATAGGCTTGCCGACAGGATGCTCACGCTCAATATTGCGCTGAGTATTTTTGATTTTGTTTTCAAATTTTTACACACCTTTCAAATTAATTTCAAAACTCTACTATGTGTCGAATCAGTCGACTGAAACAAATCAAATTAAATCAATTTCAATAGATTTCAGCATAAAGCAAAGTACAATAAAGAGCAACATAAATGCAATGCATTTTTTAAATCAATTGCAAATGTGCATAACATTTGTACAAATTGCTAAAATTCGACAATAATATTAAAGCACCCATAAAAGGTGCCCTAATATGCGACTGTGTCTGTAAGCCGGGTTTTGTCGTGAACAGCCATCTATCTTGGCAGACCGTTACCGAATCTGCTCGATGCCACCTCCTAAGGACACGCCGAGCAAGCGTATAATGTCCTACCACGGTGTTGCTTCAAATAGGGTTTACACGGCAGAGCAGTCTCCTGCCCTCCGGTGAGCTCTTACCTCACCTTTCCATCCTTACCATATAATGGCGGTAATTTTCTGTTGCACTATCCCTGGAGTCGCCTCCGGCGGCCGTTAGCCGTTATTATTGCTCTGTGAAGCCCGGACTTTCCTCGCACAGTACCTTTCGGCAGCTGCTCGCAGCTGTTCAACACACTCGCACATTTATTTTATACCTTTTTTGTACAAAAGTCAAATGAATTTTGTGATTTTTACTTGATATAACGGCTTTTTAGGGGTATAATGAGAGGGAAATTATTATAAGGAGTTACCGATATGGATATCAGAAAAGAATCACTCAAAAAACACTATGAGTGGAACGGTAAGATTGAAGTTGTTTCAAGAGTTCCGATTAACTCGGCTGAAGACCTCTCTCTTGCCTATACTCCGGGTGTTGCAGAACCGTGTCTTGAAATTCAGAAGGACTATGACAAGTCTTTTGAACTCACAAGAAGAAACAACCTTGTTGCCGTTGTAACCGACGGTACAGCTGTTCTCGGTCTTGGTGACATAGGTCCTGAGGCAGGTATGCCTGTTATGGAGGGCAAATGTGCGCTTTTTAAGGAATTCGGCGATGTTGACGCATTTCCTATTTGCGTAAGAAGTAAGGATGTTGACGAAATTGTAAACGCAATTTACCTTATCAGCGGTTCATTCGGCGGAATCAATCTTGAGGATATTGCCGCTCCGAGATGCTTTGAAATTGAAAAGAAGCTCAAAGAGAAGTGTGATATTCCGATTTTCCACGATGACCAGCACGGTACTGCCGTTATTGTTGCCGCAGGTCTTATCAACTCACTCAAGCTTGTTCACAAGAAACTTGACGAAATCAAGGTTGTTATGAACGGTGCAGGTGCGGCAGGTATTGCAATTGCAAAGCACCTTCTTAATATGGGTGTAAAGGACATTACACTTTGCGACAGTAAGGGTATTATCTGCAAGGGTGATCCGAGACTTAACGCTGTTAAACAGGAAATGGCTGAAATTACTAACCTTTCTCACCTTGAGGGTTCGCTTGCAGATGCAATGAAAGGTGCTGATGTATTCCTCGGAATTTCTGCCGCAGGTTGCGTAAGCGAAGAAATGGTTAAGTCAATGGCTAAGGATCCTATCCTTTTTGCTATGGCTAATCCGACTCCCGAGATTATGCCTGACATTGCTAAAAAGGCAGGTGCGGCTGTTGTAGGTACAGGCAGAAGTGACTTTCCTAACCAAATTAACAATGTACTTGCTTTTCCGGGTATTTTCAGAGGTGCTCTCGACTGCCGTGCAAGCGATATTAACGAAGAAATGAAAGTTGCCGCATCTTTTGCAATTGCTTCACTCGTGAGCGATGAAGAGCTTAATGCAGATTATATTCTTCCCGAGGCATTTGACAAGAGAATCGGCAAAACTGTTGCTGAGGCTGTTAAGAAGGCCGCTGTTGAGACAGGCGTTGCAAGAATCTGATAAGGATTTGCAAATAAATATTTTAAGAGAAAGAAAAAGAGGAAAACAATGAAAAAGACAGTTACTTTATTGGTACTGATTTCAATGCTGTTCTCTACTGTTTTTCTGTTCACCGGATGCGGTGATTCATCGGTTAAGGAAATTAAGACTGCCGATGATATCAAAGGAGCATCCGTAGGTGTTCAGAATGGTACAACAGGCGATACTTTTGTATCTGACTATGAGGCTGACGGCACCAAGGTTATGCGTTACAGCAAGGGTGCCGACGCTATCGTAGCTCTTACACAGAATAAAATCGACTGTGTTGTAATTGACAGTGAACCGGCAAAGGAATTTGTAAAAGCAAATGCAGGACTAAAAATTCTTGATGAACCTTTTGCGGAAGAGCAGTATGCAATCTGCATTTCAAAGGAAAATCATGAACTCACCGAAAAAATCGACAAAGCTCTTGCAGAGCTTAAAGACGAGGGTGTTCTGGACAAAATCAAAAGCTATTACATAGAGGGTAATACTGATACCGTACCCTATGAATCGCCTAAGGATATCAAGTATGACGGTGAACTTCATATGGCTACGAACGCTGCTTTTCCACCGTATGAATATGTTGAAGGCGGTAAAATTGTCGGTCTTGACCCGATGATGGCTACCGCAATCTGTGACAAGCTCGGTAAAAAACTTGTTATTGATGATATGGAATTTGATTCTGTTATCACTGCTGTTCAGACCGGCAAAGACGATTTCGGTATGGCGGGTATGACTGACACACCGGAAAGAAGAAAAAATATCGACTTTTCAACTTCATATGCCAACACAACTCAGGTTATTATCGTAAACGACAGTGCGTCGGGCAGTTTGTTCGGCAATCTCGGTGAAAGCTTTAAAAACACATTCATCACAGATAACAGATGGCAGCAGCTTTTAAGCGGTTTGCTTGTAACCCTTGAAATTACATTGTTTGCAGGTATTATCGGTGTTATTATCGGTTTTGTCATTGCTCTGGTAAGAGCTACTCACGATATTCAGCTTGACAAGAGAAAATGCAAGAGCTTCGGTGATTGTGTTCTGAAATTCTTTAATGCGATTTGCAACATCTACATTACTGTTATCAGAGGCACACCTGTTGTAGTTCAGTTGATGATTATGTATTACATTATTCTTGCATCTGTAAGAAACGGTATCTTTGCCGCAATCATTGCATTTGGTATGAACTCTGCCGCTTATGTTGCAGAAATTGTTCGTTCGGGTATTATGGCTGTTGACATCGGTCAGACTGAGGCAAGCCGTTCACTCGGTTTTAACAACAGACAGACAATGACAATGGTCGTTCTTCCGCAGGCAATTAAAAATGTTCTTCCTGCACTCGGCAATGAAATTATTACACTTCTCAAAGAAACTTCGGTTGCAGGTTATGTTGCACTTGCAGATATCACATATATTGGTAATATGATTCGTTCAAGAACTTACGAGGCATTCTTCCCGCTTATTACGGTTGCATTGATTTACCTTGTAATTGTACTTGTGCTTTCGTACATCCTCAGAAGATTTGAAAGGAGATTGAAAAAGAGTGAAAGATAACGCATTAATCTCCGTAAGAGGACTTGAAAAATCATTTGGTAAGGATATTCAGGTTCTTAAAGGTATTGATATTGACATTTTTAAAGGCGATGTAGTTGTTGTTCTCGGTCCGTCAGGCTCGGGTAAGTCAACTTTTCTCCGTTGCCTTAACAGACTTGAAGAACCGACAGGCGGTCACATTTTCTTTGAGGGTACCGATATTACGGATCCAAAGGTTAATATAAATGTTCACCGTCAAAAAATGGGAATGGTATTCCAGCAGTTTAACCTTTTCCCCCACAAGACTGTTATTGATAACCTTACGATGGCTCCTGTCAAGCTTCTTGGCAAGAGCAAAGATGAGGCTAAAAAAGACGCTATGGATCTTTTGGAGCGTGTAGGACTTGCCGAAAAGGCAAACGCATATCCTAACCAGCTTTCAGGCGGTCAGAAACAGCGTATTGCAATTGTAAGAGCGCTTGCGATGAATCCCGATGTTCTCCTCTTTGACGAGCCAACATCTGCACTCGACCCCGAAATGGTCGGCGAAGTTCTTGATGTTATGAAAGAGCTTGCCAAGGCAGGTATGACAATGGTTGTTGTTACTCACGAAATCGGCTTTGCAAAGGAAGTTGCAACCGATGTTGTATTTATTGACGACGGTGTTATCAAAGAAAAGAACAATCCGCAGGAGTTCTTCAATAATCCGCAGGACGACCGTTTAAAGGAATTTTTATCAAAGGTTCTTTAATTTTAAACAAAAATCAGAGGATTTCAGTTTTCGCTGAAATCCTCTTTTTTAATTACTTATTTATTTGATTACCGTAAATATATTCTTCGGCTTTTGATATGAGTATTGATTTTTTGTTTGGGACATTTGCATCTACTACAAGCATTAGCAGATAATCGAGAATATTTCCGACATCTCTTCCCTCTTTTACGCCAAGGTTTAAAACATCTTTACCGTTGATATCAAGCTGACTCAGCTTAAAACATTCGTTATCTTTGATTATTTCATTAAGATGTGTTTTAGCATTTTTAAGATATCCGAGCTTTTCTTCTCGCTGATATTCAGACTGGGCAGATATATCGGCGTATTCGACCTCTAACAACTGCTTTGTAAGGTCTGTACCGAGTACATTCATAACCTTTTTCATAAGCTTTTTACTGCCGTTAAAACGGACATCATGATATTCAATAAGCAGAAGAGTTTTGTTTATAAAATCAGATGGCAATCTTAGTCTGTGCAGAATTTTGTCTGCAATTTTTTTACTTTCAAGCTGATGTCCCTGAAAATGGGATTGACCGCTGTTATCAGTAGTTTTAACAAAAGGCTTGCCGATGTCATGCAGAAGCATTGTCATACGAAGTATGGAATTCGGTTCAATTGTGCCGAGTGCAGTCAGGGTATGTTGCCACAAATCATACGAATGATGAATGTTGTTCTGATTGAAATTGAACATAACGGTAATTTCAGGGATAATAACAGCAATTGTTTCTCGGTAAGCGTCAAGAATTTTTACGGCATCCTTACCGCAGATGAGCTTTAAAAATTCCGAAATCACACGCTCTGTTGCAATGTTTTTCAGCAAGTCTGCATTTTTAAATATAGACTTTGATGTGTTCTCTTCAATTGAAAATCCGTAAACAGAGGCAAAGCGTAGTGCCCGCAAGATTCGCAGAGCATCCTCGTTAAAGCGTGTATCGGGATTTCCGACACAACGGATAATTTTATCTTTAAGGTCATTTTTACCACCGTATGGATCGACAAGGCCGTATTCAGCGTTATATGCCATTGCATTTACCGTAAAGTCACGGCGTTGCAAATCTTCATTTATGTTTCGTGTAAAGCTTACGCTGTCCGGATGACGGTTATCGGAATAATCACCGTCAATACGGTAGGTTGTGATTTCATAGACTTCACCGCCGCATACAACGGAAATTGTGCCGTGTTTGATACCTGTATCAAAAGTACGATAAGCCTCAAAGCATTTTTTTGTCTGCTCAGGCAAAGCGTTTGTACAAATATCTGTATCATGCGGAGTCAAACCGAGAAGATAATCACGAACACAACCGCCCACTATAAAAGCCTCATAGCCTTGATTATTCAGTTGTCTGATTAATTTTTCAGCGTTTTTGTTTATTTGCATTTCTTTTTGCAGTCAGTTTAAGATGACTTTCCTTTTTGAATTTTTCTATATAGTGCTGTGCTATATTGTAGAATATATTAAATACAACAAATGTGCCTACAGCAAAGATTACAAGCAATATGATGTTTTCAAATGTAAGCGGTGCAAGTGAGAACAATCCGCCGAAGAAGATTGAACCGATTATTATTCCTGCGGAACATCCGATGACCATAACGGCTCTGAGCGGATTGAACGGGATTGATAATCTGATTACAAGCAACATACATGAAAATGCAGTAAGATATACGCAGAGAGTTGAAAACTGTGCCTGCGGCATATCTGTCATATACTTTAAAATTGCGAGTAATATTGTATCTGCCGAAATACAAAAAGCTGTTGGGAGTGATCTTGCTATTATATTTACGGTGAAATTACCTTTTACTATATCTTTATTCGGTTGAAGTGCGAGAACAAATGATGGCAGTCCAACCGTTAATGCACCGACAAGCGTAAGCTGTATCGGTTCAAAGGGATATCCTGTGCGGAAGAATATGAAGAAAATTGAGAGTATAACCGAATAAATCGTCTTAACAAGATAGAGTGCAGAGCTTCGTTCTAGGTTATTGATTGTTCGTCTGCCCTCTGCCACAACGCTCGGCATTGCGCCAAAGTCATTATTGACAAGTACAAGCTGTGACACATTTCGTGCGGCATCACTGCCCGACGCCATAGCTACGGAGCAATCCGCCTCTTTGAGTGCGAGAACATCATTTACGCCGTCACCTGTCATAGCAACCGAATGTCCGTGCTTTTTAAGGGCAACCACAAGCTTTTTCTTTTGAGCCGGAGTTACTCTGCCAAACACATTACAACGCTCTGCCGCATCTTCAAGCTCTTTATCTGTAGTCACGGTTGACATATCAATTGCATTTTCTGCACCCTCGATCCCTGTATCAAGCGCAATATTTTTAACAGTTTTAACGCTGTCGCCTGAAATTACCTTTAAGGTGACACCCTGTTCCTTAAAATATTTTACCGTTTCATTTACATTATCACGAAGTTTATCCTTGATAAGAATAAGTGCAAGCGGTTTTAAATCATCAGGCAATGAGTCTTTGTCCGGTTCACTATCGCTTTCGGCAAGAACAAGGATTCTGACGGTTTGATTTATCTTTTCAATCTCAGAATACACCTCGGAATACTTTTCTCTGCTTTTTAAAATACATTCAGTCGCACCGACTATGTAGGTCTTGCCGTTTTCAAATGTACCGCCCGACCATTTTGTTTCGGAGGAAAAATCGCAGAATTTACTGCACTCATACGGTGAAACGGAATCCGAATAGTCACGCAGTGCATACAAAGTTGCATTTAGTTCATCAGACGCTTTTACAATTGAAGAAAGTGCTTTCTTGATTTTATTTTCATCAGCCCCAAACGGAATGACATCTGTTACCGTCATTTCGTCTGTTGTAAGCGTTCCCGTTTTATCAAGACAAAGCACATCAACTCTAGCAAGTGTTTCAATGCAATACATTTCTTGTACAAGCACCTTTTTAGATGAAAGCCTGATAATTGATACTGCAAGAACAGAACTTGTAAGAAGAATCATTCCCTTTGGAATCATACCGACAAGCGACGCAACAGTGCTGATTACAGCAGACTGCAATGTTGCATCGGGCAATGTAAATTGTCGAATAAAAAATGCAATGCCTATTGGGAAAAGTACAAATGTACAGATTTTGATAATGAAATTGAATGACTCCAAAATCTGAGAATTTACTTTTTTAATATATTTGGCTTCGTTATTTATCTTTGCGGCATAGCAATCGGCTCCGACCTTTACAGCCTGAGCATAGCATTTTCCTGCTGCAATAAAACTGCCCGAGAGCAGTTCATCTCCGACATTTTTTTCAATGAGATTTGATTCGCCTGTAAGCAAACTTTCGTTGACTCTGCAGTTGCCGTCGCATACAATGCAGTCGGCAGGAATCTGGCTTCCTCTTGAAAGCACAAGAATATCGTCAAGAACAATCTCATCTTTACTTATTTCTGCAATTTTACCGTTTCTGAGAACATTGATTTTTTTCTCAGACAAAATAGTCAGCTTGTCAACGCTTATTTTGGAACGAATTTCCTGAACTATACCTATAATTATATTTGCGATAACAACACCGATAAAAAGCATATTCTTGTGTGAATCCACAAAAATCAATGCCGCAAGCAAAATTACATTTATAAGATTGAAAAGCGTAAAGATGTTATCACAAAATATTCTTTTGATTGATTTGGTTTTAATATTAGTTGAAATATTTACCTTTCCTTCATCTATACGCTTTTGAACTTCGGAATCGGTAAGACCGACAAGGTTAGAATTTATGTTTTCCATATATACCTCATAATAAGAAAATGATATAATTTCAGAAAATAATTTACAATGCACGGCTGTTTATCGCCTTTTCGGAAAATCCTCTGCCAGTAACATTTTTAATATTTTCATCAACGCACTAATCTATATTATAAATGCAAATCATAATAAAGGCAACGGAAAGAAGGTGAATTTTTTGCGAAAATTTAAAGAAATTATATCAGTTGCCCTGATTTTCACATTATTATTTACTGTTTCGACTTTTTCGCCTTATGCCGCTGATGATAAAAATGAGGTTTACATTGGCGGTGAGGCTTTCGGAGTTAAATTTTATGCTAACGGAGCAATGATAATCAAGCTTGAAAGCTACTATGACGGTGAAAAATATGTTTGCCCCGCAAAAGACGGCGGACTTAAAGTAAACGATATCTGTCTCTTATACACATCTCCGAGCCCACGAGACTAGCGCTCATCTCG
>ENA-UBCA01001337-UBCA01001337.1-human-gut-metagenome-genome-assembly--contig:-NODE-1337-length-12511-cov-18.034682_pt1 | contig 12511 bp, 6 predicted proteins | sample MGYA00244228_ERZ654716 | MGnify/ENA primary metagenome ERZ654716 (study PRJEB26926, sample SAMN06164557) | human gut metagenome | biome: ENVO:00009003; feature: ENVO:2100002; material: ENVO:00002003... | reverse complement strand
ATCTCGGGCCCCTACGGCGAGTTCTTCCTGCCGGACAACCTGCCCGACACGCAGGAGCTGATCTTCATCGGCGGCGGTGCCGGTATGGCCCCGATGCGCAGCCACCTGATGCATCTGTTCAAGACCGAGAAGACCAAGCGCCCCGTGTCGTTCTGGTACGGTGCCCGTGCGCTGAAGGAGGCTCCCTATGTGGACGAGTTCCATGCCATCGAAAAGGAGTTCCCCAATTTCAAGTTCAACCTGGCGCTCGACCGTCCCGATCCCGAGGCGGATGCAGCAGGCGTGAAATACACCCCGGGCTTCGTGCATAACGTGCTCTATGAGAATTACCTCAAGAACCACCAGGCGCCCGAGGACTGCATCTACCTCATGTGCGGCCCCCCGATGATGATCGCGTCGGTGGTCAAGATGCTGGACGACCTCGGAGTGCCGTCGGAGAATATCCTCTACGACAACTTCGGCTCGTAGCGGTGCGGTGATCCGCTGAACGCCGCAGGCGCATAAACGGGAAGGGGCGAAGATTCGAATCGTTTCGAAGGCTTCGCTCCTTTCCGTTTTTCGTTGCCGCAGGGCGGGGCGAAGCTGCGGGGTGTCGTTGCACGCATGGCGCGGGAGCGCCGCCCGTTTGCGGCCGATACGGATTTCCTTCGGGAATGACACGGAAGCCCGACGCTGCGGGCCTCTGCTCGCCGGCCTCGCGCTGTCCGGGGGGGGCGTGCCCGTGCCGGGATTTTTTGTGCTGTATATCGGCCCGTCCGGGAAAGTACAGTATCGGGATAAATTATTATATTTGTATTAATAACCGATTCGACAAACTCTAAAAACCTTAATTCTATCGAAATGAACATTCCTTTGATTTTCTGGATCGTCCCTGCCGCCGCTGTCATTGCCCTGGCCGTAGCCTGGGCATTTTACCGCAGCATGAAGCGCGAGGACGAAGGTACCCCGCGCATGCGCGAGATCGCCGAGCACGTGCGCAAGGGCGCCATGGCCTACCTGCGCCAGCAGTACAAGGTCGTGCTGATCGTATTCATCATCCTGGCGTTGTTCTTCGCCTACCTGGCCTACGGCGCCGGGGTGCAGAACCCCTGGGTGCCCTTCGCCTTCCTGACGGGCGGTTTCTTTTCGGGGCTTGCCGGTTATTTCGGCATGAAGACCGCGACCTACGCCTCGGCACGCACGGCCAACGCCGCACGCCAGTCGCTCGACCGCGGCCTGAAGGTCGCCTTCCGCAGCGGCGCCGTGATGGGGCTCGTGGTCGTGGGGCTCGGGCTGCTGGACATCTCGTTCTGGTATATTATCCTCGAACGCTTCGTGGAGGTGTCGGGGCCGCAGAAACTCGTGGTCATCACCACGACGATGCTGACCTTCGGCATGGGCGCCTCGACGCAGGCGCTCTTCGCACGCGTCGGCGGCGGTATCTATACCAAGGCGGCCGACGTGGGTGCCGACCTGGTGGGTAAGGTCGAGGCGGGGATTCCGGAGGACGACCCGCGCAACCCCGCGACCATCGCCGACAACGTGGGCGACAACGTGGGCGACGTGGCCGGCATGGGCGCCGACCTCTATGAGAGCTATTGCGGTTCGGTGCTCGCCACGGCGGCGCTGGGCGCGGCGGCGTTCGCCACGGCCGACGGCATGGCGATGCAGCTCAAGGCCGTGCTGGCGCCGATGCTGATCGCGGCCGTGGGGATCGTGCTCTCGATCATCGGCATCTTCCTCGTGCGAACCCGTGAGGGCGCCTCGATGCGCGAGCTGCTCCGCTCGCTGGGCGTGGGTGTCAATTTCAGTTCGCTGCTGATTGCCGGCGCGACGTTCGGTATCCTCTACCTGCTGGGAATCCAGAACTGGCTCGGGCTGTCGTGCTCGGTCATCACGGGGCTCGTCGCCGGTATCATCATCGGACAGGCTACCGAATATTACACTTCGCACTCCTATAAACCGACGCAGAAGATCGCCGGAAGCGCCCAGACCGGGCCGGCCACGGTCATCATCGCCGGGGTCGGGTCGGGCATGATCTCGACGGCCATCCCCGTCCTGACGATCGGTGCCGCGATTATCCTCGCCTATCTGTGCGCCATCGGCTTCGACATGGAGAATATGATGGCTCCGATGAATATGTCGCTGGGGCTCTACGGCATCGGCATCGCCGCCGTCGGTATGCTCTCGACGCTGGGCATCACGCTCGCCACGGACGCCTACGGCCCGATCGCTGACAATGCGGGCGGCAATGCCGAAATGAGCGGCCTCGGCCCCGAGGTGCGCAAGCGCACCGATGCGCTGGACGCGCTGGGCAATACGACCGCTGCCACGGGCAAGGGCTTCGCCATCGGATCCGCGGCGCTGACCGCACTGGCGCTGCTGGCATCCTACATCGAGGAGATCCGCATCGGGTTGCTGCATAACGGCATAACGATGCTCGACCTGCCCAACGGCACCTCGCAGCTGGTCGAGAAGGCCTCGATCCTCGATTTCATGGAGTATTACCAGGTCTCGCTGATGAACCCGACGGTGCTGATCGGCATCTTCATCGGCGCCATGATGTCGTTCCTGTTCTGCGGCCTGACGATGAACGCCGTGGGACGTGCTGCGCAGAGCATGGTGAACGAGGTGCGCCGCCAGTTCCGCGAGATCAAGGGCATCCTCACGGGCGAAGGCACGCCGGACTATGCCCGCTGCGTGGAGATTTCGACCCGCGGTGCACAGCGCGAGATGATGTTCCCCAGCCTGCTGGCCATCGTCGTGCCGGTAGCCGTCGGTCTCGTGTTCGGCGTGGCCGGCGTGATGGGCCTGCTGGTCGGCGGCCTCAGCTCGGGTTTCGTGCTGGCCGTGTTCATGGCCAATGCGGGCGGCGCGTGGGACAATGCCAAGAAGATGGTCGAGGAGGGGCATTTCGGCGGCAAAGGCTCCGAGTGCCACAAGGCCACCGTGGTGGGCGACACCGTCGGCGACCCGTTCAAGGACACTTCGGGCCCGTCGCTCAACATCCTTATCAAGCTGATGTCGATGGTCTCCATCGTCATGGCCGGGCTCACGGTGGCCTGCCACCTTTTCTGATGCCTTGCCTGCCGGGAGGGGCGGGTGCCGTCCGAATCCGGATTCGGGACAGGCAGGGCTGCGGCCGGGCGTTGCCCCGTCTCTGGCTCCGGCCCTCGGCTCCGGCTCCCGGCGAAGGCGTTGTACTGGCTTCGGCCCGCAGCGAAAGGCGATGTTCCGGCGCCGGCCGCTGTGAAATAAAAAACCACCCCGCAAAGGGTGGTTTTTTATTGGATGCCGTCCTGTGAAGGCGGCTTCATGTCGGCCTCAGAAAAGGCCGGAAATACGGCTGAGGGTTGGAACCGGGGCGCGGCGCAGGCAGGGTATGGGCAAGTCCGCGCCGGGGGTTGGGCCTCGTTGCTTTTTGCTCGCGCGAATTACTTCTTGCTCGCGCCGCTTTCGAGGATCGAGACGATGGAGTAGAGCGTGAAGCAGATGGCGCCGAAGCCCGCCAGCACGCGTGCGGGGACGAAATACTTGGGCTCGGAGAGTGCCGCCTCGTAGAGGAATGCTGCGAGGAACAGGCAGGCCAGGGCCGTAAGCACCGGGATGATCGGGATGCGGTTGGCCAGCGGGAAATCGGCGTGCCAGATCTTTGCCAGCAGGATGACCTTGCTCGATATGCTCCAGCAGATCAGTGCCAGCCCTATGAGCACGAAGCCCACGAAGCTGATTGCCTCGCCCCGGAGCGTGAAGATGAGGATCAGTCCCAGCGCGAAGGTCAGGCCGCCCATCGCGAGCACCAGCCCCATCCACCGGCGGCGTTCCTCCATCGTGTAGCTGCCCCGTGCCTGGCGTGCGATACTGGCTACCAGCGCGATGAGCGACGTGCAGACACAGGCGATGCCGAACATGACGCTTCCCGCCACGATATGCGCCGGGAGCGTTCCCAGCGCGAAGAGCAGGATGCACCACACCCATGCCCCGGCGGCTATGGCCGACACGATGAAGATCAGCAGCGAACTCTGCCCGCGGGTGAAGCCTGCGGGGTTGACCGAGAAGGTGCTGTCGCCCGAGTTCTTGGGGATCAGGCTGAACCGCGTCGAGGAGGTGGCCGCCGTCGAGACGCACGCCGTGATGAATCCCAGCCCGCAGATTACATGCCCCGTGACGAACGCCCCGGTCATGTGCGACTGGATGATGAAAAGCCCGCAGATGACCGTCATGGCGGCGACCGCATAGCCGATGGCCGGGAAAAGGTATTTCGCGGCGGCGGTATAGGTGCCGATGATCTGGCGGATGATGGTGGCGGCGGTGCAATAGAGCGCGATGCAGATCGAGCCCAGGAAAAAGAGCACGGGGCCTGCCGTGAGCCGCGAGGGGTCGTCGCCGGCGGCGAAAACGTAGGCGCCGTAGGCGAAACAGAAGGCTGCCATTGCAAGGGGAATGGCGCGGAAGAGGATGCTTATGCCATAGTTCATAATCGGAGTTTTTGTTATGCGCCAGCCTGCAAATCATGAACCAAACGAAAAAATGGCTATCTTTGCCCCATGGAAAATATCGTTTTCGACCTGGGCGGAGTACTTTTTGCCCGCGACAGAAGTAAGTGTACGCAAGAATTCCACGACTTTTTCAGTTTCATCCGTTCGGAGCCCATGCCGGCTTTTTGGGAGGATTACGACCGGGGCGTACTGACGCTCGACGAGGTGACCGGCATCCTTTCCGGGGTCAACGCCTGCCCGCGTGCGAAATGCGAGGAGTACCTGCGCCTGTCGATCGACATGCAGGAACCCGTGAAGCCTACCGAACAGCTTGTCCGCGACCTGAAGGCCGCCGGCTACAAGTTGTTCGTGCTTTCGAACATGTCGCGCGAGTTCATCGACTTCCTGCGCCGGTTCCCCGTCTACGGGCTTTTCGACGGCGAGGTGGTCTCCTGCGAGGAGGGCGTGGTGAAACCCGAGCCGGAAATCTACCGGCGACTGCTCGGCCGCTACGGACTCGATCCTGCGCAGACGCTCTTTATCGATGACCGCCCGGCCAATATCGCCGCCGCAGCGGCGCTGGGTATCCGCGGGCAGCTGTTCGACCATTCGGCGCCGGCCGCAACCTGCGACCTGCTGCGCCGCAGGCTGTTGCCCGAAATAGTAGGGTAGCAGCCCGAGACCATATCCGGGTACTCCGTCCGTATAGCCGTACCCGCAGGCCGTTCGCTCCGCCCGCACGAATCGTCGGCTTCCCCTTTTGCAGCGGTTTTCCCTGTCCCGTGATCCGATCCGTCCGATGATTGAAAAATAAAAAGGGCCGCTCGTTAGAGCGGCCCTTTGCTTTGGATCGGATTCCGTTATTCGAAGTTGGCGTCCTTCATCAGTTCATACTCCGGCGAGAGTGCGTACATGCGTACGTATTCGAACTTGCCGGTGTCGACGAGCTTGAACTCGAATGCGTGCGTCACCTTGCCCGTGCCCGAGCCGATGTGCTGCGTGTAGAGCATCATCTGTACGGTGTAGATCACGTCGATGCCGGAGATCATCTTGACATCGGGGTAGAGCGTGCCCAGGGCGGCCGACATTACCTCGCCGAAACGCTTTTCGACTTCGTCGTAGAACGCCTGGAACGACGCGCGCATGGCTTCCTTGTCGTCCGACCCCCAGTTGTCGTAGGCCGATACGTCTTCGCCGGCTTCGCTCCAATAGTATTTCGGGAGCGTGTTGATACGCCAGTTCAGGTTGGTGTAGCTTGCCGAGCATCCGCTGTAATATTCCGAATCCGTGAGGCGGCTGCCGCTGCGGTTGTCCGTCGTATAGGCGGCGTCCTTGTTCTGGAGCACCCAGTCCACGCAAGCCTGGTAGAAGCTCTTGCTGTATGCACTGCGGTCGGGAGCTACGACGAGCGTCATGCTGGGGTCGAAATTCCACTTGCCGCTGACCTTCTTGAACGGGCCGTCGAGTACTTCGGTGTCCTCGGTCTTGATCCAGTCGGCACCGTCGTAGGTATACTCGTCGGCGAAGAGCAGGGTCTCCTTGCTCGTGGAGTCGTAGAAGTGGTATGCCACATTCATCTTGTCCTCGGCCAGGGCATAGGGATATTTGTACTTCAGGTAGAGGGGCAGGTAGGTGTCCTGCGAGAACGACGAACTGAAGTTGGGATTGGTGGCGCCCATCTGCGTGTAGTCCTCGGGGTTGACCATCGTGGTGTTTTCTGCGGCTGCCCACGACGTGCCGTCGAAGGTGTAAATCGCATAGCGGTTCTTGGTCACCGCGGCGCGGGTCATGCCGAAGGAAGCTGCCGAAGCATTGGCTGCCGACTTGACAGAAGTGACCATCGTATTGAGGAACTTGCCGCTCGATACGCCGATCGCATAGCCTTCCACGACGACTTCCTGTCCGTCGAGTGCTGTGTCTACGGCGCCGTCCAGGACATACGAGAGGCTGCCCTGTGCCGTCAGCGCTTCGTCGTTGATGACGTTGTAGTAGTTGCCGTCGATTTTCAGCGTACCCGTGTAACGCACGTACTGCGCCGTGGTCAGCGTCAGGTAGCCGTCCATGTCGGTACCGTCCATCTCGCGGATCGCGGGGTAGGTGAACGTATCGGCCTCGGTATTGAGTTTGGTGACGGTCGATGCCGCGGGGTACTGGTTCAGCCCGGCATAAGCCGAAGTGGTACCTTCCACGCTGACCAGATCGCCGATGGCATAGGTTCCGGTCGGGTCGACATTGGTATAGATGAGGATCGACCCCGTGCCGTCGTTGATGAGGAAGCCGCGCTTGTAGGTCGCAGCGACCTGCCCCTTTACGCTGAACGTGCCGGGATCGACCGATGCGACGATACCTACGGGCGTGAATTCGGGCTGCGAACCCTCCTCGGCGATCGTGGCGACGATCATGTTGGCGAATTTGGGTGCGCCGCCGCTCTTGCTGACGGAGAAGAGGTAACCGGTCGCGGTGACCTTCTTACCGTCCAGGCTCCCGTCGATCTGCCCCTTGTTGGGGAAGGAGAGGCTGCCGGTGGCCGTCGCGGCACCGTCCACATTGAGGTTGTAATAGTTGCCGCTGATCGAGAGCGTACCCGTCAGGCTGACGAATTTGATCGACGCTGCGGTTAGGTAGGCGTCGAGCTCGCTGCCCGACATGGCCTGTGCCGTGGGGAAGGCGAAATTCTTGGTTTTCTCCACGAGCGTGATCTCGGCCGTGTTGCCGAATTGCATGCCGCTGTTGTATTCCGTAACGGCACCCTTGACCTTCACTACATCGCCCAGCGAGTAGTTCGACGGGGCGTTCAGATATACCAGAATAGCCCCCGTGGTGTCGTCGACGATAAAGCCGCGGGCATAGGCAGCCGAAACGGTGCCCTGCACGGTATAGTCGCCGGGGGCAATGATTTCGCTGATCTTGTTGATGGTCTCGGGGATTTCGCCGCCTCCGGTCGAAGGCTCCTGTTCGGAGTAGGCGTATTCGGCGATGACGTAGTCGCCGGCCTCGGCGTTCTTGACGGCCTCCTTGAGGATGCGCGGCAGGTAGTTGGCTGCCGGCTTACCGGGTGTAAAGTAGTCGGCCGTGATCTCCTCGCCCCAGGCTACCTCGTAGTCGGCGGCCTTGAGCTCGTAAGTCGAGGCGGAAGCGATGCCGGTGATGGCCTCGGATATCTCGCCGCGCTGGTTCTTATAGGTAACGGTGACAGTCGAGCCGTTCGAGAGGTAGCTGTCGTAACCTGCAGCCAGGAATGCGGGCAGGTACGTCGTGGCGGAAGCGGCTTCGGAGAAACATTTTGCAGTGCCTACGGCGGCCAGGGCTGCCACTGCATCGGGCCCTGCGGCTTCGGCGATCGCCTTGTTGGCGGCGTTCGACGCGACGCTGGCGTAGTCGGCGTCGGTCATCGTGTATTTCAGCACCTGGACGTCGGTGATCTCCTTGTCGGGGTTGAACCCGTCCAGATACTCCTCGTTGTAATCGTCGACATTACAACCCCCCCCCACGAATGCTATCGTCGCAAGGGCCAGAAGGTATTTTACAATATGCTTGTTCATATGGTTCGCTGTAATTAGAAGTTAATTTTCAGTCTTACGGTATAGGTACGACCGAACGAGTACATTACGGCATATACGTTCTGCCAGATACCTTCGTCGGCTGCGGCGCACTGCGCGTCCATGATGTAGTTGTAGTCGTAGACGTTGTTCACGTTGCCGTAGATCGTGGCGCGTACGTTGCCGATCTTGAAGGCGTAGCTGGCCGAGAGGTCGAGCTGGTGTCCCCACGGAATTTTCCACGGGTCTTTCACGTCGACGGTCGAGTTACCGCTCAGGCTGGTCTGCGAACCGATGTAGAAGTCGGCGTAGTTGTTGCCGTAGGCGTTCCAGTCGGCGCTGACGCGCAGGCCCTTCATCGGGCGTACCGTGACGCCGAGGGCTCCGGTGGTCTGTGCCGAACCGCCGACCTTGATGCCTTTCTGCTTCAGGTTCAGCCATGCGTGGTCTTCAGCCATGATGCCCGAGGCGACCGTGCCGTCCAAAGCCTTGGTCAGGGGCTGCCCCTGCGTGTCGTAGATGTAGCCCTTCGAGTCGCTGTCCCACTGCCAGTCGCCCAGCGAAAGCATACCGGTCACGTCCAGCCAGCGGTTGGGGCGCAGGACGAAGTCCAGTTCGAGGCCCATGTGGCGAGCGTCCACACCCGAGAGGTTCACGCGGGCGTAGTCGCCGTTGGCCATCGAGCTGGAACGTACGACCGACTTGTCCATCCAGAGCGTGTAGTAACCGTTCAGGTTGACCGAAAGGATGCCCGAGCGGAACCCGTAGCCTACCTCGGCCGAGAAGACCTTTTCGTTCAGCGGGTCGGGGTTCTTGGCGTTGCTCGTGGTGCTCTGCAGGAATGCGCCGCCCGAGAAGAACGGGGCGCGGCTGATGTAGCCCAGGTTGGCGAACACGTTGTGTTTCTCGTTGATGTTGTAGTTGGCGCCTCCCTTGACCGTGTAACCGATGAAGTTCACGTGCTCGGACTCGGCGTGTGCGGCGTCGTAGTAGAAGCGGTCGTAGCGCCAGTAGCCGGTGTTGGAAACCGAACCCGATACGAAGGCGTTGAGGTTTTTCTTCGTCCACTCCAGCTGGGCGAATACGCCTTCCTGGTGTACGTGGCCGTCGTAGTCGCGGTAAACCTTGTCGCCGACCTGTAATTTCTGGTATTTCCAGTTGGGATCGGCTGCGGCGGCGTTCTGCTCGGCCTTGACGTTCTTGCGGCTGTCGTCGTCGATGTAGTACTTACCGTCGTAGAGGTCGATGATCTCGTTGTTGTGCTCGCCGATGTAGTAGCGCACGTCGATACCGGCCGACAGTTCGAGCGACTTGGAGATTTGGTTGGTATAGGTCGAGAGCAGCCCGTACCACATATGGTTGTTGTTGCTCTTCGACATGATCATGCGCGAACCGTCGGGACTGGCGGCGTTCATCTCCTGGATCTTGTCGTAGGCGAACGTGCCGTCGGGGTTGCGGAAGGTGGTGTTCAGCACGCCGTAGTTGGTACCCTTCCACATGTTGCGGTCTGCCGAGGTGCGGCCCTGGCCCGAGTAGCCGCTGCCGCGTCCGATCGACATGTAGAGCGCCGTCGAGAGCGACGACTTGTAGTCGATCTGCCACTGGTGGTTCAGCGAGATCTGGGGCTTGTGGTATTCGTTGAAGTGCGAATAGCGCTGCCTGCCGTTCTTGTCGAAACCGTACTCGGCGTTGTAGCGGTACATGTCCTTTTCGCCCATGAAGTTCTTGGCCTTCTGCCACTCCTCGATCTTCAGTCCGTCGTCGAGGGCATGGCGCTGCGCGTGCTTCTGCGGGGCGCCGAAGGCGGTCAGCGACAACTGGTGGCGGTCGTTGATGCGCTTCGAGATGTTGACGAACCAGTTGTAGCCTTCGAAGTTGGTTCCCTGGATGTAACCGTCGCCCCAGCGCTTCGCGCCGAGTACCGACAGTGCCCAGCCGCTCTTCGTGAGGCCCGTCGAGAGGCTGAACGAAAGGCTGTAAAGGCCGTCGTTACCTACGCCGAACGAGAACGTGCCGCCCTGCTTGGCCTCGATGCCGTTGGTCACGATGTTGACCGAACCGCCGACCGAGGGCGACGAGATTTTCGAGGCGCCCAGGCCGCGCTGGGTCTGCATGCTGCGCGTCACGTCCGAGAGGCCGGCCCAGTTCGACCAGTATACCCCCCCCCACTCCATGTCGTTCACGGGGACGCCGTTGACCATTACGGCCACGTTGGCCGCCTGGAAACCGCGCATGTTGATCTTCGAGTCGCCGAAGCCACCGCCGTCCTTGGTCACGTAGACGCCCGGGGTCGATTTCAGGATTTCGGGGAACTCCTGCCCGCCGAGTTTGTAGCTGATCTCCTCGGCGTTGACCGTCGATACGGCTACCGGGGTTTTGCGCTGCACGGCCACCGACTGCATGACGATGACATCCTGCAATGCCACGGCGTCGGGCTCCATCTGGATGATGCCCAGGCGTGCGTTCGGGCCCGTGACGGGTTTTTTGGTCGGGACGTAGCCCACGTAGCTGATCTCGATCTCCTTGGCATCGGTCTTCAGCGTGAAGTTGCCGTCGACGTCGGTGCTGACACCCTGCGATGTGCCGGGTACGGTCACAGAGGCACCGATCAGCGGTGCGCCGGTCTCATCTACGATTTTACCCGTAACTGCCGATTGCGCGACAGCGGCGGACACTCCGAACAGGATCAGGGCGGCCGTCATGAGGAAATGTTGTAAATGTTTTCTCATACTTTTTAATGGATTAGTAAATAAAAGAGTGTAATAGATATTTCGGTTTCTTCATAGCGTGGTGTCGTGGTTCGCGGCACTAAGATCGGGGATTTTTCCGCTCCCGCCGGTGGGGTGGCGGAAGTTTCACAGGATTTTAACCCCCGGCAGCCTTTCGGGAAGGCTCTGAGATCCATGGTATGCTGGGGTTTGTATAAAGTTGCGAGGGATACTCCGCGTGTGAGATACCCCTCGTTGTTGCGTATCGCAGGCCGTGCCCGGCGATAGCCGATGTCCGGTTTGCATACCTTCTCCCGCACCGTATCGGTGATGCAGGGTGCCGGTGGAAACCGTTATTTCCATAAAGCCGTCCATAATTTGCTTATACAAATTTAAACCAAATATTTCACAGCCGCAACAGAACACCGCAAATTTTGTTCAAATATTTTTCAACCTGTTGACGGGCACTGCCTTGCACGTGCGGCACGTTCCTTGTGCAGCTGACTCGCATGCAGGCTTTCAAGGAACTATACTGGCGTTATTCGCTTTTCGTGTTGATCCTCGGACTGGGGGTCACGATCTTCATCGAGCTGACCCCGTTTTTGGGCGGGGTGCTGGGTGCCATGACGATCTACGTGCTGCTCCGGCAGCAGATGCATTACCTCACGGCCTGCCGCAAATGGCGGCGCAGCCTGGCCGCGTCGCTGCTGCTGGGCGAGGCGGTGCTGTGTTTCCTGGTGCCGATCAGCCTGATCGTCTGGATGGTCGTCAACCAGGTGCAGGACATCGCCCTCGCGCCCGAGTCGGTCGTCGAGCCGCTCAAGCACCTCGCTGCGCTGATCCACGACAAGACGGGATACAACCTCTGGCAGGAGAAGAACATCACGTCGCTCGTGGGCGTGATCCCCCGGCTGGGGCAGTGGGTGCTGGGCAGCATCATGGATTTCGGTATCAACATCATCGTGCTGCTGTTCGTGCTCTATTTCATGCTCATCGGCGGCCTGCGCATGGAAGGCTACTGCCGCGAGATACTGCCTTTCAACCGGGACGTGGGCAGCAGCGTCATGCGCGAGGTGCACATGATCGTCCGTTCGAACGCCATCGGCATCCCCCTGCTGGCCGTCGTGCAGGGCGTCGTGGCGTTCGTGGGCTACCTGGTCTTCAACGCCCCGAGCCCGCTGTTCTGGGGCGTGCTGACCTGTTTCGCAACGATCATCCCCATCTTCGGGACGGCGCTCATATGGCTGCCGCTTGCGGGCTACATGGCGCTGACGGGCGACTGGGGGCCGGCCATCGGGCTGCTCCTCTACGGCGGGCTGGTCGTGACGCACGTGGACAACGTCGTGCGGTTCATCATGCAGAAGAAGATGGCCGATACGCATCCGCTGGTGACGATCTTCGGCGTTTTCATCGGGCTGTCGCTCTTCGGGTTCATGGGCGTGATTTTCGGGCCGCTGATGCTGGAGATGTTCGTCTTCTGCGTCGATATCTTCAAGAAGAAGTACCTCGACGGGACGTCGTACAAGCAGTTGTTCGTCCCCGAGCAGGATATTCAGGCATAGCCCGCCGGGCGCTTCCGGGCGGGGCGCTTTTACGAAAAGTAACCGTTTCCGGTGTTTTTTGTGAAAAATCCCTGTAAAATGGTTGGAATTTCAAATTGTTTATTATCTTTGTTATTGGAATAACAGTAAAAGCGGCAACAAGAACCCTTAATCAAAAATATCACAATGGCGAGAAATCTCAAAATCAGAGACCTTACGTTGCGCGACGGACAGCAGTCCTCGTTCGCGACGCGCATGTCGCAGGC
>ENA-UBCA01001333-UBCA01001333.1-human-gut-metagenome-genome-assembly--contig:-NODE-1333-length-12540-cov-5.522387_pt1 | contig 12540 bp, 9 predicted proteins | sample MGYA00244228_ERZ654716 | MGnify/ENA primary metagenome ERZ654716 (study PRJEB26926, sample SAMN06164557) | human gut metagenome | biome: ENVO:00009003; feature: ENVO:2100002; material: ENVO:00002003... | reverse complement strand
ATCTACACGTAAGGAGTCGTCGGCAGCGTCAGATGTGTATAAGAGACAGCCGCAGGGGCTGCGGCGGATTCGGCCGTGACCGAAGGCGTTTCCGCGGCGGCAGCGGTTTCGGCCTGCTGCACTGCGGGGCGGGCTTGTTCTGTCTCCGCAGCGGCGCCGAGCGTAATGAATACCGAGAAGATGGAAAGTATGATTCGTTTCATGTGCTTGCCGATTTTAGAGATAGAATGCCATACCGAGTCCGATCGAGAAGATGTTGACCTTGAAGTTCATCATGCTGGCGTCGCGCTTGCCGACCGTAACCTGATTGTGTACTTGCTTGGTGTGCGTATAGGTGATACCCATTACGCCGACGTTTACTTCGACGGCCATGTTGTTCGTCGCGAAGGCCACGATGCCGGGCGAAACGCCGAGCGAGAAGGTGTAGCCTGTTTCGTAGGTGCCCTTCACCGGGGAATCCTTGGCGAAGCGCGCCTGCGTGCCGCCTCCGGACAGCTGCATTTCGTTGAAGAGCGCGAAGCGTTTGTTGCGTCCCAGCGGAATGTACTGCCGCCAGATTACCGCCACCGAGTAGCTGTGGCGCAGCGAATAGTAGTCGTTCACCTCGAAGTTGAGGTCCGAATCCTCGCCGCCGAGGTTGAGGTCGGCCTTGTCGAGCTTGAGCAGCGAGCGCGAGTAGATGAAGCGTCCTCCGATGGCCATGTTGTCGCGCAATGCGTAGGCGATCATCGGGCTGACCTTGAAGGTGTAACCCTTCGATTCGATGCCTTCGACAACCAGAAACCGGTAGGTCTCGTTCGAATGGGTCGAGTAGGAAGCCGTACCTCCGAATATCCACTGTCCGCGCGGGACGAAGAGGTTGTGCGTGTCGGTCAGACCGCGCTGCTGGCGCATTTCATTGATTGTGAGCGCGCGTTCCTGTCCGACGCTGTCGGCCGGGAGGGACGCGTCCTCCGTTGTCTGCTGCGCACGCAGCGCCTGAGCCGTACCTGCGAGATACAGCAGGGTCAGGAGCGTGCTGATGGTTATTTTGCGCATTGTCGTGCGTTTAGTCGTTAATATACCCATTCAAAATCGTCGACGTACATGACGTTCGTCGAACAGCCCGTAAAATAATCGCCGTAGGCGTTGCAGGCACATGAGATCACGAGTGAGTACCCCCCCCCGCTGGGACGCGTCTCATGGTCGTACCATACGATCTCCAATTCGGCGTCCTGCATATCGTCGCCCTCCGTCGACTGCGTGATCCAGAGCGAACCGTATCCCAGAATTTTACCTTCCGATACGTTGTCGATGCCTTTCTCCGGGTCCCAAGCGCCCTTGGTAGTGGTCATGGCTGATACTACCTGATGCGGGGCGTTCCAATCGACGATAGCAACGAAAATCCGCGCCATGTCCGGATCGCCTTTCTTGATGTAGGGACAAATATCGCCGGAGGTGCGTACTTTATCTACCGTGCCGACCTTGGCGTGGTATTTAACCTTTAACGCCGAGGGGCGCACCGTGAAGTCATAAGGCTGGCCGAACTGCACGGTGCCGGTGAAGCTTTTGTAAGCGAATGTTCCCGTGAAAAGGTTGCCGGCGGCCAGAACGAGCATATTGGTGCTGGTGAGTTTGGCTGCCGGTGCCGCCTTGCCGAATTTTACGTCGGTGGAAGTGCAGAGCGTTTTTGTCATGGTATTGTTGCCGCTGCTCCAGAACGACCCTCCCTCCGCATTGGGGAATGCGAAACCGCTGGTCATGCTCCACCCCGACATGTCGGCATTGGGAATCGTTTGCGCCGCTCCGGCCGTGAACGAACCGCTTTTTTCGGTTCCGTCGATGGTGACTTTATAGTCGTAACCGTGTGTTGCGACGACTCCGGTGCCAGTCTCTCGCGTGTAGACCGTATGGCCGTTGGCATTGGTCGATTCCTGCCACTGCGGTGCGAACGTCGCCGAGATGAAATCGTCGCCCTGCGACGTGCCGGTCTGGTATTTCCATTGGCCGTCGCTGCCGCATAAACCGAACGTTACGTTTGCCGACCGGGTGAAATCCACGACCTGCAGCGTTACGGTATTGGCCCAGAGGTCGTAGCTTTTTTCCGTAACCGGAACCAATCCCTGCAGACGGTAGGTCGTCGAAATCTCGTTGCTGCCGCCGTTGGCGTCTTCCACATGGATCGTCACGGCGTGGTCGCCGCCCGGTAGTCCTCCGAAGAAAGCGTCGGACAACGTCAGTTCGGTGTTGTATTTATCGGTAGGCGAGAATGAAATGCCTTCGTGCGTGCCGGTGAGCAGGTCGTAGCTGTCGTCGCCGACCGAGACCGTGAATTTTTTCAGTTCCGCGAAAGCCATGATCCGGTATTTTTTCTCGCCGGACGTATATTTCTGCAGTTCGTCGTTGTCGAATCCCTCGGTGAGAAGGGCCGGATCGGGACTGAAAATAATCTCGTCGTCCTTGTCTTCCGTCTCGGTATCGACGCGGATCAGCAGGGCGTCGATATAACCCGGCAGGTCGGGGGAGTAGCGGAAGGTGAAGACGTATTTGCCGCCGGCCTTGACCTCGGTCAGCATGTTTTCCATCTCGACCTCCTTGCCCGACGTATGCGTGCCGCGGAACATCCACGCCAGCGAAGTCGTACCTGCGGGCAGGGTGTAATAGCCCGTGCCTTCGTCCGTGAATTTGAGCGCAGGAACCGCACCCGACTCGGCTTCCGCTTCGTCGAATTTGTCCGTACCGGCTATCCATACGAAGTAGCCCGGATCGAGATTCTCGACGATCGAAGCGTCGAATTTGACTTCGACGACGGTGTTCGCGATCTTGCAAACTACCTCCGCATTGGTCGTTTCGCCGGGTTTGACGGTGAATGTCTCCTCGCCTTTGTAGAAGCGTTTCGAGAAATCCGCGGGGACCTCTTCGCCCGCCTCGACCGCTACGCGGTAAGTGCCGGAGAGCAGCTCCAGCCGTTCGGGAATGTCGTCTTTCGCGGCGTATTTGCGGAGCAGCCCGCCCTCGCTGTTATAGATATACACTTTCTGGTATTGCAGCGGATCGTATTCGCCGTTGGTTTCCGCCCGCGAGGTCGAAATCGTCATCGCCATCACGCCCGTGCGCCCGTCGCCGGCAGGAGTTTCGTCCTGCGAGCATGACGCGCCGGTAAGTGCCGTGAGCAGCATGGCGATATATGTGATGTGTCTTTTCATTATTCGGCGGCTTTAACGATGAGTTTGACGGTCTTGTGCGTCAATACGTTGTTGTTGTCCGTCACGTCGAGGACGAAGTTATGCTCGCCCGGAATCTCCAGCAGTATCTCGACGAATTTGGTGATCGAGAACATTACGGCGGTCTGGTTCTTCACCTGCTCGTTGATCGGGAATCCGAATTCGTCGTGGAGAATCGCGGCCAGATCGGCCGGAATGTCGCAGATGTCGAATTTCTCCGGCATGTTGATGACCGGAAGCAGATCTTTCAGTGCCTCGGAGTCGATCGTAACCCAGAACGACTTGATGCCTGCGGCCGCAGTCACGTCGATGTCGATGACCATGTCTTTCTGCACTTCGTACTGCTGGTCGATATCGTAGCCTCTCCAGACGATTGCAGGACCCTTCTGACCTGCGCTTTTGTCCACGACGAGCGTCAGCGCGGCTGCGGTCGAGACGCCTTTGGCGTCGGTCATGTCGAACGAGAAGGTGTGCGTGCCGTCGAATTCGTAGAGCGCCTTGATCTGCCCTGCGATGTTGAAGCTCTTGGCCTGCTGTCCCTTGAGTTCGCCGCCTACCGGGTAGCCGAATCCTTTGAGGATGATGCCTGCCGGCGACGATGCGTCGAGCGCGCAGAGGTCGAACGTTTCGGGAAGCTGGATCGCCGCCATCGAAGCCATGAACCGACTGCTGGTCGAGCCGATATTGACGCGCAGCGATTCGATGCCGTTGGGCGATGCGAGGTCGAAGACGAACGGTTCGATGCAGTTGCCGTTGTCGTCGAACATGGCGTCCGTCAGCGTGAAAGGTTTGGACATGTCATGTCCGGGCCATGCGAGAGCCGGTGCGCTGGGGTCTTCGAGAAGCTCTTCCAGCAGGTTGTCGGTGCCGTCTACGACGAAAGAGTTGTCCTGAATGATGTTGTTGTCCACCGTTACCTGAAACAGAAGCGTTCCTTTGTCGGCATAGTTGATTACGACCGAAATCTTACGCCACTGGCCGGCCTTTACTCCTGTGATCTGCTTGCTGAACTGCGCGGGGATGTCGGTGTCGGCGAAAACGCCGTCGAAGTTGAAATCCAGCGTATTCTCGATGTCCAGCGATTTGAAGTAGGCCGCGCGCGTTTCGGTTTTGAGAAACTCCTGACTGGTCTGGCCCAGCGATATGGTCGCCTTGCTGGTGTCGGCCAGCATGCCGGCCAGTTCGGACGAATAATCCACCGTGACCTTGATATTCTGCAATGTGCAGACCACCTCTTCGAGCTGGGTCGTCTGCGCCTTTGAAATCGTGAAGCTGCTTGTCGCGCCGTAGACCGGGTGCTCCCACGCTACATCCGGAGTGCTCTCCTCCGAGCGCACCTCCATGCGGTAGGCGCCCACCGGAAGTTCCATCGGCTCGGCGAGCTGCTGTTTGAGTTCGGCATAGGTTTTTTTGAATACCTGCGCGTTGTCGGCGTCGAGAATCTCTACGATAAAACCGTCCACGTCGGGTTGTTCGGCGCGGGTGCCGGATACGGCCTGCGGGCTTTGCGTTTGGTCCGAAGTGTCGTCGGGACGAACGTCCGTCTCGTCATAGACCACCCGCATCGAAAGGCCGCTTACCGACAGGAAGCCCGTCGCGTCGCCCGGTGTCGGCTTGGGTTCCTCCTTGTAGGGAGGTTCTTCGTTCACACAGCCTGCCGCAACGAACGCTGCAACCGCCAACATCGTAAAAAGTCTGGTAAATGTCTTCATATCTTTTGCTGTTTTTATTCCTTATTTGGTATCGTCGATGGCCCCCTCGTTGACTTCGCAGTCGATCGGCCGGGTTTCGGTGTAGTCGTCGCTGAGCGTGACGGTCAGCGTGACGCTGCCCGCATCCTTGGCGTCGAAGGTGAAAATGTGGCAGGTGCGCGGCGAGGTGGCTTCGAGCGTTTGCTCGGAGAAGGTGACCTTAGGCCCCTCGTCGGTTCCGGTCTGGCTCTGGCGGCGTGCCGTGCCGGTTACCTTGAGCGTCGTGGCGCTTTTGACGAATACCGGCTCGTCGGCGGGCGTGCTGCCGGGCGTGAAGTCGAACTGGTTGCCCGATGCCGTCGTTACGGTAAACTGCGCGTCGTGGAAATAGTTGAGGAACTGTTCCGTGGCGCGGACCACCGTCTGCGAGTTGGCGATCGTAGCGGTTATCTCCACCGTTGCAGCGCGGCGGGGCAGCACCTCGACGCTCTTCTCCGCGGCATAATAGGGCTTGTCGATTCCCTCCGCATCGGGGTCGCCGTGGGCGACGGAGACGGTGTAGGCGCCCATCCGGAAGACGGTTTCGCTTTGCTCGAATTCCGCGAGCGCATCCCATTTTTGCGTCCCCGATTCTCCGGTGACCGTAAGCGTGAAATCGCCGGCTTGGGGGACGGAGGGCGCGGCCGGCATCCGGGAAGTGTCGTCCGATGCGGCGTCGATCGAACCGTCGGCGGTGCAGCTGACCTTCAGCGTGCCGTATTCCGTGCCTTCAGCCTTGTTTTCCGTGGAGCATCCGGCCGCCAGCAGGGCCGCCGATGCCATTAAGTATATGAGTTGTCTTTTCATGGTATTCCGGTCGTTCAATGGTGAGTGTTGTCGGTCGTGCCGTTTGCGGACGGCGCTGCCGGTTCGGCAGCCGCATCTGCCGCTTTGACTGTACCTGCCGGGGCGCCTTTATACGAAACGTCCCGAAGCGTCTGTTTGGGTCGGGATGTTTGGTTTTTTGTTCGCATGGATGCATGCCTTTTATTGACAATGTGCAAAAATAGGCATGCGCCGCGGATTTGTAAAATAAATTCAACGAACGGCGCATTTTTCATCACGAACACCCGACACGCCGCATGCCGTCGGGCCGGATTCTCCTCTCTTCGGGTGTCTTTCCGCTGCCGGGAAATGGCTTGCGCGCCCTTCTTTCGCGGTGCGGGCGGTACCTGAATAAAAGAACCTCCCTGCAATCGCAGGGAGGTCGGGGGTGAAGGCCGCGGGGCCTTCGGGTTTGTTATCGGAGGATTAGTATACCCATTCGAAATCGTCTACCCAGAGTTTGTTGGTTGAGCAGCCATTGAAAAACTCCCCATAAGCATTACATGCGCACGAAATTACAAGTGAATACTTGCCGTCGGTAGGCTTGGCTGTCTTGTCGTAGTAATTGATCGGAATGTCGATTGTCTGCCAATCGGTTTTCCCTTTTTCAATCCAAAGCGAACCGTAGCCTATTATTTTGCCTTCACCGGGATCGGTAGTCGTTTCCGGATCCCATGAACCGATGACAGTAGCAGGAAGTCCGCTTTTTACTTCAAGAGTTGAGGTTACAGTATGAGGACCGGTCCAGTCAACGACTGCAACAAATATGCGGGCTTTGTCAGGACTGTTTTTAGGGATATTTACCGTTGTTGTTGTGTTGACATAATCTACATTGTCGACTTCAGCTTTATAGCTGACCCGCATGGCGCTGGGACGTGATTTCCAAGGATATATTTGTCCGAAACGGACGTCGCCGCCGGTGCCATTTTGGGTAAATTGTCCGAAAAATAAGTTTCCGGCAGTTAATAATTTTCCGTAGATAAAAGTGTTTTGGGTTCCGGATGTTAAGTATGCACATTTCCCGGAATTACCGTCAGCTTGTTGGCACAACCAGCAAGCTGATAGCACTTTGTTGTTGCCACTGCCCCATGTTTCGGATGTTTTGCTTGCGTCTTGCAGGATAAAGCACGGAAGAGCCGTATTTTCCATATTCCCTTCTGGAATAATCTGATCTGTTTCCGTTGTGAATTGGCCTTTGTATTCCGTTCCGTCTACGGTCAATTTGTAATCGTACGTATTATTTGCGAAAACGCCGGTTCCTTCCGTAATGCGCCAAAACGGTTGTACGCTGTTGGGGGTAGTCCAGTCCGCCGCCGTAAATTGCGTGCCCCAGTCGGGTTTTATTTCCGCTTTTGTATTGTTTCCGGTAATTTCGGCGGTCTGCCATTCCGTATCCGAAGCGGTCGATTTCTTATATTGCACGGAAACGGATGTCGCATCGGCAGGGATGTTCAAGGTAAACGATGCTGTATTGGCCCAAAGGTCTGCGTCGTTGTTGTAAGTGATGGGGGAAGCGACTGTTTTTACGTATTTCAGCGTGATGACTGTTTTTTGTCCGGCATTGTCCGTGACGGTGAATTTGAAATCGGAGTTCGTCGTTTCGGTCACCTCGGCGCAGACCATGGCGAGCATGTCTATCAGACCGCCGATCTGGAAATACACATGCTGCTGGTTGAGCAGTTGTGCCGGAGTCGGAAAGCCGAGTTGGGCAAGCATGCTTGCCATCTCTTCCGTCGCGGGACTTGTTAAATCCATGGATTCGGCAAGGTTGACCAAGGGACGCAGCGTTGCCAAGGGGGCGGAGGTGATATCCACCTGCATCGACTTGATGCCGCCCGGTGCGCTGACCCGGATGTCGGCGCTGTTGCCGCTTTCGGCCAGCTCGACGGGTGTCGTAAGGTCTTCGTGGCCGATCCACTCGACGGTCGGGGCTGCGGCTTTGGTGAATGATGCGGTCTGCTCCACCGTGTAGACCCAGTTGGCGACGACGGGTGTCGATCGGGTGATCGTGAAGCTTGCGGCGTTGCCTTTGTCGGTGCAGGCCGAGAAGGTCAGAGCGCCGTAGCTGTCATCAGGGAGCACGTTGAAAAAGGTCTCGCTGTAATCGGCCGAAGGAGCCGTGCCGTCGGCGTAGGTGACGGTGATGTGCTCCGAGTCGATCGAGATGGGAGAGCCCGTTGCGGAGGTGCCTTCGGCGACCAGCGTCGGGTTGATCGCCGAAGGATCGTATGCGGCGTTCGGGTCCGAGGGAACGGTGAAGGTCAGCTGCTCGGAGGCGATCGGTTTTTCCGACGTCAGCATGACGGAGGCTATTTTCTCCGACGCAGCGCCGCCTTGCAGTTTGAGCGCGAGGATCGAGGTGATGCGGTGAAGATTGAACTTTACGGCATTCCCTTCCGGTGTTTTGCCCGGCTCGGCGTCGTTGTGGGTAATGGCGTCGGCGGCCATGATGTCGAATTCGCTGTTGTATTTGTTTCCGTTCTGGGTGCGCAGGGCGCTGAAAGGAACCGTTACGGTCGTGCCGGAAACAGCTGCGTTTCCGTTGTGGGGGTAGAAGGCGCGGTACGCCCAAGTGCCTGCGGTGCCGGTGAGCGAGCCTGTAAAAGCCTTGCTGTCTGGGGCGTACGTAAATTGCAGGAGCTTCGTGAAGTCGTTGGCGAGAACGCCGAGGTTGTCTTCGCCGTTCCATGTACCGGTAAGACCGGTGCCGAAATCGACGTTGATGTCGGCGCGGCTTTGTTCGCGGGGAGCGATATCGGCGAGAAAACCGACGGCAGTTGCTCCGTCGCCGGATGTTGCGGGAACTTCCTCGTAGGTGCTGCACGCGCCGAGGAGAAGCGCTGCGGTCAGCGTTAAAAGAGAGACTTGTTTTTTCATGGCTGCCGGTTTTTTATTCGTTTTCGCCCAAATAAAAATCGTCGTAGCAGCTCAGGGGGCTGATTCCGTCGGAGGAAGGGACGTCTCCGGACGTGGCAAATCCTTTTTCCGCGGCGACCTCAATCGTCTCGATCATCGGGGCGGAGTATTTCCCCCCCCCTTTCGTGGTTGATACAATTCCCATGGTATGCAATAGTTTAAAGTTTTATGACAAAAATAGACGGGAATTGGTTCTTTTGAAAATAAATTCAACGAACGGGCAGTGTTTCATCACGAAAAGGCATATTTGCCTTGTGGAACCGGAATCGATTGCGGCAATATTACAAGGCGGTGGAAATTAACAAGAAACCTCCCTGCAGGCGCAGGGAGGTCGGGGTGAAGGTTGCGGGGCCTTCGGGTTTGTTATCGGGAGATCAGTATACCCACTCGAAATCGTCTACCCAGAGTTTGTTTGCGTCGCATCCGGTCAGGTAGTCGCCCAGATAGCTGGTCGCGGTCGAAATGACCAGCGTGTAGTTGCCCGTCGGAGGCGTGTCCGTCTTTTCGTAATAGACGATCGGAAGCTCCAGATCCTTCATGCTGCCGGTGTGAGACTCCGTGATGTAGGCGGAACCGTAGCCGATGATTTTGCCTTCGTTCAGGCTCGATACGGTTTCGGGGTCCCAGAACGTCGTCTTGTCTACCGAAGTGCCCGATTGCACCGCATGGCGGTCGCTCCATTCTACGATACAGACGAAGATGCGTCCTTTGTCGAGACCAGTGCTTACGGGCGGATCGTTCTTGACCCGGTTGATTTCGCCTATCTCGGCGGCATATTTCAGTTTGAGGGCGGCGGGACGTGCGGAATAGGTATACGGCTGTCCGAATTGTGCGTAACCGACCGTGCCGTCCATCACGAAATCTCCGGTGTAGAGGTTGCCCGCAGCGAATGCGATGACTGCATACTTCGCGGCGAGTTGCGCGCAATAATCACCGACCATGCCGGGATATGTTGCCTGAGTGCATAATTTGTCGGTTCCCGAACTGGTCATATAGCCGTTGTTGCCGCTGTCCCAGAATTTGTCGGTCCCTGTTGCGTCTTCGTATTTGACGGCATTCGGATAGGGTACGTTGGTCGACCCTATGATCTTTTTCATCGATTTCGTACTCCAGCTCTCCATGCCTGCATTGGGAATGATGTCGCCGAGGTTGTTTTTGGGCGTGAATTCGCCCGAAGCGACCGTTGCGCCGTCGGCGAGCAGTTGGTATTCGTAGCTCTTGCGGGCGAAGATGCCGGTCTTGGGATCGACGCTATGGATCGTCAGCCCCGCTTCGTTGGTGCCGGCGGTCCAGTCGGGGCTGATCAGGGCCGTGCGGCTGCCGTCGTCGTTCGGCCCGGAGACGCTGGCGGCGTTCCATGCGCTTTCGCCCTTGATGCGGTACTCCAGTGCGACGCTGCCGGCGTCGGCGAACTGATTGCTGATCGTCAGCGAGGTGGTGTTTTTCCAAAGGTCCGTTTGATCTACCCGCACGAGCGCCGGGGCCGTGAAGGTCAGCGATTGCTCGGTCACCTGCCCCGCGAGATCGGTTACCTTGACGTCGAAGACGTGTTCGCTGCCGGGGTCGGGACCCAGCAGGAGGATCATCGGCACGAGTGCCGTGATGTCGAAAACGCACTCTTTTTTGTATTGTATTTCGGTCTGGCAGCTGAGTCCGAGATCGGCGAAGGAGATTCCCTCGATGACTTCGGAATCGTTGAACAGATTGAGTTTCGAAATGCCCAGCATGCTCAGTACGGGCGACGAAACATCGACTTCCAGACCGGCAATGCCTCCCGGTACATGGATGTTGATGGCGGCGGAGTAGGTGAGCTGGTTGTTGTCGTCCACGGTGATTTCGTGCGCTTGGTCGATATCCTGTCCGGGCCAGTCGAACGACGGAGCTTCGAGCGGAGCGAAGACGGGCGTTTCGGCGCGCTTGTAGAGCTTGCCTGCGGCGAACGGTTTGTCTGCCCCGCGTTCGATGGCGACCGTACCGATCCGGGTTGCCGTAATCACGTCTACAGTCAGTTTGTCGTAGCTTCCCGGCATGATGTTGAAGAAGGCGTTGATGTCGTTGGCGTCGGGAGCCGTGCCCTGCTCGAAGCCCAGCGCGATGACGTTCGACGGAGCGGTTTGGCTGAATGCAAGCCCGGATCCCGTGTCCGAAATGTCGAAGTCGATGCTCTCGGCCGAGAGCGTCTGGGCTTCGTTCTCCGAAGTCAGCAGCAGGTAGCGGACTTTGTCGGCATTGGCGCCGCCTTTCACCTCCAGATTGAGAATCGAGGTCAGGCGGCTGAGAGTGAATCGGATCGGATCGCCTTCGTCGGTTTTGCCCGGTTCGGCATTGGCGAAGCTCAGGATGGGGGCCGCCAGCGCGTCGGAGGCGCAGTTGAAAGCGTTGCCGCTCTGGGTGCGCAGGTTCCCGAACGGGATACTGGCTTTGGTGCCGTTTACGGTCGCATGGGGATAGAAAGCCATGTATTGCCACGCTCCGGTCTGCGCCGGCAGTTCCCCTTCGAATGCGAAGTCGCTGTCGTTGTAAGTGAACGGCCGGAGTTCCGGGGAGGAGCCGGGAGCGGTGAAAAGAACTCCCATGGCGTCGTTGTCTTCCCAGTATCCGGTGAATGTGCTTTCTCCGACGGAGATGCCGGCGCGGGTTTCGGCGTCGTCGGCGACATCGGCGCGGAGTTTTACGAACGTGTTGCCGGCGTGTGCCGGATCGTTCGTCTCGTCGTAACTGCTGCAGCCCGCGGACAATGCGGCCGCAGCGAGGATTGCCAAAGCTTTATAGGAGTTTTTCATAGCTGCGCCGTTTTTATTCGTTGTCCAAATAGAAATCGTCGTAGCTTATGCCGGTCGGCTCTACGCCGCCGCCGGGGAAGGAGTTGGCAAATCCCTTTTCGGGCTGCACGTCGATCTGTTCGAGCAGGGGTGTGACATAGCACAGCTTCCCCGCCCGGAGGGTGGTTACATTCTTCATAGTCAAAATCTGTTAATTGCGTCGGAAGTAAATGTAGGAAGGTCCTGACTGAGATGAAAATAAATTCAACGAACAGGCGTGTTTTTTCAACGAATCGGTTGATTTGACAGATGGTGGTCGGGCTGAAATGCTTTGATAAAGAGCGAAAAGGTGTGTCAGGCAAACGAGAAAGGCCGTCCGGTGATCCGGACGGCCTTCGTATCGAGCCTTTCAGGCGGTTATTTTACGTATTTGTTCAGCCAGCCGAAGAACTCGCGGTTCCAGACGAGCGAGTTCTGGGGTTTGAACACCTGATGGGCTTCGTTTTCGAACTCCACCAGACGGGCCGGGATTCCGCGGACGCGGGCGGCGGTGAACGCTTCGAGCGACTGCGTGTAGGGGATGCGGAAGTCGTATTCGCCCGTGAAGATCAGCATCGGCGTGTCCCATTTCCCGACGAATTTGTGCGGCGAATTGGCGTAGGAGCGCTGTGCGACTTCGTTCGACCGATCCCAGTAGGGACCTCCGTAATCGTTGTTGATGAAGAACAGCTCCTCGGTTTGGCCGTACATCGACTCGAAGTTGAAGATGCCGCAGTGCGAGATGAAGGCTTTGAACCGTTTCTCGTGGCATCCGGCGAGGAAATAGACCGAATATCCGCCGTACGATGCGCCGACGCATCCCATGCGGGTCTCGTCGGCCCAAGGCTCCTTCGCCACGTCGTCGATGGCCGAGAGGTAGTCGCGGATGTTCTGGCCCGAATAGTCGCCCGAAATCTGGTCGAGCCACTCCTGTCCGAACGAGGGCAGGCCGCGGCGGTTGGGCGCCACGACGACGTAACCCTGCGCCGCCATCAGCTGGAAATTCCAGCGGTAGCTCCAGAACTGCGAAACGACGCTCTGCGGACCGCCCTGACAGTAGAGCAG
>ENA-UBCA01001324-UBCA01001324.1-human-gut-metagenome-genome-assembly--contig:-NODE-1324-length-12628-cov-6.270977_pt1 | contig 12628 bp, 8 predicted proteins | sample MGYA00244228_ERZ654716 | MGnify/ENA primary metagenome ERZ654716 (study PRJEB26926, sample SAMN06164557) | human gut metagenome | biome: ENVO:00009003; feature: ENVO:2100002; material: ENVO:00002003... | reverse complement strand
CTATTTCGACAGCGTGGAGAGCAAGCTCGCTCACCTGGCCTTCTCCATCCCGGCGGTCAAGGGCATCGAGTTCGGTTCCGGCTTCGGCTTTGCGGATCAGAAGGGCTCGGAGGCCAACGATGCCTTCCGGATGCAGGGGGAGCGCATCGTCACCGCCACCAACCACAATGCGGGCCTGAACGGCGGCATCTCCAACGGGATGCCTGTGGTGTTCCGCACGGCGGTCAAGCCTACCCCCAGCATCTACAAAACGCAGGACACGGTGGATTATATCGCAAAGAAGGACGCGGAGCTGTCCATTCAGGGCCGCCACGACCCCTGCATCGTGCCCCGGGCCGCCATTGTGCAGACCTGCGCCGCCGCGCTGGCCGTGGGCGACCTGCTCACCGCAAAATACGGCATGGCCTGGATGGAGGACCCCACCGGCTACCGCAAGGAGGTGCTGTAAATGGAATACGGACTCATCGGCGGGCGGCTGGGCCACTCCTACTCCAAGGTCATCCACGAGATGCTCTGCGGCTACCGGTACGACCTGTGCCCCCTGCCCACGGAAGAGGAAGTCCGGGCCTTTATGACCCGGCGGCAGTTCAGGGCCATCAATGTCACCATCCCCTATAAGCTGGTGGTCATGGAGTACTGCTCCTACATCGACCCCCACGCCAAGGCCATCAACGCCGTGAACACCATCGTCAACAGGAACGGCCTGCTCTACGGCTACAACACCGATTATCCCGGCTTCTCCTATCTGTGCGATGCACACGGGGTGGAGTTCAAGGACAGGACCGTGCTCATTCTGGGCACCGGCGGCACCCACAACACCACCTGGGCCGTGGCCCATGACCGTGGCGCGAAACAGATCTATACCGTCAGCCGCCATCCCGACCCTGAAAAGGGAGAGCTGACTTATGCTCAGGCCCTGACCACCGGGGCGCAGATCATCATCAACACCACGCCGGTGGGCATGTACCCCAATGTGGGCGTGAGCGCCCTGGATATCACCTCCATGCCCGGGCTGGAAGCCGTGATCGATGTCATCTATAATCCCGATAAGACCGAGCTCATCCTCCGGGCCGAGGAGCTGGGGGTGCCCGTTGCCGTCGGCGGTCTGGAAATGCTGGTGGCGCAGGCAGTGTACGCGGCAGAATTTTTCCTCGACCGCAAGTTTGAGGATGCCGGTGCCGAGATCGCCCGTGTGACCAGCGAACTGCGGCGGGAACAGCTGAACATTGCCCTCATCGGGATGCCCTCCTCGGGCAAATCCACCCTGGGCCGCGCTCTGGCGGAACGGCTGGGCAAGCGGTTCGTGGATCTGGACGAGGAGATCGTCAAGGCCGACGGCCGGAGCATCCCGGACATCTTTGCCGCTGAGGGGGAGGCAGGCTTCCGGAAGCTGGAGGCCGCGCAGACCGCCCGCTTTGCCAGGGAGAACCGGCAGGTCATCTCCTGCGGCGGCGGCGTGGTCAAAGACCCGGCAAACCTCCGGGCGCTCCACGCCAACGGCATCGTGCTCTTTATCGACCGGCCGCTGGAAGATCTGCTGGTGGGCGGCGGAAGGCCCCTTTCCACCAGCCCTGAGGCCCTGAAAACCATGGAAGCCCAGCGCCGCCCGCTCTATCTGGCGGCAGCGGATGCTGTGATCCCCAACAAGACCACCCCTGCGGATGCCATGACGGCGGCAATGGAGGCGCTGGATGAAATTTTTAGTCATTAACGGTCCCAACCTCAACCTGACCCAGTTCACGGAGCCGGGCATGGAGGGGCAGATCGATTTCAATACACTGCTGGACTATATTGAGGCGGGCTGTGCCCAGATGGATGTTCAGGTGGACTTTTTTCAGTCCAACCACGAGGGTGACCTCATCGATGAGATCCAGTCGGCGGCAGGCCGGGCCGATGGCATCATCCTCAACCCGGGCGGCTACGCCTATTACAGCGTGGCCATTCTGGAAGCGCTGCAGGTGTGCGGCGTGCCCGCCGTGGAAGTGATGCTGGCCGACCCCAGCGGCAAGGAGCCCTTCCGCAGCGTGGATGTGGTCTCCTTTGGCTGTCAGGGCCGCTTTGCAGGCGAGGGGGTCAGCGGATATCTCCATGCCTGCGCCTACCTTGTGCAGCTGCTCCGGCTGGATGGCGGCGCGCAGACGCACCTGGTGCAGTAAATGAACAACCTCTCCGTCAATGCTGACGCATTGCCACCTCTCCTAGTAGGAGAGGCCTTGGCATTCAGGAGAAGTTCCCGGTTTTGCCAAGGGCTCCCCTATTAGGGGAGCTGTCGAGCGAAGCGAGACTGAGAGGTTCAGAAAAGGGAAAGGAATCAAAAGAGATGATCATTTCGACCAAAAAAGGCACCCCCAAGGAAGAGCTGGAAAAGATCGTAGACAAATTCGAGAAGCAGGGCCTGGATGTGACCCTGATCACCGGCAAGGATTACAATGTGTTCGGTCTGGTGGGCGATACCACCAAGATCGATGAGCGCGACGTGCTGGCCAACCCCTGGATCGACAATGTCACCCGCGTGTCCGCTCCCTATAAGCGGGCCAACCGCCTGTTCCACCCCGCCGATTCCATCATCGACTGCGGCGGCGTGAAGATCGGCAGGGGCGAGAAGATCGCCGTGATGGCAGGCCCCTGCAGCATCGAGGGCGAGGAGCAGGCACTGCGCATTGCCAACGGCGTAAAGGCGGGCGGTGCAAGCCTGTTCCGCGGCGGCGCTTATAAGCCCCGCACTTCTCCCTACTCCTTCCAGGGTCTGGAGACCGAGGGCATCCTCGATATGGTCAAGGCACGGGAGGCCACCGGAATGCCCATCGTGTCCGAGCTGATGAGCGAGGACCGGATCCCGGAGTTTGAGGAATATGTGGACGTGGTACAGATCGGTGCCCGCAACATGCAGAATTTCCAGCTGCTCAAGGCCGTGGGTAAGATGCACAAGCCTGTTCTGCTCAAGCGCGGCCTGTGCAACACCATCGAGGAGTGGATCATGTCCGCTGAGTATATCATGGCCGGCGGCAACGAGCAGGTCATTCTCTGCGAGCGGGGCATCCGCACCTTTGAGAAGTACACCCGCAACACCCTCGACCTCTCCGCTGTGCCCATCATCCACGAAAAGACCCATCTGCCCATCATCGTGGACCCCAGCCACGCCACCGGCAAGGCCAATCTGGTTGAGCCGATGATGATCGCCGCTGTGGCCGCCGGTGCCGACGGTCTGGAGGTGGAAGTCCACTATGATCCCCGCCACGCATGGAGCGATGGCGCACAGTGCCTGACCCCGGATGCCTTTGCACAGGCCATGGCAAAGTGCCGTCAGGTCGCATGGGCCATTGGCCGGGATATGTAAGATGGATGTGGTGGTAAAACGCGCCCGCGCAGTGGCGGGCAGGATCGCCGTGCCGCCCAGCAAAAGCATGGCTCACCGGGCGGTGCTCTGCGCGGCGCTGGCAAAGGGAACCTCCCATCTCCATCATCTTGCTTTCAGCAAGGATATCTCCGCCACGCTGGGTGCGGCGGGCCGGCTGTGCGCCCGTGTTACCACCGGTGAAAACGACGCGGTGGTGGAGGGGCTTGGCCGCTTTCTGCCGGTTGATGCCCCCGTGGACTGCTGTGAGAGCGGCAGCACCCTGCGCTTCCTCATCCCACTGGCCAGCCTGACCGGGCAGGAAGTGACTTTTACGGGCCGTGGGCGGCTGATGGAGCGGCCCCAGTCGGTCTACAAAACGCTGTATCAGCAGCAGGGCCTGCGTTTTGAGCAGGGCGCGGACCGCCTGACTGTGGAAGGTGCCCTGACCCCGGGCGAATACGAGCTGGCGGGCAACGTGTCCAGCCAGTTCATCAGCGGGCTGCTGTTTGCCCTGCCCCTGCTGGGCGGCACCAGCACCCTGCACCTCATCCCGCCTGTGGAGAGCCGAAGCTACATCGATATGACCCGCGCGGTGCAGCACGCCTTTGGCGTGGAGAGCCGCTGGCTGGATGAAAATACGCTGGAAATTCCCGGCGGGCAGCACTATCTTCCCTGTGATTACACCGTGGAGGGCGATTACAGCCAGGCGGCTTTTCCTGCCGTGCTGGGCGCTGTGACCGGCGGGGTGGCCATCACCGGCCTGTCTGAGGAGACCTTGCAGGGCGATGCCGCCATTCTGGAGATCCTCCGGCGGTGCGGTGCAAGATTCACCCGCACCGGGCAGGGCGTGGTGTTTGAAAAGGCCCCGCTCCACGGAACGGACATCGACCTTGCCGACTGCCCCGACCTGGGCCCTGTGCTGATGGTGCTGGGCCTGCTGTGTGAGGGAACCACAGTCATCCGCAACGCCGAGCGTCTCCGCATCAAGGAGAGTGACCGCATCGAGGCCATGGAGACCGAGCTGCGGGCCTGCGGCGGGCAGCTGGAGAGCGAGGGCGGCACCATTACCATCCATGGCTGTGCCGGCGCGCTCCATGCCCCGGAGCAGCCGCTTTCCGGCCACAACGACCACCGCGTGGTGATGAGCCTTGCGGTGCTGGCGCTGGCCGCCGGGCTGGCCCTGCCCATCAGCGGGGCCGAGGCCATTGCCAAGAGCTGGCCGGATTTTCTGGAAGCCATCAAGCCTTTGGGCGCGGAGGTGGAACATGTTGGATAAATCAAAGCGTTATCTCATTGTGGGCCTGGGCCTGCTGGGCGGCAAGTACGCCTTGGAGCTGAGCAGGGCCGGGTTCCATGTGGACGGCATCAACCGCAGCGAGGGCCATCTGCAGTATGCCCTCGCCCACGGCTATATCGCCAGCGGCAAGACCCACGATTTTGAGGATCTGGTATGTCAGGCCGATCATATCATCTTTGGCTTGTACCCCACGGCCCTGCTCGAGTGGTTCCGGACCTACGGCCACCTGCTGAAGGAGGGCTGCATCTTTACCGATGTGTCGGGCGTAAAGACCGGTCTGGTGGAGCCCATTCAGGCCATGTGCAGGCCGGGCGTGGAGTTCATTGCCAGCCACCCCATGGCGGGCCGTGAGACCTCCAGCGTGGAGCACGCCGCCGAGGTGAATTTTGCCCCGGCCAACTTCATTGTGACCCCCACGGAAAAGAACACCCCGGAGGCCATTCAGTGGGCCAGGGAGCTGGCCGAGGTGCTGGGCTTCAAGCATATCTGCACCCTGACCGTGCAGGAGCATGACAGGATGATCGGCTATGTCAGCCAGCTCTGCCATGCCATCGCCGTCAGCCTGATGTGCGCCAACGACAATACCTCGCTGTGCGAGTACACCGGAGATTCCTTCCGGGACCTGACCCGCATTGCACGCATCAACGATAAGATGTGGGCGGAGCTGTTCCTCTGGAACAAAGAGAACCTCATCTCCGAGATCGACCAGTTCAGCGGGGCGCTGAACGAGATGCGCAACGCCCTTGTGGCCGATGACCGGGAAAAGCTGGAGGAGATGTTCCGCCTGTCCACCCAGCGCCGCGCGGCGTTTGATAAGAAAGCGCCGTAACCTTTTCAGCACACAGCACTGCTGTTTTTTTCCGGCTCCCCTGCTGGGGAGCTGGAAGCGAGACTGAGAGGTTTGGCACAACACGAAAAAATGAGGTGTACCGAATGCCCAAACAGGAAGGCCAGAAATCCAAGCTGCTGGCGCTATTGCGCATTTTTGAGCAGCAGACCGATGAAAACCACCTGCTGAACGTGCCGCAGCTGGTGGAGCTGCTGGAGGCGCAGGGCATCCGCTGTGAGCGCAAGAGCGTGTACAGCGATATTGAGGCACTGGGTGCGCTGGGCTATGACATCAAGCTGCGCCGGGGCCGGGGCGGCGGGTATTTCCTTGCCAGCCGCACCTTTGATCTGGCGGAGCTCAAGCTGCTGGTGGATGCCGTGCAGGCAAGCCGGGTGGTATCCGGCACCACGAGCAGGCGGCTGATCCACAAACTGGAAAAGCTCTGCTCCAACTACAAGGGCAGCCAGCTGCAGCGTCAGGTCTATGTGGAGGGCCGTCCCAAGACCGACAGCAAGAGCCTGCTGTACAGCATTGATGCCCTGCACGAGGCCATCAACAACGGTAAAATGGTGGAGTTCCTCTACAGAAAAGCCGACAGCCGCGAGAAAGAGAAAAGGACCGTCAGCCCGTGGCAGCTGGCCTGGGAGAACGGGTGCTACTACCTCATTGCCTTTGCCGATGAAAAGGGTATCCGCCATTACCGGGTGGACAAGATGAGCGGGGTCAGGGTGCTGGATGCGCCCCGGCGGGGTCAGGAGCAGTTTGCGGATCTTGACCTGCCTGCCTATCTGCGCAAGCACTTTGGAATGTACGGCGGGCCGGAGCATCGCGTTACCCTGCGGTGCACCGCGGATCTGGAAGGTGCCATGCGGGAGCGCTTTGGCGCAACGCCCATGTTCCTGCCCGAGGAGAATGGCTGCTTCCATTTCGATGTCCCCATCTGCGTCAGTGACCAGTTCTATGGCTGGGTCTGCGGCTTTGGCGGCAAGATAGAAGTGGTTGCCCCGCCCGAAGTGCGGCAGGGAATGCGGGAGATGACCGCCCGGCTGGCAGAACAGCATCAATAACAAAAAAGGACTGCGAAAGCAGTCCTTTTTGCGTGTTTACGGTTCCTTCAATTCCAGATCACTGGGCAGGATCAGATCCAGCGCGGCGGCGGGCTCGGCGACAAGGCGGCGGCTCTGGTGGAAGATGGCCTTTTCCAGTGTGTTGCGGGCAAGGCGGCCATTGCCGGCGGTGCGGGCATCGGCTGTCTGCCAGCGGGCATAATAGCCCAGCAGGGGTTCGGTGCAGGCTTCGGCCAGGGTGTAGCCCTTGTTTTTGGCAAGGACCTGGGTGATCTGCAGCAGCTCCACGGCGGTGTAGTCCGGGAACTCGATCCGGTTGGGAAAGCGGCTGGCAAGGCCGCTGTTGGCGGTGAGGAAGGTCTCCATCTCCCTGGTGTAACCCGCCAGAATGACCACCAGCTCATCCCGGTGATCCTCCATCCCCTTCACCAGCGTGTCGATGGCTTCCAGCCCGAAGCTGTCCTGCTCGCCGCGGTAAAGGCTGTATGCCTCGTCAATGAAGAGCACACCACCCAGCGCGCTCTCGATGACGCTGTTGGTCAGGGGGGCGGTGTGGCCGGTGTAGCGGCCCACCAGATCGGCACGGGTCACCTCCACCAGCTGGCCGCCCTTGAGGGCACCAATGGCTTTCAGATACCGTGCCACCAGCCGGGCAATGGTGGTCTTGCCGGTGCCGGGGTTGCCCGTGAAGATCATGTGCATCGAAAGGCTGGCGGTCTTGAGCCCGGCGGCGGCGCGGCGCTGCTGCACCTGCAGGTTGTCGGCCAGACCGAACACATATTCCTTGACCGGGGCAAGGCCCACCAGCTCGTTGATCTCGGCGCGGATGGCATCCAGTGCGCCGGTGTAGGCGGCGGGCAGCAGGTCGAACAGGAGCTGGTCTGCGCCGTCGTTCAGACGGAACAGCACCCCTTCCGGCCCGGCGGTCAGGGTCACGGTGCCGGTAAGGGTTTCATCGGTCCGCAGGCAGTATTCACTCAGGGCGCGGAAGATGTGGTCAGTGCACGCGGAAAGGCCTGCCGCACCCTTCTGTGCGGTGCACTGGGCCGCGACATAGTCCCGCACGTCGGCCCCGGCGGAAAGGGTCAGCCCCAGCCGAGTGCGGATCTTCTGGGCCAGCGCGTTGAGCTGCTGTGCGGCAAGGGCGGCCAGATCCTCCCGGGTGTAGGAGGCCGTCTCGCAGACATCCCCCAGTGCCGACACCAGCGCCGCGCCGAATTTGTCAGCCAGTGCCTCCCGGCCCTTGTGGGAGTAGAAGATGAGGTATTTGCCGCAGGGGTCGATACGGCTGACGGCTCCCGGGGCCAGCGCCGTGCCTGCATCCACAAGGATGCCCTCCTTGTTCACGAGATACCGGCTGGACAGGGGGGCGCTGCCCTTGACGGCCAGATCAGACAGGGTCTTCAGAAAGCCGGGATAGCAGCTCTCATAGTGCTCAAAGGCAAGGATCTCCCCGGGCGCGTGCAGGGCGGCGTAGAGGTCCTGCAGGAAGAGCTTCTCGGCTCCGGAATTGGGGTAAAGGGCCAGATCCAGCGTGGCGATCCTGTCGCTCTGCAAAAGGCCCCGGGCCGCCATGCAGCGGGCAGTTTCTTCCAGTGCAAAATGCCTGCCTGTGCCTGCCCCGCCTGTGAGCAGGATGACGTTGCGGGCGGCGGGGGCTTCGGTGCCCAGCACAAAGGGGCGGCGCATGGCCCGCACCACGCTGTCCACAAAAGCATCCTGCCCCAGCACCGTCTGCTTGACCTCGGCGGCAAGGCCTTCAAAGCTGCCCAGGTGCTCCGGCTTCACGTCGGTGGTGCCCCTGGCCAGCAGGCCTTCGTCCTCCATGTCCCGCAGCATCTGGCGGCTGCTTTCCAGCGCGGCGGCGGTGGCATCGCTCTGGGTTTTGAGCTGGGCGTTCTGCTGCTTCAACAGCTCGTCCAGCCGTTTCTGCTGTTCCAGAAGCGCCGCGTTCAGGTCGGGCAGGGCGGCGCTGCTGCCTGTTTTGGGTGCAGAAGTGCCGGGGGCGGCCTTGAATCTGCCCCCCGGGCCGAACACGCCGTTCATCAGACTTTCCCAATCATCGGTGTATGCCATAAAACTTCCCTCCGTGCAGTGCTTTTTCTTTCAGTATAGTGGAGTCTGGTACGTTTTGCAAGGAAAGGGTTGAAATAAAGGACAAAGTTCGTTACACTATTGTCAAATGAAAGGATGAATTGCTATGGAGCCAAGAACACCTGCTGAATGGAAGACGCTGTTTGAGAGCGAAGCCTTTGCCCGCCAGACGGAATATTACGGCCCGCTGGGGGTGGAGTATACCCCCGCCGGGACACACCTGCGCCTGTGGGCTCCCACGGCAAAACAGGCAGCAGTGAACCTGTACCGCCGGGGCACCGGCGGGGCCTGTGTGGGCACCCTGCCCCTGCAGCAGCAGGACAAGGGTGTGTGGAGCATCTATCTGCCCGGCGACCAGCACGGAAAATACTACGATTTCACCCTTGCCACCCCGTTTGGCACCTGCAATGCAGCGGACCCCTACGCCCGCTCGGCTGGGGTGAACGGGGTACGCAGCATGATCTTTGACCCGGCCCGGGTAGACCCGCAGGGCTGGGAGCGGGATGCGCGGGCAGTGATCCCACCGGCCCGCCGCAGCGTTTGGGAGGTCAGCGTCCGGGATTTCTCGCAGGACCCGGCCAGCGGCGTGCACACGGCCTGGCGGGGCAAATTTCTGGCCTTTACCCAGCAGGGCACGACCCTGAGCAGCGACGGCATCCACCCCACCTGCCTGAATTACCTCAAGCGGCTGGGGGTGAGCTATGTCCAGCTCATGCCAATCTTCGATTTTGGCAGCGTGGATGAGAGCCGCCCCCTGACCCGGCAGTATAACTGGGGCTACGACCCCACCAACTTCAATGTGCCCGAGGGCAGCTACTCCACCGACCCCACCCGGGGTGAGGTGCGGGTGCGGGAGTGCAAGCAGATGATCGCGGCCCTCCATGCGGCGGGCATCGGCGTTGTAATGGACGTGGTGTATAACCACATGTATCGTTCCGATAATGTGCTGAACCGGGTGGTGCCCCTCTACTACTTCCGCCAGAACGACGACGGTTCCCTCTCCAACGGCAGCGGCTGCGGCAACGAGTTTGCCTCCGAGCGGCCCATGGCCCGGCGCTATCTCATTGATTCGGTGCTCTACTGGGCACGGGAATATCACATCGACGGCTTCCGGTTTGACCTGATGGGCCTGTATGACGTGGAGACCATGAACCTCCTCCGGGCTGAACTGGACAAGCTGCCCGGCGGGCGGGATATTCTGATGTACGGTGAGCCGTGGCAGGGCGGCTGCAGCGCCCTGCACCGGTACGAGGCCAACAAGAACAACCTGAACATGCTGAACGAGCGCATCGGCATCTTTTGCGACAACACCCGGGATGCCATCAAGGGCGGCTGCTTCGATGCCCGGGAGCCGGGCTATGTGGAGGGCAAGCCCGGGAGTTTCTGGGATATCGGTGCTTCGGTGGCGGCGTGGTGCCGCAGTGAAAAGCTGCCGCCCCACGCCCCGGGGCAGATCATCAGCTACGTTTCAGCCCACGACAACTTCACCCTGTGGGATAAGCTCCTGATGGTGCGCTACGCCCGCCCGGAGTTTGCCGCTGTGGACAAGACCGCGCTGGCCCAGAACCGGCTGGCGGCGGGCATCTACCTGACCAGCATGGGCCTGCCTTTCTGGCAGGCGGGCGAGGAGTTTGCCCGCACCAAGAAGGGGCAGGGCAACAGCTACCACTCCAGCCCGGCCCTCAACCGGCTGGACTGGCACCGGGCCGAACAGTTCCACAGCCTTGTGGATTACTACCGCGGGCTCATTGGTCTGCGGGCGGCGTTCCCCCGGCTGGGCGCGCTGGACAAGGCCAGCCCTGCCGCCATCGAGTTCTTCCCGCTGGAACAGCCTCTTGTGGGCTGGCGGCTCCCCGCCCAGTGGGGCGACGGCGCAGCGTGGAGCGCCCTGTGCGTCTACTATAACCCCACCGAGACGGCGCAGGTCGTCACCCTGCCCGGCGGCAGCTGGAAGCTGCTGAGTGACGGCATCTCCTCCAGCCTGTGGCGGGGCAGCAGCCGCATCTGCACCGGCCAGACCGTTCTCCTGCCCCTGAGCGCCACCGTGTTCGGGCAGGTATAAAAATACGGTCTGCCGTTGCTTGACAACCTGCAATTGAAAATCCCCTGACCAGTTCAACGCCGGTCAGGGGATTTTTGATTTATTGATCAGGAAAAAGATTGGGGAGAATCAGGAGTTTTTCTGTGCCTGCTGGGTCTGGGCGTTCTTTTCGCCCAGGGTCAGGCTGACGGTCTGCATCTGGCCTTCCCGGGCCACGGTGATGGAAAGGGTATCACCGGCGGCATGCTGCTGGATCAGGGTGCCAAGGTCGTCCTTCTGGGCGATCTCGGTGCCGTCGATGCTCACGATACGGTCGCCGGTCTTCAGACCGGCCTTGTCGGCGGGGCCGCCCTGCACAACATCCACAACGTAAACGCCGTAGGCAGTGACGTTGAGCTGTGCTGCGGTCTGGGCATCGGTCACAGCCAGATAGGTGATGCCCATGTAGGGGCGGCCGGAGACATAGCCGTTCTCCAGCAGATCCTGTGCCACCTTGATGGCATCGTTGATGGGGATGGCGAAGCCCAAGCCCTCCGCATCGCTGGAGGAGGACTTTGCGTTGACCAGACCGATGAGCTCACCGTTCATGTTGAACAGGCCGCCGCCGGAGTTGCCGGGGCTGACAGAGGCATCCATCTGGATCAGGGACATGGTGTTGGTGGAGCTGGTGCCCTGGATGGTCACGCTGCGGTTCAGGGCGCTGACGATGCCGCTGGTCACGGTGCCGCCCAGCTCACCCAGCGGGTTGCCCACGGCCAGCACGCTCTCGCCCACGGCAAGGCTGTCGCTGTTGCCAACGGTGGCGGGGGTCAGGTCGGTGGCATCGATCTTGAGAACAGCCACGTCGCTGGTGTCATCCTCGCCCACCACGGTGGCGGGGTAATCGGTATCGCCGATGGTCACGGTGATGTTGGATGCGCCGGACACAACGTGCGCACAGGTCAGGATATAGCCGTCGGAGCTGATCACGACACCGCTGCCTGCGCCGCTCTCCACCTGGCTCTGGCCGTACCAGGACCACTGGGAGTAGACCACCTGCTCGGTGGTGATGACCACAACGCTGGGGCTGACCATCTCAGAGACCTGAGCGGTGGTCATGCCGGAAGCGGTGTTCACCGCGGAGGCAGAGCCGGAATCACTGCTGGACGTGGAGGAAGGTGCCACCTGCTGGATGACCACCTTGCCGCCTGTGTTGCCCACCTGGGCTCCCACAAAGCCACCGACAAAGCCCATGGCTGCGGCCAGCACCAGTGCAACTGCGCTGCGGGCGATATTGCCGTTTTTCCGGCGGCGCTTCTTGGGAGGCTGCTTGGGGCTTCCCTGTGCGGCCTGATACCGGGGGCCTTCCGGAGGCGGCACCGCGCCGCCATCGCTGCCGCTGTTCGGCTCGGCCTGGGGGGCAGCCTGTGCGGCCTCGCCGTAGGTGCCTGCCGTGTTGGCGGTGTTCATGCCGGAGGAGCCGACGTTGGGGTAGCCGGTCTCGCCGGTCTGGCTATGTTCAGAGGAATAATCGTATTCCCACTTGTTCTCGTTATCCATACTGCTTACTTCCTTTCTCAAAGGGAATGGTTCGGAGGGGGCGCTTCTGCCGCACCTCCTTGGAACTGTTTCTATTGTATCCGGTAATTGTGAAAAGGAATCGCTGACCGGGTGAAGAATATGTGAAATAAGGTCGCAGCGGGAAGCCTTGACAGCGGCGCGGGGGCTTGGTATTTTAAGGGTGCAGCGCAGAAGCCGGCAGCGTTGTGAAACCTCTCCGTCATCTTCGCTTTGCTCGATGCCACCTCTCCTAGTAGGAGAGGCCTTGGCATACCGTCGCGTTTTCGTGGGTCGGCGCTTCGCTCCTGTTTGCCCTGCGGCAGGTATTGGTTTTGGAGCGTCAGCGATTATTGCGAAAAAACGAATCTTCTGCCAAGGGCTCCCTGTCTCTTATACACATCTGACGCTGCCGACGACTCCTTAC
>ENA-UBCA01001271-UBCA01001271.1-human-gut-metagenome-genome-assembly--contig:-NODE-1271-length-13046-cov-5.604880_pt1 | contig 13046 bp, 9 predicted proteins | sample MGYA00244228_ERZ654716 | MGnify/ENA primary metagenome ERZ654716 (study PRJEB26926, sample SAMN06164557) | human gut metagenome | biome: ENVO:00009003; feature: ENVO:2100002; material: ENVO:00002003... | reverse complement strand
CATTAATGTAATCATCCGGCTTTTGTTTCAGTTGGGACAAAAGAACAACCGTCTCGACATGGCACGATACGTCCAGATTGATGTCAGTTTTCGGGAACCGATCCAGACTAATATAGAGTGTTACAAAATATCTCCGTTTGTTTGCGGAAACATATCAACATATTCTGTAACCAAAAAGTATTGATACATTTCGTTATCCATATCACAGTCTGAACCTCACCCGTCCACGGAAAAAATTCAACTTTTTTATTCGTTTCTACTATTATAGTGATTCCAATAGAAAAGTCAAATTTAACGAAGAACTGCCATCGTCTCAACCTTGTCTGATCTTCATACAAAGAACAGGTCAACAGCTATTTTTCGCCACAACTGATGCCCCAACTCCCATGCACTCGACATTGGCAAGCTAAAAATTTTAATGGCGATGCTACTACTTCTTCGTGTTCTCTTCCAGTTCCAGCATGTACTTATCAAAGTCAGACATAAATAGCCTATCCTGAATAATACGATATTTTTCAAATTCAGTTTCGGCCTTTGCCTTGGCAATCTCTGCTGTGATCTTACCTGCATCCTGAAGAACCTCTCTGTCATCTGCCATCAGAAATAGATCCAGTCGCTTTGACCAGTCCTCCATTGTCATCGGAATGTGACGTTCTGCACGGTCTTCTGCCAAATCCAGATAAGCAGATACGATACGCTCAAGTGAACGAATTTCATTCTCCGAAAGATAATTCTTTGCAACGCTAACATCACTTTTTACTATCTTACCTTCCGGTGCTGCTGCCCAAGTGGTTAATCCCATATGTGGCTTATCAGCATCGGCCCTCTCATAAATCAACTCCGCTGCTGTATGTCCATGAACTGCATAGTGCATCTTGTTCTGCACTTTTGCAAAGAACTGCTTTGTTGTTTTCGCTGTTCGGTCATAATCAAGAGCTGTAGCATAGATATCTGTTATCTTCTGGTAAAATCTACGTTCAGAAAGACGGATTTCACGAATCTGCTCAAGCAAACGGTCGAAGTATTCCACTGTGAGCACAGATCCACCATTTTTCAGACGCTCATCGTCCATGACCCAGCCTTTGATGGCGTAGTCCTTCACGATGCCATTGGACCACTTGCGAAACTGCACCGCTCGCTCATTATTCACCTTGAATCCAACCGCAATAATCATTTGAAGATTATAATGCTTTGTATCACGAGTCACCTGACGTGAACCTTCGGTTTGAACTATCCGGAAATTCCGGATAGTTGAATCTTCCTCAAGCTCTGAGTCAGAATAAATCTTTTTAATATGCTCATTGATTGTACGAACATCCACGCCATACAATGTGCCCATCATCTTCTGTGTCAGCCATATATTCTCATCCTCGTAGCGCATCTCAATGCTGCCCTGTTGATCACCGACAGAGGCAACATAGGTTAAGTATTCTGCTGCACTGGAACGGATAGTTATTTCGTCTTTTTTCTTTTTCAAATAGGAGGCCTCCTTTAACGTCTCAAAATCATTATTCTGCCTGTGCATCAAAGGATTGTTTCACAATTTCCATGATTTGATCTAATTCATCCTGATGCTCCATAAACAATTCTACATCGCCATTTCCCCAACGTCCTAGGCCGGTAACATCTTTGCAAATACCATTAGGATCATTAATTTCCGAAAACTTCATATTAATCGAGATACGCAATCTTTGTTTCTGAAAAACAATATCAACAAAATTGGTATCCAATTTATAGGCAACATACAACTTTTTATATTCCTTCTTTACCGCTGGAGATAAGTTCATAATACGCTTATCTAAAGACTCAAACAATATTCTTGTAAAAGCATTCACATCATATGTTTCCAGGGAATATTTCTGCACTGCTTTTTCTTCTACTTGATATGGCGCAAGTTCTGCAGCTGTTAAAATTGGATATGGCCAAATAGATTCTGCTTTCTTTGCTAATTCGTTTGCTCTCTCTTGGATATGTTTTTCATTCCACTTATTTTGCAAAACCACATATTTATTAAGCTTAAGTGCACTTTCTTTGAATCCACCCGACATATCCATCTTTTCCAAGAAAGGTCTGTCACTCATTTCAGAATTATATGCAGTCAAAGTAAGATTACCAATTGTATGTAAATATTTTTTCTGAACCTCCTGCCACTCGGCACCAAGATCAGCTTGCCACTCTGAAGAAAGATTTTTGTTCTGCGGCATAATATGCTCAATGGTGTAATTCTCTATTATAATTGGAGCTTTGTTTTCAAAGTTTTCCAAACGACTAAGAATATAGTTTCTAGCACGCATATTATAAATATCACGGCTTTCAAATGCACCTTCAAACTTATCGTTATCCGGGAATTCTTTATATGTATCCTGCATCACGAAAAATGCCTTAACAGAATTCAGATAATCATCTGGTCTAATATAATTTTTCAACGTTGCAAATGTTTTGTTCATTGAGTTGGTCGGAATCTCACAAATTGCACGTCTCAGAACATAGCTAATACAAAGCTTCAGAATTTTCTTTAGTTCATCTGATGTAATTAGTCCTTCTACGCAGTCATGATGAATTTTCAGCAAGAACGGATAAGATACTTCCATTCTTAGATCGATAATGTCCTCATATAACTTCTTTAAATCCGTGTCAGTATTTCGCTTGAATACAATGTTTGTATAATATTTTGCATATTCAAGCAAATCTTGACATAATTCTCTGATAGTTCCAAACTCACAGTTCAAATGATACAACTTGAATTCTTCATATACACGTTCTTTCTTTGGAATACGAGAAAGTTTCATGGTCAAGTAATGACGGAAGAAAGCATCCATTACTGTTCCTTGCGTTTCATAGATAAACAGCTGTTCCATAGGCCGCCAAAGATGTTCATATACATACGTTTGTTCTGATGGCTCTAATCCCATCAAAACATAGTTACGAATCAAATCAGATTCAGAAAGTTCCTTACCGGTAGAATTCAAGCTTTCAAAAATTGCCTGTGCATCGTCAACAGCACGATCTAATGTGATATTAACAATTTGTAATTTTCCAATTGACTCATATACCTCAGCTGGTTGGATTTCTTTATCAGCGAGTTTTCCAGCAAAAAATTTGTAGTTTTCAATCAGTCTTGATCTAGTGCCTTCTGCAATTGGCTTTTTCTCAACAAGGCTTATAAGAATATCTCGATCTGTTTCAGTCAGCAGTAACTTATATCGTTCATCACCACTTTCATACTCGTTTTTTAGAAGCATATTATCTATACGACGAGCATTGATTGTTGTGTCATTCTGATTCTTTATTGCATAATCGCGCAAAGCCAGAAGAAGCAGTGTTAAGGTAGTCATTCGCTGTTGGCCGTCAATAATCATATATTTCTGAACACCTGTTGGCATTGCCTGTTCAGCAATATTAACAATAGAACCTACAAAATGGCCCACTTTACCTTTTCTCTGCATCTCTACAATATCGTTCCAAAGTCGTTTACACTGATCTATATCCCAGCTGTAGAATCTCTGATAAACCGGAATCAAGAATTGCTTATTTCCGTTCAATATCTCATAAATATTGCCTTTACGTGCATCCATATCGCACCTCCATTACTTCTTTTCTCCATAAGAAACCGTATCCTCTGCCACTTTGCTTAGTTCTATTTCAGATACATATTTATAGAGTTTTTCCTCTTTTCGTGGTTCCACATTATCCGTCCAAAGCTCACACTGACTAATTACTGTGCTTATTGCAAAATCATAGTCTTCCGGCGGATACTTATATTTCTTAAGGAGTCGCTTAACCATCTTACGCATCTGCGCTCTAGTAGTTTCTTTCTTCTGCCAATCGATCGTGCGATTCTTACGAAGCATTTCTGTAAGTTCTCTTGTCAAAGCAATCAATTCATCATTCTTATAAAAATCCTTGATATGATCCGGTTTTGTAAGAGCATCATAAAATGCCAACTCTTCTTGTGAAAGCCCCAGTTCCTGACCATTCTTATAGAGATTTGCAATCTCTTCTGCAGTTTTCAGAAGTTCTTTAATAACCTCTTCATTAGTGATTAGTCCATTATAATAAGAGTTCATCAGTTGTGCTATCTTCTCCGAGAATTTTTGTGACTGAACCACATTTGTTCTCTTGTAAAGAGCCACTTGCTCAGCCATAAGTTTTTTCAAAATCTCGACAGCTATATTTTTTTCCTTCATTCTAGAGATTTCGTCCAGGACTGCTGGATCAAACAGGCTGAAATTTTCACCGCCACTCTTACTACTGTCAAATAAGCTAATGACACCTTCGCTCTGTACTGCCGCTTTCAAAAGTTCATTGATTTGATCGTTAATCTCGGTAAGTGACAGGCTCTTTCCACCAGTACCACCGTAAGTAATTTTAATAACCGTAGATCGTAAAGCCTCCATATAAGCTGCTTCATGCCGTTCCTGTTCTGTTGTCATACTGGAACAAAGTGAATGCGACTGTTTCAAAAGCATAGCTTCCTTTAAGAACAAATCTTTTCTTTCTGGTACACTTGCATCGAGAATAAAGTTTACACCACCCGTAATAAGCTTAGCCATTGTAAGCGGAGAGCCACCTACAAAGCCGCTAAAATCAAAGCCATGCAGTAAATCCTTGCAGACCTGCAGCTTTTCTTGAAACTTCGGATAGGCCATCTTTGCAATGTTCATGTCACCATATTTAGACTGATCGCGCTTCGTATATTCTTTCATCGCCGCCTTTAGAGCTGACGCAATTCCAACATAGTCAACGATCAATCCACCTTCTTTATCCTTGAATACACGGTTAACACGAGCTATTGCCTGCATCAAGTTATAGCCATGCATTGGCTTGTACACATACATGGTAGCCAAAGAAGGTACATCAAATCCGGTAAGCCACATATCTACAACGATGGCTATTTTCATCGGATCGTTATTATCTTTAAATTTTCTCGCGAGTTCTTCCTTGTGCGCTTTGGTTCCGATAATCTCTTTCCAATCTTCTGGATCATTGTTACCGCCAGTCATGACCACACCCACTTTATCTGTCCATGTAGGTCTAATTTTTAAGATACGGCGGTAAATTTTCATTGCAATCGGACGAGAATACGCCACAATCATAGCTTTACCTGTCAGAAGATTTGCTCTGTATTTTTCATAATGTTCAACGATATCATCACAAAGAGATTCAATCGTAGAATCTGCTCCCAGTACGCTTTCCATCTGGCCAAGCATCTTTTTGCTCTTTTCAATCGTTTGCGCGTCGGATTGTTGCTCCAAGACATCATAAGTAGAATCAATTAACGCCAGCGTATTCTCATCCAACTTTAGATGAACCACACGACTTTCATAATAAACCGGACGAGTAGCGCCATCTTCCACTGCCTGTGTCATATCATAAACATCGATATAGTCACCAAAAACCTCACGAGTATTTCTGTCCTTAGCTGAGATCGGTGTACCAGTAAAACCAATAAATGTAGCATTCGGCAATGCGTCATGAATAACACGGGCATTACCAATTACCGTATGCGCTTCCTTTTCACCGTTTTCATTCTCTGACATAACGATTTTTTCATCAAAACCATACTGCCCACGATGTGCTTCATCTGCCATAACAACAATGTTTCTGCGTTCTGACAAAGCTTTCTCTCCACGTTCAAACTTGAACATTGTTGTAAATATAATTCCATTTGCACTTCTGCCATCAAGAAGCGACTTCAAATGTTCCTTGCTCTCTGCCTGTACCGGTGTCTGACGCAAAAAATCTGCGCATTGTGCGAACTGTGCATAAAGCTGATCATCCAGATCAATACGGTCTGTCATAACTACGATTGTTGGACTATCTAATGCATCTTGCAATAAATGTGCATAGAATACCATCGACAATGACTTACCAGAGCCCTGTGTATGCCAGAACACACCACCCTTACCATCGGTCTTCGTTGCTACCTTTGCTTTCTCTATCGCTTTGCGAACAGCAAAATACTGATGGTATCCGGCTAACACTTTGAAACGACTATTGCTGACACCTGAAAAAAGAATAAAATTCTTCAAGATATCCAACAGACGTTCCTTTTGGAACATACCCTCATAGAAAGTTTCAAAGGACGCATACGCAGTATCTTCGTAATTACCGTCTTTTGTTTTCCATTCCATAAAGCGATCTAATCCGGAAGTGATCGTTCCTGCTTTATTCGTAGACAAATCGCTAATTACACAGATTGCGTTATAATAAAAGATAGATGGTATGTCCTGCATATAATTGCGAATCTGATGGAATGCATTCTCCGCTCCCACTTCATCTTTCGCCGGACTCTTTAATTCCATCAAAACAAGCGGCAATCCATTAATAAATAAAATAATATCTGGACGACGGTTATTTCCGTTTTCTAAAAACGTAAACTGATTTACCACATAGAAAGAGTTGTTCTTTACGTTGGCGTAATCAATCAAACGTACAATAGATGATTGCTCCTCGCCCTTTATAAAAAACTTAACTGTAATACCATTTTGCAGATAATCCATGAAAATGATATTCTTCTGCAACAGACTTCCAGTATCAAAATTCTTCAATTTGGCTAATGCCTCATCTATAGCTTCTACAGGCAGACCACAGTTGATACGCACCAAGCTATCTCTCAGAATAGAGTCCAGAAGCGGACTGGTATAATCTCTATCAAAATCCGGAGCGTAGAGGTGGTCATAGCCCATGTTTTCAAACAATTCAATGATTGCTTGTTCGTATGTATCTTCTGTAAATAAACTCGGCATATTCAACCTCCTGTATTTTTCGTTATATTTTTATGATAAACAAGAATTTAGAGCAGCAAGCTCAGGCGATATTCAAAGAATGGTTTATAGACAATCCCGAAAACAATGAATGGTCAACAGGAACATTCTCTGAACTTATTAAATCAACCTTAAATGGCGATTGGGGAAAAGAAGCACCAACAGGCAATAATACTGAAAAGGTTTATTGCATCAGAGGTGCAGATATTCCCGAAGTCAAAGCAGGCAATAAAGGCAAAATGCCCACAAGGTATATTCTTTCTAAAAACTTTGCCGCAAAACAACTTGCAGCCGGTGACATTGTTGTTGAAATTTCAGGAGGTAGTCCTACTCAATCAACCGGAAGATGTACAGCTATAACTCAATCATTACTCGACCGTTATGATAGTGGTATGGTTTGTACAAATTTCTGTAAGGCAATGAAGCCAAAAGAAGGATACAGTCTGTTTATCTACTATTATTGGCAATACCTGTATGGTAAAGGTGTCTTTTTCTCTTATGAAAACGGCACAACAGGTATTAAGAACCTTGACTTTTCAGGCTTTATCGAAACGGAAACTATTTTAATTCCGCCAGTAGATAAAGTTATAGCATTTGACGATTATTGCAAATCAATTTTTAATCAGATTTTTGCCAATGGCAAGCAAAACGAACATCTTGCTGTACTTCGAGATACTCTTTTGCCAAAGTTGATGTCTGGCGAGCTTGATGTCTCCGACATCGACCTTTAAGCCGCTAAATTCTTGTTTATCTCCTTATTTTCTCGTATTTTTTCCTGAATATCATCAAGAATAGACACTATTTTCTTCTGAAACAATATATCGGGCACTTCAAGTTCAAGATTCTCGATCATACCTTTTGTCAAAGCATTTCTTGTTGCACCACCAGCAGCAATTTGTAGTAAATATGGCTTCATCATTTGAAGGTAGAACAGAATATAGCTACTTAACACCTCATCTTCATTAGGGCGTATAATGGCTACATGCTGATTCACACGTGCGGGCAAAACTCTCACATCAACTGCACAAGCACGAGCCACAGAATCTCCTGTAATATTCAAAAGAATATCTTGTGATTTCACTTCAACATTGCTCAATTTTTCCGCCTGTTTTTCATTTATATGTGCTAACCCATCATGCGAAAACGTAAAATCAAGTACATTTTGACTCCTGATAAGCGAAATTCCCTCATCACAATATGCTTCTTTACCTCCTCTCGGAGTTGCACCGCTACCAATTTTTAAGCATATATCTTTTAATTTATAGACCGCCATGTTTCCACCTTCCTTAACCTATGTATTTCTTGTGAGCCAATTTAACATTGCTCTGTTTGACCATTGCATATTGCAAGGTCGTATCTATTCGTTTATGCCCCAAGAGCTGCTGTAACTGCTCAATTGGCATACCTTTATCAATCGCCATCGTTGCGAGCGTCCTGCGGAACTTATGCGGATGGACTTTTTGAATATCCAACTGCTTACCCATTTCACGCAGGCGAGATTCGATACCGCCTATCTTGATTCTCTCATGTGGAGAGCGCAGAGTAACAAACAGTGCCGGATTGTCATCCGTTCTGCTGTCGATATAGTTTTGCAGATGAATCTTTGTCCGAGCATCAAAGTAGACAATGCGTTCCTTATCGCCCTTACCGAAAACCACACATTCCCGCTCGTTAAAATTGATGTCTGCTTTGTTCAGCAGCACCATTTCACCGATACGCATTCCAGTAGAAGCAAGCATATCAATCATCGCCAGATCCCGAAGTTCTGCGCAGTTGTCGCGCATTTTCTCCAAGTCCTCGTCTGTGTATGTTTCCTTGATATTAGTTGCCGTTTTCACCTTATGAATACGGCGAACAGGACTTTTCAAAATATAATCCTCATCCTCCAACCATGAGAAAAAGCTGGACAAAATCCTGCGAATATTATCTATCGTCACACGGCTGGACTGGTTCTTGCCTTGATAATCTGTCAGATAGGAACGCAGGTCCTCCGTCTGAATGTGGCGAATACCTTTGTTTATCGAAGCCACCATCGTTTTAATGGTTGTGCGGTAATATTTCAGCGTTTTTTCTGAACAGCCTTCAATCCGTTTTGCTGCAACAAAAGCGTCTATCAGCTTTGGGTTGTTGTCTGTATCGCTCTTTTCTGTCTGTGCTGTAATCTCGCAGCCAAACAGTGCATTTTCAAGCACCTTTTGCAGTTGCTGCATCTGGGCATTGTCTAGGTGTGGCAGCATTTGCTGCACCACCTCTGAAATAATTTGTTGTTTCATAGGTCATTCTCCTTCAAATTTATTTTCCAGAGAACGACTCAACGGCAGTTCCGTTGGCTTTAGCTCCCGCCGTTGGTGGGAGTATTTAGGTTAAACAAGAATTTAGCGGCTTAAAGGTCGATGTCGGAGACATCAAGCTCGCCGGACATAAGCTTTGGAAGCAATGAATCTCTGATTTCCATTAACCTCTTTGATTCTCTTGTTTTTGAAAGAATCATAGAGAACATAGGCTTAATAACTTCATCAAACTTGCTCAACACATCGCCTGTCGGTAAATTAGTGGGATAATTCTTGAGAATATCCGTCTTCAAATTTGTAAATACACTACCATTTCCAAGCGCAACCAAATTGTCTCGAATGTGCCTGAAATACAGATATAAGTATTCGTTTGAAAACTTGGATGACGGAAAATACAGCCAACCATCGTGTATGCAAGTATCAATATCAAGAATTTTTGGTAAACCGGGCGTGGCACTGTTTGATAAAACCAAATTTCCTGCTTTGAGAAAGACAGTTTTCTTCAATCCATCCTCAATGATGTATTCTTTGATTTCATTGATAAAAGGTGAACTAATACAGGTTGCATCGGATATTTTTAGCCAATGCAATCCACTGTCAGACAAGAAATTTTGAATTGGACGAGGTGAACCGCCACGCTTTATTTCAACAAAATCGCCCAGAACCCCACTTTTCCAAATGGTTGGTAATTGCCCGCCAAATGGTTCATAGTCAATGAACCACGATTTGAACAAAGCCATTGCTTGCTGTTCTAAATTCTTGTTTATCCTATCATTGAGTGCAATTTTATCATCAAACGCCTTCAGGAATGAGCCGATTTTTTCTTGTTCGACTAATGGTGGAACATCAATTTCAAGATTCTTTACCACATCCGTCTGCACACGCTGTCGTCCAGATGAACCGACCATAGATTTTATTGCTGGTTCTCTTACTTCCGGGCTGCAAACGAGATAGTACAAATAGTCTTTATCAGCGATTCCTTCTTTTGCTCGGAATACAATATACTCCGTTGAGCCAAAGCCAACTTCTCCATCATTTAAGATTGAGACCTGAGCTGTTTTTCCGTTTTCTAAACACGGCGTAATTCGTGCCATAATTGTATCTCCATTACGGAACTTCGTACCACCAGAAAAACCTTCTTCAACATAATATGGAATATCGCGATAAAATGGGCGAAGCACATCCATAGGGATTTTCTTAGCTATAGCACCTTTTTTTATTGTTTCTCTCGGATTGAAATCTGCAATATCAGAGAGCTTCTTTTTTGTACATTCAGATTTCATGCCCACTCGCCTCCAGTTTTTCACGAATTACAAATTCGTTTATTCTTTCTTGTCCTGTATTCATAAGCTAACTCTCACTTTCAGTTTCATCTTCATCCGTTCTATAAACATCTTCAACCGAATAAGTAGCATCATCCAGCATCTTAACATCTATGCCTACGTTGATTGTGTCCTGTGTTTTTCCTCCATCCTTCAATTCATATATAAACTGCAATGCTGCTTCAATATAATATTCAATTGCATTCTCGTCCGAATTCAAGGATTCAATATTATCAATGCTAATCAAATGAGCTGTAGTTGAAGTAATCAACCGTCCTTTTTCAACAAGGCCAAAGTCTCGCTCTATTATCTGCACAGAAAAATCTCCAGAATTTAACCAATCAACAATTTCCTTATTTTCATCATAATCTTCAATTGGTTGATACGAATATTTGTCAATTTCCTTTGCCCACGCTTCTAACTGCACCTTAACTTCATTTTCATTTTTGCATATGAACAGTGATGAAGCTGATACATTTTCTGCAAACTCCTTTAGCAGAAATTCTCCAAAAGCATTATCTTTGGAATAGTATATGATTTTTGAGTTGTGGTGTTTTAATGCAAATTCCAAAACACTTTCCCATAGCAATGCATCCTTAAATCCTTTATCAGACTTTTTGTCTTTTCCTTCAAATGGAGGCAACTTACTAAATGCACGATTTACAATGCTTTCAAACCTATTATTAGAAGCAATTGGAATTTCTATAACGCTATTTCCTCTTCCTGAAATCTCCTTCTTATATTCCTCTATCTTAATTTTTATATATTCTGGATAATTTATTGTAGGATTCTCCTGTATAGAATACTCAGGAAACTGTTTCTTTGATATTGTACTTTTATATGTAACAAGCAATTCATCATGCTTTTCTATAATCTGCTTCTCCATTTCACTCCAGACAACTGATGGGATAGCCATGGTTACATATTCATATATATCAAGTTGTTCAATCATACCAACTACATGTTCAAATGTTGCGTTGAAGCTAAAGGTTGTGAAATCTGCCTTCTTTTCATATGCTTGAAACAATGCATTCGTATCAAAAATCAAACAATACGTTATTTCACTGCTTGAACTCATATCCGATCGCCCCCAGCTTCTTCCTGATTTCGTCCTCCAGTTCATGCGACTTTGCAAACATTTCCGCAAGTTCAGATGTTAACCGATCCATCTTTTCTTCAAAGGGCTCATCGTCATCTTCCTGCTCTTCAATACCCACATAGCGTCCAGGTGTAAGGATATAATCTTGTTTCTCAATTTCAGCTGTATCCGTAACAGCACAAAATCCCTTAATATTTTCAAGTGTTCCGTCAACAAAAGCTTCGTAGGTATCTGAAATCTTATTGATGTCTTCATCCGTCAGCTCGCGAAGCTTTCGGCTCACCATTGTTCCCATCTTTCGAGCATCAATAAATAAAGTCTTTCCCGGTTGTTTTTTCTGCCTATTGATAAACCAAAGTGAAACTGGAATCTGCGTTGTATAGAAAAGCTGCGTAGGCATTGCAACAATGCACTCTACTAAGTCTGCATTGATAATATTCTTACGAATATCACCCTCTCCGCCTGATTGAGAAGAAAGTGAACCATTCGCTAATACCATACCAATACGACCTGCTGGTGCAAGATGAAAAATCATGTGCTGGAGCCATGCAAAATTGGCATTTCCTTCTGGTGGTGTTCCGTATTTCCATCGCTGATCTTCTTTTAGTTTATCCAATCCCCAATCGGAAAGGTTAAACGGTGGATTCGCCATAATATAATCTGCTCTCAACGTTGGATGACGATCATCAAGAAATGTATCTGCTGCATAGGTTCCAAGATCAGGCTCAATTCCACGGATTGCAAGATTCATCTGCGCCATCTTCCATGTAGTAGGGTTTGAGTCCTGACCATAGATAGAAATATTGCTGATATTACCACTGTGATTCTCAACAAACTTCGCAGACTGAACAAACATACCACCTGAACCACAACAAGGGTCATATACTCGTCCCTTGAAAGGTTTCAAGACTTCCACCAAAGTACGTACTACGCATGAAGGCGTAAAGAATTCACCACCACGTTTTCCTTCCTGTTCTGCAAACATAGAAAGACAATATTCATAGGTACGGCCCAAGATATCTTTTTCACTACCGTGTTCAATCATCTGGATGTTGGTGAACAGGTCCACAACATCACCAAGTCTACGCTTGTCCAGCTCCGGACGTGCAAAGTTCTTAGGCAAAATATCCTTCAAACGCTTGTTTTCTTTTTCGATGGCACGCATGGCATCATCGATCACCGTTCCGATTTCCGGAGTATGCGCTTTTGCCGCAATCTCGCTCCAACGTGCATCAGCCGGTACAAAGAAGATGCCCTCCGAAGTATATTCATCAATATCCTCCTCGAATCCATCGCCTTCTTCAACGAGTTCCTGATACTTATCATCAAATCTATCTGAGATATACTTCAAAAAAATCAATCCCAGAACAACGTTCTTATATTCTGATGCATCCATATTGCCACGAAGCACACAGGCTGCATTCCATATTTGTTTTTCAAATCCAATATCAGCTGTATTTTTATCTGCCATTTTAGTTTTCCTCCTCTGATAATTCATCTTCCAGCGAAAAAGTCAAAGCGGATATTCGCAATCCGCTTCGCTACTTGCTCATAACCGAATAGCTGC
>ENA-UBCA01001264-UBCA01001264.1-human-gut-metagenome-genome-assembly--contig:-NODE-1264-length-13134-cov-4.478553_pt1 | contig 13134 bp, 9 predicted proteins | sample MGYA00244228_ERZ654716 | MGnify/ENA primary metagenome ERZ654716 (study PRJEB26926, sample SAMN06164557) | human gut metagenome | biome: ENVO:00009003; feature: ENVO:2100002; material: ENVO:00002003... | reverse complement strand
CGAGATGAGCGCTAGTCTCGTGGGCTCGGAGATGTGTATAAGAGACAGACGATAAGGTGATTATAGCACATTTTCCTAATCAGAACAAGATTACGGAACTCAGTTTTATGTATTTTTTCCAGTTCATGGGTTACTGTCGTTACTGTTCACATACAAGCCAAAATTCTATTGCCGCAGGCAATCTGGAATGAATTTGGGCTAAGTTCTATACCGGATAAGCGCTCTGCTGTTTATTTGGTAAAATAATTTCTGACAGCCTCCAGTGTCTGGTCTATGATCTCATCTGTATGGGCAACAGATAAAAACATTGCCTCAAACTGTGACGGAGCCATATGGATTCCCTGCGCAAGCATTCCCTTGAAATATTCAGAGAAAGCTTTTGTATCTGAAGATTTGGCTGATGTATAATCCACAACCTCCTGCTCTGTAAAGAACAGGCTTCCCAGGGAAGATACGTAATTGATATGGTAAGGCAGATTTTTCTCTGCCAGGATTTTCTCCATACCGCCATAGAGACGTTTTCCTTTTTCCTCCAGATCTTTATAGATTCCCTGGTGTTCATAGAGATATTTTAACTGTGTCAGTCCTGCTGCCATTGCAATAGGATTTCCGCTTAAGGTACCGGCCTGGTAAACCTTTCCCACAGGGGAAACCAGTTCCATAATCTCTCTGCGTCCGCCGTATGCGCCTACCGGCATACCTGCACCGATGATCTTACCATAGGTAACCAGATCAGGGGTCACGCCAAAATATTCTGCAGCACCGCCAAAAGCCAGACGGAAACCAGTGATAACCTCGTCAAAGATCAGAAGGGCGCCGTACTCATCGCAGAGCTTTCTCAGACCTTCCAGGAACCCCTTTTTCGGGGGAACCACACCCATATTTGCGCCTACAGCTTCCACGATAACAGCAGCAGTCTGTCCGTCAGCCTGCTCCATCAGTGCACGTACACTGTCCAGATCATTATAAACAGCAGTCATGGTATCCTCTGTGCATCCCTTAGGAACACCGGCACTGTCCGGAACACCGCTTGTCATCACACCGGAGCCTGCACTTACCAGCATGGCATCACTGTGTCCATGATAGCATCCTGCAAATTTAATGACCTTATTCTTTCCTGTAAATCCTCTGGCAACACGGACTGCACTCATAACAGCCTCTGTACCGGAATTTACCATACGCACCATATCCACATGTGGAATATGGTCACAGATGAACTCAGCCATCTCCACTTCGATTGCAGTTGCGCATCCGAAGCTGAGGCCCTTTTCACACGCCTTCAGCACACTTTCTTTTACTTCCGGAAAATTATGGCCCAGGATCATCGGTCCCCAGGAATCGATATAATCCACATATTCTTTTCCATCAACATCATAAATATGGCATCCGTCTGCACGGTCGATAAATCTCGGTGCAATACCGATAGCACCGTAGGCACGTACAGGACTGTTTACTCCTCCCGGAATTACCTTTACCGCTCTGTCAAATAATTCTTCTGATAAACCCATCAGCCGATTCTCCCTTCATCCATGCATTTTGCAAGTTCTTTTGCATAATAAGTAAGATAGATCTGGGCACCTGCACGGTATGCACTGACTGCCATCTCACACATAATACGTTCTTCATCGATCCATCCCATCTTTGCAGCTGCTTTCACCATTGCATATTCACCGCTTACACTGTATGTTGCAACCGGCACATTTACAGCCTTTGATACCTCAGAGACCATATCCAGATAAGACATGGCAGGTTTTACCATAATGATATCTGCGCCCTCTTCCACATCCGTAAGAGCTTCCTTCATTCCTTCTCTTCTGTTATGGAAATCCATCTGGTAGCTCTTTCTGTCACCAAAAGACGGTGCAGAACCTGCTGCATCACGGAATGGTCCGTAGAAAGCAGATGCATATTTTACTGCATAGGACATGATCGGTGCTCCATAATGTCCGTTCGCATCAAGAGCCTCACGGATAGCACGTACACGTCCGTCCATCATATCAGAGGGAGCTACCATATCTGCGCCTGCCTCTACATGGGAAACAGCTGTCTTAGCCAGTAATTCCAGTGTTGCATCATTATTTACATCATGACCGCAGAGCACTCCGCAGTGTCCGTGTGAAGTGTACTCACACATACATACATCTGTGATATAGTACATGTCCGGGAACTGTTTCTTTGCTTCTCTCAGGGCCTTCTGTACGATTCCGTTGGGGTCGTACGCACCGCTTCCCACCTCATCCTTATGATCCGGGATACCGAACAGCATAATGCTGTTTACTCCTGCATTCTGCAGACGTTCCAGTTCAAAAGGAAGACGGTCTACACTGTAGCGGAACTGTCCTTCCATAGAAGGGATCTCTTCTTCGATTCCTGTTCCCTCTTTTACAAATAAGGGATAGATAAGGGAAGACTTGTCCATTCTTGTCTCTCTTACCATTTTTCTTAAATTTTCACTGCCTCTTAATCTTCTTGGTCTCTGAATTAAGTCCATGTCTTTTTGCTCCTTTTATCAACAATTCTCATAACTGTTCCATTTTTTGCAGAATAGTTATCAGTTTTCCTGTTTCATCTCTTCCACAAGCTCTATGAGACTTTCGATGGTAGCCTTCTTTGCCATGCGGGTCTGCATACCATAAGCATCTGCTGCAGCTTTGGTCTGTTTTCCGATACAGGCAGCTTTTACCTTCGTATAGTCCAGTCCCTTTGTGCCTTCCACAAAGCCCTTTACAGTGGATGCACTGGTAAATACTACACAGTCCACACTTCCTGTCTCCAGTTCTTTCTTCTCATCGATCAGTCTGCTCTTCTCATAACGAGTAGTGTAGGTTGCAATATCATCCACCTGTGCCCCTGTCTGCTCCAGCAATTCTGTCAGCTTTTTATTTCCGGCTTCGGCTCTTGGGATCAGGATTTTTTCATTTCCCTGAAGTTCTTTTGCAAGCTCTGCTCCAAGAGTATCTCCGTCATACACATCTGGCACAAAATCAGCCAGCAGGTGATGCTCTTTCAGCTTTTTCTTCGTTCCTTCACCGATCACTGCGATCTTCGCCTGTCCCAGGCTGCGCACATCCATCTCTTTTCTGTCCATCTCGTCAAAAAAGATCTCCACACCTGCAGGGCTTGTAAAAATGATCCACTGATAAGTATCCAGTTTCTCAAATGCCTCATACAGTCTGCCATTATCCTCAACAGGTACTGTACAGATAGACGGCAGCTCCAGAACCTCGGCACCTTTCTGACGGAGAAGATCTGCTGTCTTTGAAATATGCTGTCTTGGTCTTGTGACCAGAACCTTCCAGCCTGCCAGAGGAAGCTTCTCATACCAGGCAAATTTGTCAGCCAAAGAACATACCTTTCCCACAACAATAATGGCAGGTGTCTCTATCCCCTGTCTGTCCACCTCTTCCTTGAGGGTACCTACAGTAGCAACCACCCGCTTCTGTCCTGCTGTTGTTCCTTTCTGAAGAACTGCTGCCGGCATATCCGGATCCATTCCACCTGCAAGAAGCCCTTTGCAGATATCCTCCAGTGCTGCAATTCCCATTAGAAACACCAGTGTTCCCTTTGTCCGGGTCAGTGCTTTAAAATCTATATCATACTCCTGCCCTGCGCGTTTATGTCCTGTAATAATATGTAAGGACGAACAGAAATCCCTGTGTGTCACAGGAATCCCATTATAAGCAGGAACAGAAATGGGAGATGTCACTCCGGGTATAATCTCATAAGGGATTCCATTCTCAGAAAGAAGTTCCAGTTCCTCCCCGCCTCTTCCAAAGAGAAAGGGATCTCCACCTTTAAGTCTTACTACTTTATTTCCTTTTTCAGCTTCTTCCAGAAGAACCTTATTAATATCCTCCTGCACCATTGTATGGTGATTTGCTCTTTTACCTACATTAATCAGTCTGGCATGCTCCGGGATCTTTGCCAGAACCCCTTCGCCTACCAGACTGTCATATACTACCACATCTGCCTGCTGCAGAACCGCTGCGCCCTTTAATGTAAAAAGCCCGATATCACCCGGTCCCGCACCAACCAGCCAAACCTTGCCAGCTGCCATGTTTCTTCTCCTTTTTGCGTCACAAGAATTTTCTTTTTATAAATTTTTTTATCTTCCCTCACAGTCAGATTTCAATTGCTTTGCAAGTGCAATTCCCAGCTTCTCTCCATCCTCTGCTGCACCTCTGATCTGACCTGTAAGCCACTTTCCTGTAGCTTCACTGTAATATAAACCGCGGATAAAGATCTCATCTCCGTCCACCTCTGCAAATGCAGCTACAGGCGAAGAACATCCTCCGTCCAGATATTTTACATATGCGCGCTCTGCAGCTCCTGCAAGCCAGGCATCCCTGTCACAGTATCCGTCCAGATACCCATAATCCTCACCTTTGCGTCCCTGCACAGCCAGAATCCCCTGACCTGCTGAAGGAATCATCTCATCCGGTGTAAAATATCTGCTGATCCTGCTTTCCAGTCCCAGTCGTTTCAGGCCTGCCGCTGCCAGGATCAGCCCGGAATACTCTCCTTCATCCAGCTTGCGAAGCCTTGTCTGCAGATTTCCACGGATACTCTTTACCTCCATCTCAGGATACAGCTTCTCTAACTGAAGAGTTCTCCTTAAGCTGGAACATCCCAGAGGTTTATCCGGATCCAGCTCCGCCACTCCCTCAGGAAGCACCAGTACATCTCTTGGATCCTCACGCTTTGAAAAGGCCAGAAGCGGAAGCTCTTTTGGAACCTCCATAGGCATATCCTTAAGACTGTGTACAGACAGATTGCTTTTACCATCCAGCAATGCCCTGTCCAGTTCTTTTACAAACAGTCCTTTTCCGCCCACCTTATCCAGGGTACGATCCAGAATAATATCTCCTGTCGTTTTCATAGTCAGGATATTTACTGTTATTTCAGAGCCGGCATTTTCTTCACGGTTTTTCTGTTCTATATAGCTTTTTACCATCTCACTCTGGAGAACTGCCAGCTTACTCTCTCTACTTCCAATGATCACCTCAGTCATCATTTTCCTCCTCATTCTCATCTTCCTGCGCAACTCTCTCCAGGGCATTCTGAATCTCTTCTCTTATCCTGCGCGCTTTTTTGTGGTCCAGACCACTGGCTGTGATTCCCACCACCAGTCCCTCTTCCATATAAATTCCCGGGAAATAAAAATCGCACTGCTCCCTGTCACTGGCTACATTAACATAAACGCCTTCCTGCCTGCAGATCCTGTGGATCTCATCATTTAACTTTCTGTCATTGGTAGCTGCGATCACCATATATGCCATCGCAAAGTCTGTACGCTTCACCGGACGTGTGATCAGCTCTACATAGCCGGCTTTGCCAAGCTCCATCATCTCCATGGTGACCTTCGGAGCAATGACTCTGATATTTCTGGTGAATGATAAAAGGGTTTTCACTCGACGGGTTGCAATGTTTCCGCCGCCTACAACCACGATATTCTTATCTGATAAGTCTATAAACATTGGAAAATACGGCTTATTCTTCATATATTTTCTCCAGTCCTGCCACACACTCAAGGAAAATCTCCTGATTCAGACTGTCACGCAGACCAAAGATCAGTTTATTTACTACTTTTCCTGCTGCCGTATCCACTGCATGGACCAGATTCTGCCTGTCATCCTCTTCCATAGGTGTTTTCTTTAATATCTTTGCAATCCTTAAATTCAGGTCATTGACTGCCTCATCTTTAATATCCTGAATTCTTGGGATCAGGTCTCTTCCATCCAGCCATTGGAAAAATTCATCCATCTGCTCTCTTACGATCGCGCCTGCTGCCTCCAGATTTTCCTGAAGTTCTGCAGGAACTTCCTCTATACGGAAGCTGTCCATGTCATAAAGTGTGACCCCCTGGATTTTTCCAACAGATGGCTCTATATCTCTGGGAACTGCCAGATCGATCAGGATCAGGTCATCCTTTGTCCTGATTCCCTGGAACAATTCTTCTTTTAATGTAAAATTCGGGCTTGCAGTTGCACTTACTACAAGATCACACTGCGGCACATACTCCATTCTGTCACCGTAATTAATACGCTTGCAGCCCAGCGGAATATTCACAACTCCGCTTCTGTACTGACGGATGGTCACTGTTACATCTGCACCTGCCTCCTGCAAGGCCTGAGCAGCCACCTTGCCCATCTCACCGTTACCGATGACCATACAGGTCTTATCCCTGAGAGAATACCCCTTCTCTGCCAGAAATCCGATGGCCTGATGGATCACTGACGGATTTCCATGGGAAAAAGGAACCTCTGTCTTAATTCTCTTTCCTGCTGTGGCAGCCATTCTGAACAGAACCTCCAAAACACCATCTGCCGCAAAATTCTCTCTTGCCAGATTCAGGGCATCCTTCACCTGTGTAAGGATCTGATCCTCCCCTATGATCTGTGATTTCAGACCACTGGTAAGATAAAAAAGATGCTCAACTGCCTCCTGATCCTTACGCTCTACAAAATATTGTCTGTAGGAATCCTCAGTAATTCCCTTTATCCTGCAGAGGCAGTCATAAAGACAGACATCCACCTCATCATCCACACTTGCCCAGACCTCCAGGCGGTTACAGGTGGACAGGATCACGCATCCATATATTCCATTTTGATTCTTTATTTTTTCCATTGCTTCACCGGCATTTTTCTTTGTAAATGCAAATTTCGCACGAATATCCACCGGTGCCATATTATGGTCAATTCCAATCATGGAAATACTCATAACTTCTAACTCTCCTTCGTATTTCACCATTCCTCATTCATTTCATATCAAATCAAATATCCCACTGGCAACAGGGTATTTGATTTGATAAGAAATCCGGACAGCTAAAAAGCGCTGTCAGAGATATCATAATCATTTCCTGTTAAGATGTCAATTGCAAACACGGAAAAAACTCAGCATTAGAGTAAAGGATGTTACTGTTCACATACCACTATCCCGAGACATACAAGCCAAAATTCCATTGCCACAGGCAATCTGGAATGAATTTTGGCTAAGTTACTGTGAGCGGAGTGAACAGTAACTAAAGGATAACGTGACAAGACCTCATTACCGTTCGTTCTGCATCCGGTAATGAGGTCTGAATATTCTGTGTTCACTGTTTGTCTATTCTCATCAGCACCTTACATTTCTTTCTGTAACAGGCGATTCCATATTTTATGATTGTATGAATCCCTTCCTGCTCTAACGCCTCAGTATATCTGATATCTATAATCTGCTGAAGTGCTTTTTCGCACTCTCCCTGAAGATTTCCGTCATCTGCATATTTTACTTCGATTCCTTTAAATTGTCTCAAATGCTCCAATAACTTCTGTGGGTAATGATTACAAATAAATGTAATCGTTATTTCCTCCGGTTGAATCTCTTTTACCCGCTTCGTCTCTGATTGATAAAAGCAGGTATAACCATATACTTTATAGAAATCATTAACGCTCAGATAATCTTCCGGTGATTTATATTCTATAATGTTATGTTTGCGGAAAATTCGTCCGATATTCTTTCTTATCGGCTGTTTCCCCTTCTTTTTCACAATCAATACATCAATCTGCATTGGCTTTTTGCTGAGCATGTGCTCATCTTCAATGCAAAGCTCATCCAGTTCTTCTTCCAGCTCCACTCGTAAAGCCGCACTAAAGCCCGGGTGCCATTGTAACCTTCCATCTGTCATATACTTCTCCTTTCAGTATAATACAACTCATTTTTCCTATGCAACTGTTTCCGGTGAATTTTAAGTATGAATCAGACTGTAGATTCAGTCTTTTTTGAGGGCTTACACCCGGGATTAAAATTCAGAACTTATCAGGAGACGAACGTCTCCTTGAATAAAGGTGAGTTTATCTTATAACTAATCAAAGAAGAAGTCAATCAGATACCCGAAAAGAGCTAAAAAAAATCTTTCAGCACCGCTTTCCCGGTACTGAAAGATTTTCTCCATCTATATGATACTTTACGGTTCGAGGATTTTCCAAACCTTTTCCATCTCTTCTTTTTTTCCACAAAGCGTCCCCTGTACCATCACAGGTTTCCCTCCGCCTCTTCCTTCAAAGGCTTCATTCATCACTTTTCCGATCGGTCTTACATCCTCGGTTCTGCTGCCAATCACATAGCGGTATCCTTCATCATCTGTACCCACAAATACACCGCAGATCTTGGCTCCTTTATCCAACAGAAGATTCATAAGTTCTCGCGGTTCATTTCCTGTAAGATCACAGGCAAACACCGCTGTTTTACCGCCCTCTTCCACTGGAATTTCCTGCGCCCGATATTGAAGAAGCTTCTGCTTTAAAGAATGATACTTTCCTTTTAGAGATTCCTGTTCTTCCTTCAAATGACGCACCGCTTCTGCTGTTTCCAATTCTTTTGCACAGAGAAGTGCGGAAATTTCTTTCACATTTTCATCTTTTGCATCATAATCCCGAAGCGCCCTTCTTCCACAGAGCATGGTGATCCTCTCACCACCCTTATAGTTGATCATATTTACTAATTTAATCATCCCGATTTCTCCGGTATCTTTCACGTGAGGCGCACAACAAGCACACACATCATATTCCGGAATTGTCACAATACGCACCTGTCCGTCAATCTCGATCTTACTTCGATATTCCATGTTCTTTAACTCTTCTTTGGACGGATAAGATACCTCGATCTTTAAATTCTGATAGACCGCCTCATTGGCAAGCCTTTCTATTTCCTTTAACTCGTCCTTCGTGATCGGACCGTCAAAATCCATAGTACAGTAATCGCCTCCCAGATGGAAGCCCACATTGTTATAGCCGAATTTCTCATGGACAAGACCGGAGACAATATGCTCACCACTGTGCTGCTGCATCTTCTCAAACCGTTCTTCCCATTGAATCCGTCCCACAACTGTACTTCCCACTTCTACCGGTCTATCGCACCAGTGGTAGATCACTCCCTGTTTCTCATGGACATCCAAGACCTTTGCCTCACCAATTGTTCCCGTATCCGCATACTGTCCACCGCCTTCCGGAAAAAACACCGTCTGATCCAGCACGATTTCATAGTGATCCTTCTTCTCTTCACAGGCAAGAACTTTTCCTACACATTCTGTCCGATGACTGTCCTCATAAAATAATTTTTCTGTCATTGCACTACATTCTTTCCGGCGCTTTAAAGCCAAGCATATCGATACACTCTTCCAGCACTTCTTTCGTAAGTGTCAGCAGTGCAAGATAGCTCTTCTTCTTTGTCTCATCCTCTTCAGAGAGAATCTTTGTCTCGTGATAGAAACGGTTAAAGGCATTAGACAGATCATAAATATACGCACAGATTTTATGAGGCGCAAGTTCTTCATAAGCATTCTCGATCACTTCGTTATATTTAGCAACTTCCAGCATCAATGCTTTCTCACTGTCACTTTTTGCTGCAGTCATTGTAAGTCCTGCAAGTTCTTTACCTTCTGCCTTATATTTATTTAAAATTGATTTGATACGCACAATTGTATACAAAATATACGGTCCTGTATTTCCTTCAAAGGAAGTAAAACGATCCACGTCAAAAATATAGTCTTTGGACGCCTGATTAGACAAATCTCCGTATCGAATAGCGGAAAGACCTACGATCTTGGCAGTCTCTTTTGCTTCTTCCTCTTCTACAGTTCTATTATCTGTGATTTTCTTATACATCTCTTCCTCGATCTCAGCAATCAGATTCTCAAGACGCATCACACCGCCTTCTCTTGTCTTAAATGGTTTTCCGTCTTTTCCATTCATCGTACCAAATCCAAGGAATGAAAGCTTTGTATCTTCCGGCACAATTCCCGTCTTTTTAGCTGCGCGGAACACTTGAACAAAATGCAGTTCTTGACGCTTGTCTACCACATAGATTACATGATCCGGATGATAATCCTGCTCTCTCTGAATCAATGTCGCAAGGTCTGTTGTACCATAAAGAGAAGCACCGTCTGATTTCTGGATCATACATGGCGGAATCTCTTTCGTGTCTGTCTCTTCCTGAACATCAATGACAAGCGCCCCCTGATCCTCATGTGCATATCCTTTTTCCTTTAATTCTTTGATCATATCCGGAATATAAGCCTGCGCGTCAGATTCACCCTTCCAAAGATCAAATTCCACATTCAGATTTTGATAGTTTTTCTTAAGATCCGCTACTGATACACTCATAATATGCTTCCATATTGCAGTATATCCCCTGTGTCCATTCTGTAAAAGATAAGTCGCATGCAATGCTTCTTCTCTATAAGCCTCGTCCTCTTTTGCCTTAGCACTGGCTGTCGGATAAATTTCTTCCAACTCTCCGATCGTAAATGGCGCTTCTACCGGATATTCTCCTTCAAAATCTTCTTGAAAATACGGAAGATTGGGCTGTCTCTTCTTAAGCTCCGTCACGATCAATCCCATCTGATATCCCCAGTCTCCCAAATGGATATCTCCAAGCACCTTGTGCCCCATCTTTCTCGCAATACGCTTCACGCTCTCTCCAATAACCGCAGAACGAAGATGTCCTACATGGAGCGGTTTTGCCACATTTGGTCCACCGTAATCCACAAGAATTGTTTTTGGTTCTTTCGCCTGTTCAATTCCATGATTATCACAAGTCTTCATGGCATTTAAATATTCTGCCACTGCATCTTTGTCTGCTTTTATATTAATAAATCCCGGATTTACCGCTTCGATTTCTGCAATATACGTCTTCTCTGTAAGATTAGCGATCACGTCATTTGCAATCATGATCGGCGCTTTCTTATATACCTTTGCACCTGCCATCGCCCCATTACACTGGTACTCACACAGGTCCGGACGATTCGAAATCGTCACCCTTGCATAAGAACGGTCATATCCCGCCTTTTCAAATGCTGTCCCGATCTCCTGTTCAATCAAATCTATGATTTTCTTCATGCTGTTCCTCCTCAAAATCTATAAACCTTTGTATTTCAGCGTTATTTTTTATTTTAACACAAGTGAAAGTTGCTCACAAGGCTAAACTTCAATGATCACAGCTCCCAATTTATTAAGAAGTTTCCGGTCTTTTTCCGTGAATTTCTGATCTGTCACTACTCCGGTATAATCCCCCAGACAATTTACCTTTGCCATTGCCTGCTTCTCGAACTTCGAGTGATCTACTGCAAGATAAGCTTTTCTGCATTGTTTTGGTGTCTCTCGTTTTACTCTCATCTTCTCAATCGTCGGTGTCGTAACTTCAAAGGCATCATTGATAGACGCCGCTCCGAAAAATCCCAGATCAAATTTGAAATCTGACAGCATATCTGCTGCATATCTGCCAAACATACTTCCCGTGGACTTCTGTACTCTTCCTCCACAGATAAACAGTTCCGGCTCTCCGTCTTCCAACAATCTTGCAATCTCAAGATCATTGGTAACAATGAGCGTATTCTTAATTCCTTTAATTCTCTTGGCGATCTCATAAGTAGTTGTCCCCGCATCCAGAAAAATAATATCTCCTTCTGCTACAAACGAAGCACACATTCCGGCAATCTTTTCTTTCTCAGTCTTATTGCTTGTCTGTTTTTGTGCATAGTTTTCTTCCTGCTTTGCCACCGCTCCGCCATGACAGCGCTCCAGCTTTCCTTCTTCCTGAAGCTTCACCAGATCTCTTCGTATCGTCATTGCACTAACCTTTAATTCAGACGCCAGTTCTTCAACCTGAACGCTTCCTTTTCTCTCTGTCATTTCTATAATCTTGGACTGTCTTTCTGCCGCCAGCATATTTTCACCTCTATCAAAAAATATACAGTGGGAAAACTTCCCACTGTATATAATACTATCTTATTACATGAAGATATTCAATACCAGAACTTCTACAACACCCACTGCCCATGCAATCGTAGATGTCACAGACCATACTTTCAACTGATCTTTCGCCTCGCTTACTCCAAGAGTTCTGTTTACCACCCAGAAGTAGCTGTCGTTGAAGTATCCAAAGAACAGAGAACCTACACAACATGCAATCGCTCCAAGAAGCGGGCTTGCTCCTGATGCAATGATGATCGGTGCAGAAATACTTGCTGCTGTTGTCATTGCAACTGTTCCTGAACCCTGAATGAAACGCATTGCTGTAGAGATCAGTAACGGAAGAACAACGATTGGAATTGCTGTCTGTGCAAGACCTTCTGCCATAAAGTTACCAAGACCGGAATCTTTAATAATCTGTCCAAGAGCTCCGCCTCCACCAGTAACCAGCATGATGATACCTGCAGACATCATACCTTTTTCCATTTCGCTAAGACATGTGTGTCTGTCTAACTTTCTTCCAAGTGTAAAGATTGCTACTAAAAGACCGATACCAACTGCAACGATTGGCTGTCCAAGGAAGATCAGGATTTCCATGATACCTGTTGTCGCGCCGACTGCTGTTGCAACTGTGTTGATCAGGATTAATACGATTGGAACTAACAATGGCATAAAGGACTCTATTGCTCCCGGAACTCCGCTCATGTCCATTGCAAATGCTCCGTCGTAGTCCGGCTCCTGATAAGGAGCTTCAACAATCTCTCCCTCCTCATTTGGAATGCGGTAATATTTCTTTGATAAGTACAATCTTGAATATGCGATACATGCAATCGTCATCGGAAGTGCAAGAAGGATCGTCAAAAGGATAAAGCTTCCCACATCAATTCCAAAGATACCACACACGCCAAGCGGTCCCGGTGTTGGTGGAACAAGGGAGTGCGTAATAACAAGTCCTGCTGCCAGCGCTACACCAAGTCCGATCACGGACTTCCTCGTCGCTTTTGAAATAGCCTTTGCGATCGGTGCAAGAACTACGAAACCTGAGTCACAGAAAATCGGAATAGATACAAGGAAACCAGTTAATGCCAAAGCTTCCTCTTCTCTCTTCTTGCCAAACAGCTTCAGGAAGGTATACGCCATTCTCTTCGCTGCTCCGGTCACTTCAAAGATCTGTCCCATCATAACACCAAAACCAATGATAATACCGATGCTTCCAAGTGTTCCGCCGAAACCAGTTGTGATAGAGTTAATAATTCCAAATGTTTTCTCCACTCCATCTACTTCGATTGTCGTGTTGATAAGAGGCATTCCACCGATCACACCCACAATGACCGTACAAATGATCAATGCTAAAAATGCCTGTACTTTTGTCTTCCTGTCTCTTATACACATCTCCGAGCCCACG
>ENA-UBCA01001214-UBCA01001214.1-human-gut-metagenome-genome-assembly--contig:-NODE-1214-length-13580-cov-5.033494_pt1 | contig 13580 bp, 10 predicted proteins | sample MGYA00244228_ERZ654716 | MGnify/ENA primary metagenome ERZ654716 (study PRJEB26926, sample SAMN06164557) | human gut metagenome | biome: ENVO:00009003; feature: ENVO:2100002; material: ENVO:00002003... | reverse complement strand
AGATGAGCGCTAGTCTCGTGGGCTCGGAGATGTGTATAAGAGACAGCTTCTACAGCAACGTCAACGCCTTCCTCAAGGACCTCACCACGGGAGAGTACATCACCAAACTCACGCAGCTGCGCCGGCTCACCATCTCGGCCTACGGTCTGGTATCGCTGGACAAGAACTTCACGGCGCTCAAGAACCTCGAATACCTCGACCTGAGCAGCAACAACTTCCAGAAGATTCCCGAAGAGATCAATCCGACGAACTTCCCCAAGCTCCGGACGCTGAACATGGGCGCCAACACGCGCAAGAACATCTACGACCTGAGCAACACCGTCGAAACCAACTACGGCGGCCTTGTCGAAGAACAGGGATTCCCGCGCCGCATGATCGAATGGGACCTCGACACGCTGGTGCTCTCGGTCAACTACCTGCAGGGACCGCTGCCCAAGATGGATGACTGGGAGAAATACACCGAGCAGGACATCATCGACGCCGACACGCTGCCCCGCGCGCTGATCGGCACCCCGAAGGTGATGCCGCACACCAAGCGGTTCGCCATCAACCTCAACCGACTGACCGGCGAGCTGCCCGACTGGCTGCTCTACCACCCGGCGCTCGACTGGTGGGTCCCCAGCGTGCTGGTCTTCACGCAGGAGGGCAAGGATGCGAGCGGCACGCTGGCCGGATTCACCAACGAACCCGCCAACATGAACTACTACTACGAATTCTACGAGGGATACAAGAAAGACCCCGGCACGGAAGAAGAAGAGGAGGAGACGACCAAATAATTATGACGATGAAAAACTATCTATACGGCATTCTTGCCACCGCTTTACTGGCATTTACCGCATGCACCAAAGAGGAGCTGTCCGCCCCGGAGCCGGCTCCGGCACCGGACGTTCCGGCCGAATACCGTTCGGGGGAGGTGCTGGTGAAATTCGCACCTTACGTAAGCGACATCCTCGACCGGGAGGGCATCACCCGCAGCGGCGGCCCCGCGACCCGTTCGGGCATTCTCTCCGTCGATGAGATTCTGGACATCGTCGGCGGTTACGAGATCGAGCGCGTCTTCCCGGTGGACCCGCGCAACGAGGAGCGCACCCGCGAATCGGAACTGCACCTGTGGTACGTGGTCCGCTTCGGCGAGGAGTATACCGCCGCCGAGGTCGCCGAGAGATTCTCGGCGCTGGGCGAGGTGCAGCACGTCAGCGTCAACCGCACCATCCACCGCGCCTACAACGCCGGCAAAAAGGCGGCGCCCCTCTCCCGCAAGACGCTGGAAGCCATCCAGCAGCAGCGCGCGACCCGGACGGGCGAAGCCTCGGCCTATCCTTTCGACGACGTGCTGCTCCCGCAGCAGTGGCACCTCGTGAACCGCGGCAACATGTTCGGCGGGAAATCCATCGTGGACGCCGACGTGCAGTGCGAGCAGGCGTGGAAACTCTCGACGGGCGACGAGTCGATCGTCGTGGCCGTCCTCGACGAGGGCGTGATGATCGAGCACCCCGACCTGAAGAACAACATGTGGGTCAACGAGAACGAAATCTACCGCTCGCACAAGGACAACGACGGCAACGGCTATCAGGGCGACGTCTACGGCTACAACTTCGTCAAGAACACGGGCGTCATCTCGTGGGACGACGTCAGCGACACCGGCCACGGCACGCATGTGGCGGGCGTAATCGCCGCGCAGAACGACAACGGCATCGGCATCAGCTCGATCGCCGGAGGCCGGGGCAGCATCCCCGGCGTGAAGATCATGTCGTGCCAGATATTCTCCGGCGACGCCGCCGGCAACGCCCTCTCCACGGTCAAGGCCATCAAATACGCCGCCGACAACGGCGCCGTGGTCCTGCAGTGCAGCTGGGGCTACGTCTCCGGACTGGCCAACAGCTACGAATGGGGCGATCAGGGCTTCAAGACGCAGGAAGAGTGGGAGCAGGCCTGCCCGCTCGAAAAGGAGGCGCTGGAGTACTTCATACACAACGCAGGGTCGCCCAACGGCCCGATCGAGGGAGGTCTGGCGATCTTCGCCGGCGGCAACGAAAACGCCCCCATGGCCGGATTCCCCGGCGCCGCAGACTACTGCATCTCGGTCTCCGCGACGGCCGCCGACTACACCCCCGCCGTCTATAGCAATTACGGTCCGGGCATCACGATAGCGGCTCCGGGCGGCGATCAGGACTACTATTACGAATACTTCGACGACGACCACAAGCGCGGCGAGATCGGCTGCGTCCTCTCGACGCTGCCCTACAACGTCAGCGAAAGCGGCTACGGATACATGGAGGGCACCTCGATGGCCTGCCCCCACGTTTCGGGCGTCGCGGCGCTGGGACTCTCCTACGCGGCCAAACTGCGCCGCCACTTCACGGCCGACGAATTCAAGGCCCTGCTGCATGAGACCGCGACGCCGATCGACGACTACATGAGCGGCATGAAACTCTACTACCGCTACGTGGCCGACGTGGGGCTGAACCAGCCCATGCAGCTCAACAAATCCAATTACCGCGGACAGATGGGCGCCGGTCAGGCGAACGCCGCCAAACTGCTCAACGCCGTTGCCGGCAACGGCACGCAGGTGTCGTTCCCCAACCTCTACATCAACCTCGGCGGCGAAGTGACGGCCATACCGGCCAACTATTTCCTCGGCGGCGAGACCATGACCTATACGGTCTCGATCTCCGACACGACGGTCGCAACGGCCTCCGTCGAGGGCAGGAAACTGACGGTCAAGGGACTCAGGAGCGGCACGACCAAGGCCAGCATCACGTCGAGCGGCAACGAGACGCACACCTTCAACATCACGGTGCGCAAGGTCGCGAACGGCAACGGCTGGCTCTAAACCCGCAACGATGCGCAAAACAGCGACGATAACACGCATGCTTCTCTGCTGCGGAGCGTTGTGGGCGGCTCTCTCCGCCCCGCCGCTCCGCGCCCAGATCCGCATCGTCCCGCGCGCCAAACTCGACAGTCTGGCCCACCCGGCCACGGCCGCGGGAGGAGCCGAAGCTATGCGTTTCGAACGCACGCAGATCGACGCCGGGCATATCGGCGAGGACGACCTCCCGCCGGTCTACACCTTCCGGTGGCGGAATACGGGCGGCAAGCCGCTGGTCGTCACCCGCGTGCAGACCACCTGCGGCTGCGCCGCGGCGAGTTGGGACAAAAAGCCCGTCGCACCGGGCGGCGAAGGCGCCGTGACGGTGACCTACCGTCCCAAGGGACATCCGGGGGTTTTCGACCGGCGGATTTTCGTCTACACCCAGCTCTCGGACAAGGAGCCAACGGCGATCCTCAGCCTCCGGGGCGCAGTCACGGCCTCGGTGCGCACGGACGACGACTATCCCCATGCGATGGGCGCGCTGCGGCTCAAGCAGCGGACCGTCCGCTTCGGCCGCACGGACAAGGTGCAGAGCGAGCGTATCGAGTGCCTGAACGCGGGCGACAAACCGCTGACCCCGGCTTGCGACGAGGGGTTCGCGGCGACCGGCCTGAGCTTCGCCTGCGAACCGGCGACACTGGCACCCGGCGCAAAAGGCGATCTGGTCGTCCGCTTCGACCCGGCCAAAGCCCCGCAGCCGCTCCGGCGGACTCCCCTGCCGGTCGGGGGACCGGACGTACCGCCGAGTCAGCGCATGCTGTGGATCGAGTTCGGGGAAACAGAATAAGAAACAGGATAAAAACAAGTCATATGAAAAGATTTTTGAGATTTGCGGCCCTTTTGTCGGCCCTTGCGCTGCTCGGCGCCTGCGACGACGATATGTACGTAACTCCGCTGGAGGTGACCAACAACAACATCGCGGGTACGTGGCAGCTGGCCGAATGGAACGGCGCGCCGCTCGCCGAAGGCAGCTTCGTCTACATCGAATTCATCCGCAAGGACGCCAAGTACGTCATGTACCAGAACCTCGACAGCTTCGGCACCCGCAAGCTGACGGGCCGTTTCGTCATCGACAACGACGCGGAGCTGGGTGCGGTCATCCGCGGCAGCTACGATTACGGCGCAGGCGACTGGGCGCACCGCTACATCGTGACCGACTTCACCGAGACCTCGATGGTCTGGACGGCCAAGGACGACCGCTCGGACGTACAGGTCTTCGTGCGCTGCGACGGCATTCCGGACGAGGTAACCGGCGGAAAAACAGAAGAATAAAGGAAATAAAAAGTTCGCGCCGGAAGGCGCCGGAAGGGATGTCCGGACCGGGCGTCCCTTTTTCGTCGTCCCGGCCGTCCGGAACGCCCGCAGAGAGCCGCGGAGAGCCGCAGGAGTTGGCAATGCGCGGAATTTGCACTATCTTGCGCAAAATTACGACGACAATGACACAGGAGCTGCAATTCATACCTTTCGAATCCCGTTCGGACAAAGGCTGGGCCGAAGCGTGGGACCTTTACGAAGAGTCGTTCCCCCGCTGCGAACGCTGGAACGCGCAAGGGTACGACCGGGCGTTCGGCGATCCGCGCTTCGAAGCCGACGGCATCTGGCGCGGCGAAGAGTTCATCGGCATTCTGTTCCACTGGAACGCCGGAGCGTACCGCTACGTCGAGCATCTCGCCGTTTCGCCCGCCCTGCGCGGTCAGAACATGGGTTCGAAGGCGCTCACGGCATTCTGCCGGAAGGTCGGCCGCGTCATTCTGGAGATCGACCCGCCGGTGGACGACATCTCGATCCGCCGCCGTCACTTCTACGAACGGCTGGGCTTCGTCGCCAACCCCTACGAGTACATCCACCCTTCGTTCCGCAAACCCTTCACGCCCCATCAGCTGATCCTGATGAGCTATCCCGGCCCCCTGACATACGACGAAGCCCGCGGCTTCGCGGACTTCGTACGGGAGACGGTGCTCGGCTATTCGGAGCACGAAGCCCCCACGCTGCCAAAATTACCGTAAAACGGAGGCTCCGGGCAGACCTGTTTACAAGATTCCGACCAGATATTTGGTGACGAAATAACCGCCCGCCACCAGCCAGACGTACAGCAGGCCCGCCAAGACGAAGGGTTTCGCCCCGGCCTGCCGGAACTTGTCGATACTCGTCTCGGTACCCAGCGCCGTCATGGCCATCGTCAGCAGGAAGGTATCGGCGTATTCGATCGCGCCGTTGAGCGGAATCTCGCGGACGCTCTCCACGCCGAACAGGTATTGCAGCAGCGAATTGAGGCAGATGATCCCGATAAACCCGAAGGCGAACCACGGCACGGCGATCTTGCTCTTCTCCCTGCAGACTCCGGAACTCTTCCGGCGGCCCAGCACGAAGCCCATGACGACCAGTACCGGCGCGAGCATCATCACGCGGATCATCTTGGTAATCGTGGCCGTTCCCGCGATTCCCAACGCATCGGTCGGGTCCATCGCATTGCCGGCTCCGGCCACATGAGCCACTTCATGCAGCGTACTGCCCGTGTAGACGGCCATGCCCGTGTCCGTAAGTCCATCGAGCAGCCCCATCCGGTACATCAGCGGATAGAGGAACATCGAGAGGGTTCCGAAAATCACGACCGTGGAGACGGCGATGGCGGTCTTGTAACCCTCGCACTTCACGACCGGTTCGGCGCCCAGCACGGCGGCCGCGCCGCAGATGGCGCTGCCCGTCGAGGTCATCAGCGCCGTGTCGCGGTCTATCTTCAAGAGACGGCCCAGCAGGACTCCCCCGAAAATGGTGACCGTCACGATGACCAGATCGACGGCGACGGCCGGAATGCCGACAGCCGCCACTTCGGTCAGCGTCAGGCGGAATCCGTACAGGACGATGCCCCAGCGCAGCAGCTGCTTGGTGCAGAACTTGATGCCGGGGACCCACGTTTCGGGCAGTTTGTTGCGAAGGCTGTTGGCGTAGAGCATACCCAGCACGATGCCCACGATCAGCGGACTGAACGACAATCTTTTTACGATGGGAAAGCCGGCGATGTAGAAGGCCGCGAACGAAAACAGCGCGATCAGCAGAATTCCGTGCAGGGTGTTAGCCCTGTTACCTTTTTCCAGCATATGCTTGTATTTTTTTAATGGTCACTATAACTTTTTCTTTATTCCGCCGGCAAAGGTCGCATCTTTTAACGGAATATGAAACAAGAAATCATTATACACCATAACAAAAAGTTATACTGAAGAGCAAACGGGCGGATCGTCTCCGGAAGCGGCGGCAGGAAGAAGAGAGAAAACAGAATCCGGAACCGCAACGTGAGCACGACCGGAATGCGGCAGGATCTCGGCGGAAACAGCGGCTGCGAAATCGCGGCAGAAATGGCGGCGGGAACGGCGGCGGGAACGGCGGCGGGGAGTGTCACGGAAACTGCAACGGAAACCGGGACAGGGAGCAGAACCGGAACCAAAACCCGAAACTGGAACCTCCTCTGAAAACCACGATTGGAACCGCAACGCTAAAACCGCCACTAAAACTGCAACAAATACGCTCGTCGAGACTGCACCAAAAAGCCCGTCCGATCAGCGGTCGGCCCTTGCGAATTCGATGAACTGCCGGACGAGAGCCGACGGCTCGGTTTCGACGTGCACGAACACGAAATCGCGCCGCAGGGGAAGGTCTTCGAGGTCGATGATCCGCAGCACGCCGCTGCGCAGCTCGTCCACGACCGAGATCACCGAAACGATGGCCATGGCGTCGCTGTTGCGGACGAAAGCCTTGATCCCCTCGGTCGAGCCCAGCCGCATGACCACGTTGAGCTGCGGAATGCGGATGCCCGCGCGCCCCAGCGCCGCCTTGATGACTTCGAGCGTCCCCGATCCGCCCTCGCGCAGCACGAGCGGAATTTCGCGCAGCTCATCGGCCGTTATCGACTCGGTCCGCGAATAGGGACCGCCCGTGCGGGCCACCAGCACCAGCTCGTCGGGAGCGAAAACCGTATAGTGCAACCCCTGACGGCGGCTCAGGCTCTCGACCATTCCCAAGTCGATGCCGTGCCCGCCGAGCGCCTGCTCGACCTGATCGCTGTTGCCCGACATCATCGCGACCCGAACGCCCGGAAAGCGCGTCGTGAATCTGGCCAGAATCGGCGGCAGAAGGTATTGGGCGATGGTCGTGCTGGCCCCCAGCCGCAATTCGCCCACGGGAGCGTCGGCGCAGAGACTCATTTCATACTGCATGCGGCGGTAGTCGTCGGCCAGCCGTTCGGCGCAGGCGAGCAGGGTCTCCCCGGCCCCGGTCAGTTCGAGACGGCTGCCGCGGCGCACGAAAAGCTGTACCTTATATTGGGATTCCAGCTCGCCGATGTGTTTGCTGACGGCGGGCTGCGAGATGAAAAGCCGTTCGGCCGTCCGGGTGAAGCTGAGCGTCCGGGCCGCCGTAATGAAGACTTTGAGTCGGAAATCGTCCATAACGTTCCAAATTAATGAGACAGAATCTTTTGCGGCAACCGGCGGAATTCACGGCCGGAATTCGGGTGCACGACGGCCCGAAAACCGGGAACCGCACGCGGCTGCCGCGAGCGCACCGGAACCGCAGCGGCCGCAGGGGTCCGGCAGAAACGATACGGCAGGCCCCGGAAGCCATGCAGCCAAAATCGGGCGGCGGAAATCGCCGCAAAGGCGATCGACAGCCAAAATCCAGTGCGGAACCCACTGCAAGACAGTTGACAGCCGGAATCGGACGGGCAAAAGTCGCTTCAAAGGCGATCCGCAGCCAAAAATCCGGTGCAGAAACCGCCGCAAAACGATTGACCACCAAAAACCGGACGAACAAAAGTCGCTGCAAAGGCGATCGACAGCCAAAAATCCGGCGCAGAAATCACCGCAAGACAGTTGACAACCGGAAACCGGGCGGGCAAAGTCGCTGCAAGACGATTGACAGCCGGCAACCGGTCTGCCGAAACCATTGACAACCGGAAATCCGGCCGCAGAGAACTGCCGGAAACCGCCGCAGCGCGGCCGCTCCGGCGGATCAGCCGAGATGGCCCTCGTCAGCGAATTCCTTTACCGACTTGATATAGTGTGCGATAGTCTCCTGCATCGAAACGAACGATTTACCTCCGGCGGCGTTCTTATGGCCGCCGCCATTGAAGTACTTGCGGGCGAAGAGATTGACGTCGACATCTCCGCGCGAACGCAAGCTGACGCGGATGAACTTGCGGTGGGCCAGAAACATGGCCGACATCTTCATCTTCTTGACCGTCAGGGCGTAGTTCACGAAGCCCTCGCTGTCCCCCTGCTGGAACTGGAAGCGGCGCATCTCGTTCTCCAGCAGCGACATGTAGGCCACCGTGCCGTCCTGAATAATCTCCATCTTGCGGTTGATGGCATAGCCGAACAGCCGGGCGCGGCCTTCGGTATAGGCGTTGTAGACGTTGTTGTGAATGTCGGGAATGCTGATGCCCGTCCCGACCAGCACGGCCACGGCGCGGAACAGCTCAGGCGTGAGGAACGAATAGGCGAAATTGCCCGTGTCGGTCATGATGCCCACATAGAGCGCTTCGGCCATACGGCGCGTAACGGCCTGCGCGCCGAACAGCGCTTCGACGATGGAGTAGACCAGAAAGCAGGTGCTCGACGAATCGGGATGCGAGAACGAGAGGTCGAAACCCTCGTCGGGCGAAAGGTGGTGGTCGATCAGCACGCGGCGGGCCGTCGTATTGGCGCCGATGGTCTCGCTGAGGATTTCGAGCCGCGAAACGGCGTTGAAATCGAGACAGAAGAGGATGTCGGCTCCGGCGATGGCGCGGGCGGCGCGGCCTTCGGTGTCGTTCTTGAAGACCACGACCTCCTCGATGCCCTGCATCCAGTCGAGAAAATAGGGGTATTTGTTCGGAACGACGCACGTCACCTCATGTCCCATCGACCGCAGCGCCTCGGCCCATGCCAGCGACGATCCCACGGCGTCGCCGTCGGGATTGGTGTGCGACACGATCACGATCTGCTGATGGGCGGGGGCAAGCAGTTCCCGCAGGCGTTCGAGACGCTCTTTCGATAACTCCATTTCGGCTCTGTTTCGCTAAATGATCTTTGCAAAGATACAAAAAAAGAAGAGATATGCAACCGCGGCCGCGGGAACGTACCGAAATAGCACGTTTCCATACTCCGGAAAGCCGGCGGCCGGCGATCCGGTTTCGGGGCGGCGGTTGTCGGTTCGGTATTTTTGCGTAGCTTTGCATACACAAAAAAACGCATTATGGCTTGTTGTCTTCAGGTGGAGAACCTGACCAAATCGTTCGGCGATCTGGTACTCTTCGAAAATATATCGTTTGCGATCGAGGACGGGCGGCGCGTGGCCCTCGTCGCCAAGAACGGCACCGGGAAAACCACGCTCCTGAACATCATAGCGGGGCGTGAGGATCACGACGGCGGGGAGGTCGTACCCCGCCGCGATCTGAGGATCGCCTACCTCGAACAGAGTCCGGAATACCCGGCGGAGATGACCGTGCTGGAAGCCTGCTTCCACTCGGAGAATCCGGCGCTGAAGGCCATCGCCGAATACGAACGGGCGATCGAAGAGCCGTCGGGCGAAGGATTGCAGGAGGCCATGGCCCGCATGGACGCGCTCGAAGCGTGGGATTACGAACAGCGGGCCAAGCGGATTCTGTCGCGGCTGAAGATCCGCGACTTCGGACAGCGGGTCGGGACCCTTTCGGGCGGACAGCTCAAGCGCGTGGCGCTGGCCAACGCGCTGATAAGCGAGTCGGACCTGCTGATCCTCGACGAGCCGACCAACCACCTCGACACCGATATGACCGAGTGGCTCGAAGAGTATCTGGCGGCAAGCGGCGCGGGGCTGCTGATGGTGACGCACGACCGCTACTTTCTGGACAAGGTGTGCAGCGACATCCTCGAAATCGAGGACCGGCAGCTATACCACTACGCGGGTAACTACTCCTATTATCTGGAGAAGAAGCAGGAGCGCGAGACGGCGCAGGCGGCCCGGCGGGAGAGCGAGACGAATCTCTACCGCCGCGAGCTGGAGTGGATGCGCCGTCAGCCGCAGGCGCGGGCGACGAAGGCCCGGTCGCGCATCGACGCCTTTCACGAGCTGGAAGCGCGCCTGCAATCGACGCGCAGCCGCGGCGAAGTGCGGCTCGACGTCAAGGCGTCGCGGATCGGGACCAAGATATTCGAAGCCAAGGAGGTCGGCAAACGGTTCGGCGAGCTGGTGATCCTCGACAAATTCAACTACAACTTCACCCGCTACGAGAAGCTGGGGATCGTGGGCGACAACGGCTGCGGGAAATCGACGTTCCTCAAACTGCTGACGGGGATCGAACGCCCCGACAGCGGGACGATCGAGGTCGGCGAGACGGTCCGCTTCGGCTATTACAGCCAACAGGGGCTGGAGTTCGACGAGGGGAAGCGGGTGATCGACGTGGTGACCGAAATCGCCGAGCAGATCGACTTGGGCGACGGACGGCGCATGAGCGCGTCGCAGTTCCTGCAGCACTTCCTCTTCACGCCCGAAACGCAGCACAGCTTCGTGGCGCGGCTCAGCGGCGGCGAACGGCGGCGGCTGTATCTCTGCACGGTGCTGATGCGCAACCCCAATTTCCTGATTCTGGACGAGCCGACGAACGATCTGGACATCGTGACGCTCGGCATTCTGGAAGAGTATCTGCGCGCATTCAAGGGGTGTGTGATCGTAGTGTCGCACGACCGCTATTTCGTGGACAAGGTGGCCGATCACCTGCTGGTCTTCTGCGGCGGAGGCGAGGTCAAGGATTTCACGGGCACCTACTCGGAATACGTGGCGTGGAAACGCGAATACGAAGCCGCACGCCACGCGCAGGAGGTGCAGGCCCGGCCCAAGCCGCAGGCGGTGCGGACGCAGGCGGCGGACGGCGCGCCGCGCAAACTCTCGTACAACGAAAAGCGCGAGCTGGAGGCGCTGGAGCGGGAGATTCCGGCGCTGGAAGCCGAAAAAGCGGCGCTGGAGGAGTCGCTTTCGTCGGGTTCGCTCGGAGTGGACGAGCTGACGGCCCAGTCGCAGCGCATCGCGGAGCTGATCGGGCTGATCGACGAAAAGACGATGCGCTGGCTCCTCCTGAGCGAGCGGTAGTCGCCGGACGCAGAACGAAAAGCCGGGAAAACAGAGAACAGGCTAACAGAGCGCGAAAAACGGGCGGGCGGAAGAGCGAAGAACCGAGACGGGAGAAAAGCGGAAAACCGACCGCGGCCGGGAAAGCGGGGAACCGGATGAAAACAGAAAAGCGCAAAAGGACGGATACCGCCGGAAGGACGGGAAACCGAAGCGAAAGAGACCGGACGACTTATAAACGACAACGGCGGAGCATTCGGCTCCGCCGTTGTCGTCTTATCCGGGTTCGGCCGTCGAATCCGGCCGCCGGGTTATTCGAGATTGAGCAGCGTCCGGTTTTCGAGGACCGTTTGCTGGGCTATGCGCTGGAGGTATTCGGCCTGTTCGGGCGGAAGGCCCATCGTGCAGTCGGTCTGGTAGGGTTTGCCGTAGATGGTCGTGAAGATCACGTTGGCCGCGAGGTAGCTGCCCGGCAGCGCGGGGTGAAAACAATCCTGCGCATAGAGCACGCAGTCGGGACGTTCGGCACGCACGCGGCGCCACGCCATACCCACGGGGGCGCACCACGCGTTGTTGTCGTAGGCCATTTCGAGGTAGCTCGTAATCAGCCGCTCCTGCATGGTCTCGTAGCGGTTGATGGGCGGGTATTCCGGAATCGGGAAGCGGTTGCCGTTCTTATGGCCCCACGTCATGTAGAAGATCACACGGGCGTCGGGTGAACCCGCATGCACGAGGCTGTCGAGCGTGCGGGCCTGCGGATAGACCTCGCGGGCGACCTGCCGCGTCGGCATGGCGGGCGCGGAGCTTTGCTCCTGCAGGACGACGTAGTCCCAGCCGCCCGCGGCCAGCGCCTTCAGCAGTTTCTGGTTCGTCAGGTGACCGGAGAAGCGTTCGCCGCCTTTGAGGAAGCGCGTGCAGGAGACCTTCACCTTCTGCGTCGCGGCGATCTGCTGGACGATGGCCGGCATGTCGTTGTAATAGGTATAGCTGTTGCCTACCCAGAGCACGCGCAGCGAATCGGCGTCTTTGGCCTGCCCGGCGAGGGGCAGCAGCAGGAACAACAGAATACGGAAGAGGTTTTTTGTCATATCGTTGAAGTTTTAGGGTTTTCGGTCGGTGGTTCAGTCCTTCGGGGCCTTATGGTCGGCGGCGTATTTGCGGCACCACACGGCGATGCCGCACTCGCCGCACTTCGGGGCGCGGGCCGTGCAGACGTAGCGGCCGTGGAGAATGAGCCAGTGATGGGCCACCGGCAGCAGGTGCGGCGGGATGTTCTTTTCGAGCGTCAGCTCGGTCTGAAGAGGCGTTTTGGAGTTGGTCGTCAGGCCGATGCGGTTCGAGACGCGGAAGACGTGCGTATCGACCGGCATCACCTCCTTCTGCCACAACACCGCGCCCAGCACGTTGGCCGTCTTGCGGCCCACGCCCGGCAGGCGCTGCATCTGCTGCAGATCGCTCGGAACCTCGCCGCCGAACTCCGAACAGAGCATGCGGGCCATGCCCGCGAGGTTGCGGGCCTTGTTGTTGGGATAGGAGATGCTCTTGATGTAGGGGTAAATATCCTCGGCCGTGGCCGCGGCCATATCGAAGGGCGTGGGAAACGCCTCGAACAGCGCGGGAGTGGTCATGTTGACCCGTTTGTCGGTGCACTGCGCCGAAAGGATCACCGCCACCAGCAGCTGGTAGGGGTCGGTGTAGTGCAGTTCGCTCTCGGCCACGGGCATATGCTCCGAGAACCATGCGATTACGCCGTCGTAACGTTGTTTGGTCGTCATAAATGCTGTTTTTTACGTCGAAAAAGAATTTTCTTCACCAGAAAAATAGCCCCCTCCGGGCAGAAGACGAGCCGCGGCGTCCGCCGCAGATCGGCCCACCAGCGCGCGAGGTATTCGCCGACTCCCGCCCCTTTCCACGAGAGCAGCCAGAGTCCCACCACATGACGGCGGCGCAGAATGCGGAAGCGGTTGCGCGAAGCCGTGAAGCGTTCGTCGAACCAGAGACTGGTCTCCATCGCCGAATCGCGGCTCGCAAGGCGTCCCCTGTAGGAATCTCCGTGGCTCACGCTCCCGACCATGCGCCGGTGCACGGCCGTCACGCGGTCTATGAAGCGTATTCGGGAACGGCAGGCGAACCACAGCCACATGGGCCAGTCGTCGGTCAGCCATTCGGGATGCTCCTCAGGGCGGATCTCGGCATAGTAGGCCGCGATCAGCTCACGGCGGGCCAGCGCCGTGCAGTTGGGGACCGAAATGCCGAGCAGCATCTGCTCGAAATCGGTATAGTGCCGGTCGGGATCGGGTTTCAGGGTCCCTTCCGCCTGCCAGTATTCGTCGGCGCCCGTATAACACATGCCGCAGCCGGGATCGGACTCCATCAGATCGGCCTGCATCTGCAGCTTGCAGGGGTCGGTCCACCAGTCGTCGCCGTCGCAGTAGGCCACGTATTTCCCGCGGCAGGCATCGAACGTGCGGCGGTAGTTGGCCCGCCAGCCGACATTGCGGTCGCCCGTCACCAGCCGCACGCGGCCGGGGTATTTCGCGGCGTATTCGCGGCAGATCTCCGCCGTTAGGTCCGTGCTGCAATCCTCGCCCAGCACCAGTTCGACGCCGAACGAGGTCTGCTGGCAGAG
>ENA-UBCA01001155-UBCA01001155.1-human-gut-metagenome-genome-assembly--contig:-NODE-1155-length-14158-cov-5.428703_pt1 | contig 14158 bp, 12 predicted proteins | sample MGYA00244228_ERZ654716 | MGnify/ENA primary metagenome ERZ654716 (study PRJEB26926, sample SAMN06164557) | human gut metagenome | biome: ENVO:00009003; feature: ENVO:2100002; material: ENVO:00002003... | reverse complement strand
CGAGATGAGCGCTAGTCTCGTGGGCTCGGAGATGTGTATAAGAGACAGTTGCTGCGCAATGCCACCTCTCCCGAAGGGAGAGGCAACGCATCACAGAGGACAGATGCTGCTAAATCTAGGATAGCCATTGGCTCCCCCTTTGGGGGAGCTGGCGAGCGATAGCGAGACTGAGAGGGTGAGCAACTTTGAAAGGATCTCTCATGCGAGTTTGTTTTTATACCCTTGGCTGCAAGGTCAACCTGAACGAGACCGGCGCGCTGGAGCAGATGTTCCGGGGCGCGGGCTTCACCATCGTGCCGGAGGGCGAAGAAGCGGATGTTTTTGTGGTGAACAGCTGCACCGTGACCAACTTCGGTGACCAGAAGAGCCGCAAGTGGCTGCGCCGCGCCAAGCGCGAAAATCCCGGTGCCGTGACCGTGCTCACCGGCTGCTATCCTCAGGCTTTCCCCGAGGAAGCTGCCCAGTTCATGGAGGCTGACCTCGTCTGCGGCAACGGAGACCGCAAGGCCATCCTGGACAATGTGCTCAAGCTGCTGGACGGCCACGAGCGCATCGTTGCCGTTACACCCCACCAGCGGGGCGAGCTGTTTGAGGAGCTGCCCGTGGAGCGGTTCGAGACCCACACCCGCGCGTTTATCAAGGTGGAGGACGGCTGCAACCGCCAGTGTGCCTACTGCGTCATCCCCCGCGCCCGCGGCCCGGTGCGCAGCCGCGCCGAGGACAGCATCCTGAAGGAGCTGCGCCAGCTGGCCGCCTCCGGCTACCGCGAGGTCGTGCTCAGCGCCATTTCCTTGCCCAGCTACGGTCTGGACACCGGGACCAATCTGGTGGAGCTGGTGGAAAAATGCGCTCAGGTGGAGGGCATCGAGCGGATCCGTCTGGGCAGCCTGGACCCCGACATGCTGACCCCGGAGTTCATCACCCGGCTGGCAGCGGTGGAAAAGCTCTGCCCCCAGTTCCACCTCAGCCTGCAGAGCGGCTGCACCTCCACCCTGCGCCGGATGCGCCGGGTCTACACCGCGGAGCAGTACGCCCAGGTGGTGGACCAGATCCGCGCCGCCTATGGGGAGCGCCCTGTCAGCTTTACCACCGACTGCATCTGCGGCTTCCCCGGTGAGACCCAGGCTGACTTTGAGGAAAGCTGTGCCTTCCTCAAAAAGATCGGCTTCCTGAAGGTCCATGTGTTCCCCTACTCCCGCCGCAGCGGCACACCCGCTTATGATTTTCCGGCTCAGGTGCACGAGCGGGAGAAGCAGGCCCGCAGCCGCGAGATGAACGCACTGGCCGAGGAGATCCGCCGGGAAGTGCTGGCCGCTCATGTCGGCACCGAGGACGAGGTCCTGCTGGAAACACCCCTCTCCGAGACGCTGTTCACAGGCTACACCCGGCTGTACATCCCGGTGGTGGTCTCTGCCCCCGGCCACAAGAGCGGCGAGATCGTTCACGTCAGGCTGGGCGAGTACGATGGCGAGCGCGTCCGTGCAGCACTCTGCTAAAAAAGTTCGTTAAATCTTGTGCGTCCTGTACTATTTGCTAATTCTTTAACATATTTGAAATTTTCTCTTTTCACGCAGGCCCGTTTATGTTAAAATGAAACTGGATATCTGGGACGGAGCGCCGGTTGCAGCGGTGCGGTACCAGCCGGCCCGGAGCAAAGCAAATTCTGCCTGCCGCAGTCCAGTGCGGCAGCGGGATGTTTTCTGTTTCTGAACAAGGAGAGATTGGAATGAGTTTTCGAGGAATCAATACCACCGTCATTCAGATCCGCCGTCAGGTCTTTACTGAGGTGGCCCGCATGGCTTACGCCAACGTCAAGGGTGAACAGGCCAACCATCTGATGCGCAAGATCCCCTACACCATCATCCCCGGTGAGGAAGGCAAGCTGCGCAAGGACATCTTCCTGGAGCGCGCCATCGTCGAGGAGCGTGTCCGTCTGGCCATGGGCCTGCCCACCCGCCGCATGGATGAGCACAACAGTGTGGTCTCCGGCCTGGAGGATGCTTCCATTGCCGATAAGTACTATGATCCCCCGCTGGTGAATGTGATCAAGTTCGCCTGCAACCGCTGCCCCGAGAAGCTGGTCAAGGTCTCTGACCTGTGCCAGGGCTGTCTGGCCCACCCCTGTATGGAAGTCTGCCCCAAGAAGGCCATCACCTGGGAGAGCGGCCGTTCCACCATCGATCAGGAAAAGTGCATCAAGTGCGGCCGCTGTGCCACTGTCTGCCCCTACAATGCCATCGTCAAGACCGAGCGTCCCTGCGCCGCTGCCTGCGGCATGGGTGCTATCCACTCTGACGAGCTGGGCCGTGCCGAGATCGATTACAGCAAGTGCGTATCCTGCGGTCAGTGTCTGGTGAACTGCCCCTTCGGCGCTATTGCCGACAAGGGCCAGATCTATCAGCTGATCCAGGGCTTCAACCGCGGCGACCGCATCTATGCGCTGGTCGCTCCCGCCTTTATCAACCAGTTCCCCTCTCTGGCTTCCACCGGCAAGCTGAAGGCTGCCCTGAAGGCCATCGGCTTCTACGATGTCGTGGAGGTCGCCATCGGTGCTGACCTGTGCACCGTGGACGAGGCCCACGACTTCCTGGAGGAAGTTCCCGGGAAGCTGGACTTCATGGCCACCTCCTGTTGCCCCGCATGGAGCATGATGGCAAAGACCGCCTTCCCCGCTCTGGCCAAGAACATCTCCATGACCATGACCCCCATGGTGTTCACCGCCCGCATGATGAAGCAGAAAGACCCCACCGCCCGCATGTGCTTCATCGGCCCCTGCGCCGCCAAGAAGCTGGAAGCTTCCCGCCGCACGGTCCGCTCTGACGTGGACTTTGTGCTGACCTTTGAGGAGCTGGCCGGTATCATCGAGGGCAAGGATCTGGACATCGATCTGCTGGAAGTGGATGAGAACGAGGCAGCACTCTGCTCCGCCTCTGCTGCAGGCCGCGGCTTTGCACAGTCCGGCGGCGTTGCCAATGCCGTTGCCAACAAGATCAAGGAATGGCACCCCGATATGGAGGTGAAGATCGCATCCGCACAGGGTCTGGCCGACTGCAAGAAGCTGCTGATGCTGGCCAAGGCCGGCAAGTACAACGGTTACCTGCTGGAGGGCATGGGCTGCCCCGGCGGCTGCATCGGCGGCGCAGGCACCATTGCCGACCCCGCACGCACCGCCATCCAGCTGAACAAGTATATGAAGGAAGCTCCCTTCACTGACCCTGAGCAGAGCCCCTATATGAGCGAGATCCACGTTCTGAAGGACGACCCCAATTTTGAGCTGTAATCTCTCCGTCACCTGCGGCTTGCCTCCCCTATTACGGGATCTGGTGCAAAGCGCCTGAGAGGTTTTACAATATCCGCTTCCCGCACAGGGGAGCGGATATTTTTTCTAATTTTAATTTCATAAGTGAAACTTTTTTGTGAAAAGCTCACGAAGCAGATTGACATATTATCGCTGGCGTGATATTTTAGCGTTGACAAACCCTGTGTTCTGCCCCAACAGAACACCAGAGCAGGCCGCACACGCGCGGCCAGGAAAGGTTGATCTTTATGAAAAATACATTCAAACGCTCCGGCGCAGCGCTGATCTCGCTGGTGCTGCTATTAGTGCTGGCTGTCAGTGCCGGTGCCGCCAGCAGCCAGAATGTCGGTGTGAAATTCTGGAAGGAACGCTCTGATAAGGAATCCATGGCCAACAGCGGCATCGATTCCAACCGCACCGCCACCCTCACCCGGCAGGCCAACGGCACTTACACCCTGACCCTGCCGGTCATGCAGGTATCCAAGCTGGGTGTCACCGGCTATCTGTCCGGCCTGACCATCGGCGATGTGACCTACGACGGCACCCTGACCGGTGATTTCAACAAGGCCACGGCGGTGCTCACCATCAAGAACCTGCCCGCCTCGGTGCTCACCGGCAGCGACGTGAACAAATCGGTCCTTGTGACCTGCAACATTCAGATGGACCTGCAGGTCCTGGGCGAGATCAACACCAGCGCCCGGATGTGTATCTGGAGCCAGAAGTAAATGGCAAGCAAAAAGGCAGAGCCCGCGGGCCCTGCCTTTTTGTTTTTTCTCACAGGTCCATCCTGCGCTCCACGAGATCCGTAACCATGGTGTCCAGCTGGCTCATGGCGCGTTCCGCGCCCTTGGCCAGCTTGCGTGCGGTGCGCTTGACCTGCCGCTGGTTCTGTGCCATTGCCATGGTGCCCACGGCCCCCAGGGCCGCGCCTGCTGCCATGCCCAGCAGAACACTGCCGGAGGAAGGCTGACGATTTGTGTTTTTCATGTGGCTCTCTCCTTTCCACTGTGTGATTTTTTGCCGCTGTGGCTAGTATTTCCTGTAAAGAATCCGGTATGCGCTTTTTTTGTCCCGCAAAATGTGGTATACTGTATCATACGCTGAGAAACTGGGCCCTGTGCGGCCCGTGGATGGCGCAAAGGAGGATCCTTTTTGTTGAAACCGACTGAACCGAAAAAAATTCTCTGCATTCACGACCTCTCCGGCATGGGCCGGTGCAGCCTGGCGGTCATCCTGCCGGTGCTGTCCGTTATGGGCTGCCAGCCTGTGGCCCTGCCCACTGTGGTGTTCTCCACCCACACGGGCGGTCTGGGCACACCGGCACGGCTGGACGGTGCCGCCTACGGGCTGGCCGCTCTGAAGCACTACCGGGAGCTGGGTGTGGAGTTTGACTGTATCTACACCGGCTACTTAGGCGGCGAGGAGCAGGTGGCGCTGGCCGAAAAGGCGTTCGATCTCTGGCCTGCTGCCCGCAAGGTGGTGGACCCTGTGATGGGGGACAACGGCAAGGCCTACTCCACAGTGACCCCGGCTCTCATCGACCGGATGCGCGGGCTCTGCCGCCGGGCAGACCTGATCCTGCCCAACGCCACCGAGGCCGCCCTGCTGCTGGAGCGGGAGCCCCAGACCGACGCATTCGATGACGCTTCCGCTCAGGCGCTGGCCGACGAGCTGCTGACGCTGGCCCCCAGCGCGGTGGTCACCGGCCTTGCACTGGGCAAGTACATCGGCTGCGCAGGCTCCGGCCGCGAGCGCTTCGTCATCAAAAAGCTGCACATCAGCCGCAGCTTCCCGGGCACAGGTGACCTGTACGGTGCCGTGCTCATTGGCTCGCTGATCCAGGGCAACGCCCTGAGCGCCGCTGCCGACAACGCCGCCGAGTTCGTCTCGCTGGCCATTCAGCAGACCCCCGCCGATCAGGACACCCGGTACGGTGTCTGGTTCGAGCCCCTGCTGCCCCGGCTCTGCCCGGTGAGCTGGAATGACTGAGGAGGCCGCCATGAGCGAAAAACCAACCCTGAACATCGTTCTGGTAGAGCCGCGCATCCCCCAGAACACCGGCAACGTGGCCCGCACCTGTGCCTGCACGGCCTGCCGCCTGCATCTGGTGGGGCCCATGGGTTTTGCCATCGATGACAAAAAGCTCAAGCATGCCGGGCTGGACTACTGGCACTACCTCGACATCAATTACTATGATGGGCTGGAGGATTTCTTTGCCCGGAACAAAGGCCCGTTCTACTACTTTACCACCAAAGCACCTCAGCGCTACACCGACATCCAGTACCCGGACGGGGCCTACCTTGTGTTCGGGCGGGAGGATGCCGGCCTGCCTGAGGCATTGCTGGCGGCCAATCAGGAGCACTGCATCCGGATGCCCATGCGGGATACCTGCCGCAGCCTGAACCTTTCCAACAGTGTGGCTGTGGGCGTGTATGAGGTCCTGCGCCAGTGGGATTTTCCGGAGCTGCTGGACCATGGCCGCCTGCGAGAATACGAATGGAAATGAGGGACATTATGAGCAAGATCGCGATCCTGACCGATTCCTCCTGCGATATTCCGCAGGAGCTGGCCGAGAAGTACGGCATTGATATTATGAGCTTTCACATCCTGCTGGATGATGTAGACTATATCGAGCGTGAGAGCTGCACCAATGAGGAGTTCTACGAAAAGATGCGCGCCGCCAAGGGCATTCCCTCCACGGCTGCCATCACCCCCATCCAGTTCTGCGAAAAGTACTGCCAGTATGTGGACGAGGGCTACACCGATGTGATCCATGTACCCATCAACCGCAGCGGCTCCTCCACCTACAACAACGCCGTGATGGCACAGGGGATGCTGCGGGAGGAGCGCCCGGAGCACCACCTGCGGATCCATCTGCTGGACCCGCACACCTACTCCATGCCCTTTGGCTGGTATGTCTGTGAGATGGCGCGCAAGCTGCAGAATGGTGCGGAGATCAGCCACGTCATTCAGGAGTTCGAGACCCAGATGGACAAGATGGAGATCATCCTCGGACCTTACAGCCTGAAGCAGATGAAGAAGAGCGGCCGCATCTCTGCCGCCGCCGCCGTCATGGGCGAGCTGATGGGCATCCGCCCCATCATCACCCTGATCGATGGAAAGACCAAAGTGGAGGCCAAGGTGCGCGGCGATGACAAGGTCGTGCCCGCCATGGTGGAACTGGCCAAAAAGCGCAGCGAGGGTGTGGAAGACTTTGATTATATGATCGGTCACACCAACATTCCCCAGAAGGATGATCTGGTCAAGGCCTGCCGCAAGGCGTTCGGCAAGGACCCGCTCATCACCTTCCCGCTGGGCGGCGTTGTTTCCGCCAACACCGGCCCCGACACCATTGCTCTGGTCTACGTTGGCCACGCACGCTGAGTTTTTTCTGAGAACTGCCCGCCGCGGCAGTTCTTTTTTGTTTGCAGGCCGTTGCATTTTGCGGCAATTTATGCTATACTCCCTTTTGCTGTGCTTTTGTGCGGCAACCTGAAAGAGCAACTTAGGATTTTAGGCTCCCCGACGTGTCTCGAACCATGCCGGGCCAAACCCATAGGGCTGGCGGTCCCTGTGCGGTCAAAATTCATCCGCCGGAGTATTGTTATGAATCAGAATTTCACTGTCCGCAAACTGGCCCGCTGCGCTGTGGTCGCAGCTCTCTATGTGGTGCTCTGCATGGCGCTGCAGCCGTTCTCCTACGGTGCGGTGCAGGTGCGTGTTGCCGAGGCCCTCTGCCTGCTGCCCGTGTTCGGTGCCGAGTACATCGTGGGCGTGGTGCTGGGCTGCTTCCTGGCAAACCTGCTGGGCTCCACCATCGTGGATGTTATCTTTGGCACCCTGGCCACCCTGCTGGCCTGTGTTGTGACTTACAAACTGCGGAACGTCCGCTTCAAGGGTCTTGCCATCGTGCCTTCCCTGCCGCCCGTGCTCTTCAATGCTGTCATCATCGGCATTGAGATCGCCGTCATGTTCCCCGATCCCTCTTCCTCCGCTCCGCTGTGGCTGGCCTGCATCACCAACGGCATCTCCGTCGGCATCGGTGAGCTCATCAGCTGCACCGTGCTGGGCGTGCTGCTGGTGAAGATCGTGGAGACCAACACCTCCCTGCGCAAAGTGTTCCTGGAAGCCTGATCGAGCAGGCAGACAAGACAGATTCATAAGGCAAAGGCTTTTCCGTTGCTCGGCCTTTTTGCCCATAATATAGAAAGACCTCCTCTGGCCGTTTTCCAGAGGAGGTCTTTGTTTTTATCCGATCACTTGTGCTCCTGCAGCCAGCGCAGGGCCATATAGGCATAGGCCGCGCTGCCCTCAAAGAGGACGCTGTCATCAAACTTCACCTTGGGGTGATGCTGGCCGTAGGTGTAGCCCTCGTTGGCGTTGCCCGCCGTCAGGAACATGCTCACGGTGGGCACCTCATGGCTGACAAAGGCGAAATCCTCGCTGCCGCCGCCGGGCTTGCCGCCGGTCATCGGGGTCATATCCATTGCACCCTTGCCCAGCAGCTCACCCATATAGGTCAGGGCGTTGCCGGCAAGCTCCTTGTCCACCACCATGCAGGGGCAGTAATCACTGAAGGTGATCTCAGCGGTGCAGCGGTAAGCCGCAGCCACCCCCTGTACGATCTCGGTCATCCGCTTGTGCAGCAGCTCCGTCACCGCACCCTCGGGGTCGGTGGTGCGGATGGTGCCCCACATCTCTGCGCTGTCCGGGATGACATTGGAGGCCGCGCCTGCCTGGAAGCGGCCGGTGGTGAACACGCCAAAGCTGTGGGCATCCAGCTCCCGGCTGTTGATCTCCTGCAGGGCAATGTGGATGTGTGCCGCCGCCGTGATGGGGTCGATGCACTTTTCCGGCATGGAACCGTGGCCGCCCTTGCCGTGGACGATGATGTGATACTGCTCACAGCTTGCCATGGTGATGCCGCCGCAGGCAGGCACCAGCACCACACCGGCGGGAATGGGCATTCCGCCCAGCACATGGAACATGACTGCCGCATCCACGCTGGGGTTTTCCAGCAGGCCGTTGGCGATCATATCGGGCGAGCCCTGGAAGATCTCCTCGGCGGGCTGGAACTCCAGCTTGACGGTGCCCTCGATCTCATCCTCGTGCTCCTTGAGCAGCTGGGCAGCACCCAGCATCATTGCCGTGTGCATATCGTGGCCGCAGCCGTGCATCTTGCCCGGCACCTCGGAAGCGTAATCCACGCCGGATTCCTCCTGAATGGGCAGGGCATCCATATCACCCCGCAGCAGGATGGTCTTGCCGGGCTTTTTGCCGCCTGCCAGCGCAATGACACCGGCCTTGCCGCAGTCCTTGGGCTCGTAGCCCATCTCGGTCAGGGCCTTTTTCACCAGTGCCTTGGTCTGGGTCAGATCAAAGCCCACCTCCGGGTGACGGTGCAGGGTGCGCCGCCACTCCACCAGCTGGGGTTCCAGCGTCTGGGCACGGCCCAGCAGTTCTTTTGCAGTCAACATTTCAGTCAGCTCCCGTTCTATTTGATTTTAAGGTCGCTCAGTTTTCCCCGCCGTTGCTTCCTTCGGGGTGATACTGGGCGCAGGTGCACTTTTTCCACTTGAGGCCGCTGCCGCAGGGGCAGGGGTCATTGCGGCCGATCTTGATGACCCGGACAGGCTGGCCCTTGGGGGCACCCTTGACACCGGGCGCGCCGTTGCCGGGCACAAAGCCCTCGCCGGTGGGCTTGGCCACCTGCTCCCGTTTGGGGGCTGCACCGGCCTGCCGCACCTCGATGGTCAGCAGCATCTTGATGCTGGACTCCCGGATGGAATCCACCATCTGGTCGAACATATCAAAGCCCTCGATGCGGTATTCCACCACGGGGTCCTTCTGGCCGTAACCACGGAGGGCGATGCCCTGCCGCAGCTGATCCATGTTGTCGATGTGATCCATCCACATCCGGTCCACGCACTTGAGCAGGCAGATGCGCTCCAGCTCACGCATGACCGGTGCGCCGTACCGCACCTCCTTGGCCTGCAGGATCTGCATTCCGCGGTCGTAGAGCAGATCGGCGATGCCCTTCTGGGAGAGGCTGTCGTAATCGGCCACAGTGTAGTGGAAGTCGGCATCGGTGGTCAGCCAGCCCTGATAGTGGCGGCGCAGGGCACCAAAGTCCCACTCGTCCTTCACATCTCCGGCCAGGAACTGCTTGCAGCTGGAATCAATGTTCTCCCGCAGCATGTTGTGCATCTCATTGCTGATATCCTCGCCGTCCAGCACTTTGCGGCGCTGGCCGTAGATGATCTCACGCTGCTGATTCATGACATCGTCGTATTTCAGCACGTTCTTACGGATCTCAAAGTTCCGGCCTTCCAGCTTCTTCTGGGCGCTTTCCAATGTGCTGGTGATCATCCGGTTCTCAATGGGGGTGTCCTCGTCCAGCTTGAGGGTATCCATCAGGCTGGAAACGCGGTCACCGCCGAACAGGCGCATCAGGTCATCTTCCAGGCTCAGGTAGAAGCGGGACGCGCCGGGGTCGCCCTGACGGCCTGCACGGCCGCGCAGCTGGTTATCGATGCGGCGGCTCTCGTGCCGCTCCGTACCGATGATGAACAGACCACCGGCCTTGCGCACTTCCTCTGCCTCTGCGCTGATGGCCGGCTTGTACTGGGCATACAGCTCCTCAAACCGTTTCCGCACCGCCAGGATCTTTTCATCGTTGGTGTCGCCGTGGCCATCGGCCTCGGTCAGCAGGAGCTCCACCGCATTCGGGTCAGCATCCTGCGGTTTTTCGGGGTCGAGCAGGTTCTCACAGAAGTGTTCCCTGCGCATCTGGGCCTTGGCCATGAACTCGGCGTTGCCGCCCAGCATGATATCAGTACCACGGCCTGCCATGTTGGTGGCAATGGTGATGGCACCCTTTTTGCCGGCCTGCGCCACGATCTCAGCCTCGCGCTCGTGGTTCTTGGCGTTCAGAACATTGAAATCGCGGGTGTACTTCTGCAGCATTTTGGCCAGCGTCTCGCTCTTTTCCACGCTGACGGTACCCACCAGAACCGGCTGACCGTTCTTGTGGCATTCCAGCACCTGCTCGATGACAGCCTTGTACTTGCCGTTGACGGTCTTGTAGACCGCGTCCGGGTAATCCTTGCGGATGTTGGGGCGGTTGGTGGGCACAGTGACGATGTTCAGGCCGTAGATCTCGGTGAACTCGGTGGCTTCCGTCTTGGCGGTACCGGTCATGCCGGACAGCTTCTTGTACATGCGGAAGTAGTTCTGGAAGGTGATGGTCGCCAGCGTCTTGCTCTCGGCGGCGATCTTCACGCCCTCCTTGGCCTCAATGGCCTGATGCAGGCCCTCGTTGTAGCGGCGGCCGATCATCAGGCGGCCGGTGAACTCGTCCACAATGATGACCTCGCCGTTCTTCACGACATAGTCGATATCCTTCTGCATCACGCCGTAAGCCTTGATGGCCTGATCGATGTGGTGGGCCAGGGTCATGTTCTCTGCGGCGGCCAGATTCTCGACCTTGAAGTATTCCTCGGCCTTCTGGATGCCCTTGGCAGTCAGGGTGCAGGTCTTGTGCTTTTCGTCCACGACATAATCGCCGTCGGTCTGCTCATCGGCCTCCACCTTATCTTCCAGCTCGACCACCACGCTTTTGTGCAGGGTGCGGACGAAGCGGTCCACCTGAGTGTACAGGCTGGAGGAATCCTCGCCCTTGCCGGAGATGATCAGAGGGGTGCGGGCCTCATCGATCAGGATGGAGTCCACCTCATCGACGATGGCAAAGGCGTGGCCGCGCTGCACCATGTTGTCCTTATAGGTCACCATGTTGTCGCGCAGGTAGTCGAAGCCGTACTCATTGTTGGTGCCGTAGGTGATATCGGCGTTGTAGGCACGGCGGCGGGCATCGCCATCGATGCCCTGCACGATCAGGCCGACATTCAGGCCCAGCCAGCGGTAGAGCTTGCCCATCCACTCGCTGTCGCGCTTGGCCAGGTAATCGTTGACGGTGACGATGTGCACGCCCTCGCCGGTCAGGGCGTTCAGGTAGGCGGGCAGGGTGGCCACCAGGGTCTTGCCTTCACCGGTCTGCATCTCGGCAATGGAGCCGCGGTGCAGGGCAATGCCGCCCATGATCTGCACAGGGAAGTGCTTCATGCCCAGCACACGCCAGGCAGCTTCGCGGCAGACAGCAAAGGCATCGGGCAGGATATCATCCAGCGTCTCGCCGTTTGCCAGCCGCTCTTTCAGGGCCGGGGTCTGCGCCTGCAGCTCGGCATCGGACATCGGCTGATACTTTGTTTCCAGTGCCAGCACCTTTTTGGTAATGGGATTGATCTTTTTCAGCTCCCGGTCAGAGAAGCTGCCAAAGAGTTTTTCAGCAAGGGACATTGTTACACCTCATCTATCAAAAATCGGGGCGGCAGGCCGCCCAACAGCGGAAAAACCACATACTGTTTATATGATACACCAAAGCTGAAAACCCGTCAAACCCGATGGATAGATTTTATCCGTTTTTTGGGTGAACTTTCTGTTAATTTAGAAAAAAAGACCCTCTCCGGCATTGCGCAGCAATGACGGAGAGGGTCTTTCCTATACCAATGTCGCCCCCGGGCGGGGAACGTGCTCCGTCAGCAGAGCGCGCAGCTGTTCCGGCAGGGCGTAGAAATTGCCGTTGGTATATTTCCACGCCCCCACCGCAGCAAGAGCCGCCAGCAGAGCCAGCACCAGCAGCGTCATGCACACCCGGCGCAGGGGATGCCGCTTGGGTTGGGGGCCGGGCAGAACGTCCTTCTTTGCAGCCCTACGGGCAGGCAGGAAGCCTGTCCCCTCAGCCTGAGGCTTGTTTGCCGCCGTGCGCCGGATGATATCCAGCAGCCAGAGGGCAGGGTTCTCCCCCGCCGGGACGGTGCGCAGAAAGCAGCCCTTCCTGCAGCTGAGCACCAGCACGCAGTCATTTTCCCGCTCGGCACAGGCGGCAGAGAGATCTGCCCCCACCACGCGGCGGGCAGCCTGAGCCCGGGCCAGCGCCTGCCGGAGCGGGTCAGTGCAGTCTTTGGGCAGGCGGGCACGGGCACGCTTTTCGATCAGAGGGCCGGTCTTGGGGTTGGCATAGCTCACCGCGCCAAAATCAAAGACCTTCTCGGCCCCGGGCAGGTTCTCGAGCCGGGCTTCCAGCAGGGCACCGGCTGCAGCATCCGCACAGATGAGCAGCTTATCGTGCCGTTCCAGCGCCTCCACCACGGCGGCAGGCAGAGTGGTCTCCCCTGCCCCGTACAGATCTGCCGAAAATGCCTGCCGCAGGGCCTGCGCGGCCTTTTTCAGCCCGGAAGGGCTCTGCGCCTGCAGGGCCACCAGCGTTTCCGCGCCCCGGCTCTTCCACTGGGCTGCGGCCCGCCACTGGGGCGGAAAGTTTTCCACCGTTTTGCCCACCGCTGTGGACTGCGCACCAAACAGCCGCAGCACACACCCGGTCTCCTGTTGCTGTGTCACCCTGCATTCCCCCTGCCTTTTAGTGGCCCAGGAACACCTCGTTCAGCTTGTCCAGCGCTTCGGCGCTGTGCTGTGCATCCCGGGCAAGGGGCTCTGTGCCTGCGGGAACTTTTCCCTGTGCCAGCCGCAGGGCCAACTCCAGGGCGGCCTGGGCGGCACGGGCACGCACCAATGCACGGTCGGGCCGGGAGACGGACAGCTTTTTTACATACACCGTCTCGCCCCGGGCCGCGCCCAGATACACCGTGCCCACCGGGCGGAGGGCATCTCCACCGGTCGGCCCGGCCACGCCGGTCACGCTGATGCCGATCTCAGCACCGGCGGCCTGCGCGGCCCCCAGCGCCATCTGGGCAGCCACAGGGGCCGACACCACATTGTACTTTGCAATGACATCCGGTTCCACGCCCACCAGCCTGGCCTTGGCAGCCTCCCAATAGGTCACAAAGCCGTAGCCGAACACTTCACTAGAGCCCGGCACCGAGGTGATACGCTGTGCGATCAGCCCGCCGGTGCAGCTCTCGGCGGTGGAGAGGGTGAGCCCCTTTTCCTTTAAGGTGCGCACCAGTGTCTCCTCCAGCCCGGCCACATCCTCATCATACACCGCATCGCCCAGCAGATCATAGAACTTTTTGGCATATTCCCGGCACATTTTTTCGCCTTCCGCATCGGAAGCAGCCCGGGCGGTGATGCGGATCTCGCACTCACCGGTCTTGCAGTAGATAGCGGCAGTCGGGTTGGCGTTTTCCAGCAGATCACGCACCTGATATTCCAGGTTGCTCTCGCCGCCCAGCACCCGCAGGGTGACAGAGTGCAGGGTGCAGTTCTGACGCTTCATCAGCAGGGGGCGGACGCTCTCGTTCCACATGGCCTTCATCTCACTGGGCACGCCCGGCATCAGGACAGCACAGCGGCCCTCCTGCTCAAACCATGCACCGGGGGCAGTGCCGTGGTGGTTGATGATCTTATGCCCCTTTGCGGGCACCATGGCCTGCTTGCGGTTGTTGGGGGTGGTCACCCGGCCGGAGCGGGCAAAATAACCGGTGATCTTCTCCCACTCGCTCTCGTCAAAGACCAGCGTATCGCCATAGCAGGCGGCAACGGTCTCCTTGGTCAGGTCGTCTGCCGTGGGGCCCAGACCGCCGGTGAATACCAGCAGGTCACAGCGGTTCTTTGCCTCGTTGACAAAGTCCGCCAGCCGCCCCTGATTGTCGCCGATGGTGCTCTCCCGCTGGACCGTAATGCCCAGCTCAGCAAGCTCCCGGCTCAGGTACTGGGCATTGGTGTTGAGGATGTTGCCGAGCAGCAGCTCGGTGCCCACACTGATGATCTCCGCTGTCATGCCGCTCACCCCTCAAACTCGATCTCGTCCGTAATGCGGATGCGGATCCGCTCGGTGTTCTCAGC
>ENA-UBCA01001115-UBCA01001115.1-human-gut-metagenome-genome-assembly--contig:-NODE-1115-length-14629-cov-33.270619_pt1 | contig 14629 bp, 12 predicted proteins | sample MGYA00244228_ERZ654716 | MGnify/ENA primary metagenome ERZ654716 (study PRJEB26926, sample SAMN06164557) | human gut metagenome | biome: ENVO:00009003; feature: ENVO:2100002; material: ENVO:00002003... | reverse complement strand
ACAACTATTATAAGTCCTGTTCGGGAGGCTTGGTCTTAGACCCTGACCAGAGCTGTGGCTATGACAGTTCTTATAAGAAATGTATTTCTTCCGAAGAGAAATGCGAAGAAGAAGGGTATCACAGCAGCTGCGAAGAGGGCAAAATCTTAGACCCCGGACAGGTTTGTTCTTACAGTTCGTCTTATCAGAAATGCGTCTGCGACCCATGCGAAGGTTACGCCTACAGTTACGACCAGGCGACGGAACAGGGTTATGAGCCGGACGGCGAAGGCTGCAAGAGCTGCGGGGTAATGAAATACAAACGCAAGGTAAAGGAATGTCTTGGTTTCTCGGTCTGCGACTGCGGCGGCGAAATCGGAAGCACGGAATGCTGGAGCGGACAGCAGCAGATGTTTTTAAGCTGCAAAAGCTGCAAAAAAGAATGTGCTGTCGGAGAATATGATATCAGCAATTATTGGTGTGGCAGTGCGCTTAAATGTTTCTTCAAACCCTAGAAGAGAGAGGTTTTCAGATGTTAAAAAACTTAATTTCAGGTTTGTTATGCGGAATTTTGTATATCTCAGCGGCGGAGGCGCAGGTTTGTACCAGACTGCCGACTTGCGAGGAGCTGGGATTCAGCAAATCGGAAGCCGAGTGCAACGGAAAATCTATGGTGCGTTGTCCGCTCAACAAAGGCAAGGTCTATTGCGAGGAAGGAAAGGCTCTGACCTCTTGCCCGCCGGGTTATGCTGATATTGACATTATAGAGCCTTATTGTAAGGGCGAAAATGTTCAATTAGTTTTTTCGGATTCAAGCTTGGAATGTGCCAAATGTCTGTCTTGCGGAAAAATCGGACATTATTCTAAAGTGGCTGGTTGTTGCGACCGAACTTATGATGATGGCTGTAATTCCAGTGATGCAAATGTACATGATTCCTATGGTTGTTGGACTTGTTCTCGTTGCCGAAATCAATATAGCTTAGATGAAAATGGTAATTGTACTACAATGTGATAGAGGAGAAAAGAAATGATGGAATTTTACAATAGAATATTGAGCATAACAACTGTACTATTAACGTTTTCCTTTATAGCAACAGCAGGCGCACAGACCTTGATAAGCGGTGGGACGACTGAAAGAGGAAGCACAACAACGCCGACTTGCGAAATGCCCCCAAGCTGCGAAGATTTAGGATATAATAAAACTGCCGACGATTGTGCCAATAAAGTAACGTTAAAGTGTCCGTTGGATGAAAGTAAGCTCTATTGTGCCGATGCTAGACAAAACGGCGTTTGTTCCGAGGGATATTCAGAAATTGAGAAGATTATTCCTTATTGTACCGGAAGTAATGCTCGCTTGATTTATGATACAAAGAATCCCAATTGTGCCAAATGCCAGAAATGCGGTGCCGGTTCACACCTGACACAAGTGTCGGGCTGTTGCGACCGAACTTATAATGATGGCTGTAATTCCAGTAATGCAAATGTACAAGATTCAAATGGCTGTTGGACTTGTTCTCGTTGCCGAAATCAATATACGCTTAATGCTGATGGTTTGTGTGTTGATCCTTCGGTTATAAGCGGCGGAGAATGCCCGGCCGGTTATGCAAAATATGAGGATATTATTCCATACTGTACAGAATCAGAAACTGTAAAAATGGTTGAACATTCTTCAACAAAAGGATGTTACCAATGTAAGAGATGTTCAGCCGGCTATTATTTTAACAATAAATGTGGATTGGGAGCCTCTTCTGATGGTAATGGATGCACAAGATGTGATACAAGTTGCGCTCTAGGGTCTGTAGATGATAGACCTGTTGATGGTTGGTGCCGTTGAAAAACAAAAGCCCTCTTTTCAGAGGGCTTTTGTTTTTTTAAGCTAATTTTTGCAGGGCTTCGGAAATGCGTTTCAAGGTTTCTTCCTTGCCCAAGATTACGGCCAGCTCGGTCGCGCCGCCGGGGGTGGTTTCCCTGCCCGACAAAGCTATTCTGACCGGATAGAGAATCTGACCGTTCTTTAAGCCTTCTTTCTCTGCCAGCGCTTTCAACGCGGCAAACAGGGTATCATTGTCCCAGGAAGTTTGCTCTTTCAAAGTTTCCAGAGCCAGAGCCAAAGTCTTTTTGGCAACTTCCGGATCCGTTTTCATTTTCTTGTTATTATAAAGTTCAACCGAATAATCTGCCACATTCTCCAAAAATTTGATTTCTTCGGGAATTTGACCCAAAACTTCGGTACGCGGCTGCAAAACCTCGCTCAAAACCCTAAAGTCAATATTGCGGCTGACGGCCTGTTTGTAGAACGGCATTGCCATTTCATGAAAAGCTTCCGGACTAAGGGCACGAATATAACAGCCGTTCATCCAGGTCAGCTTGGTCAGGTCGAAAATAGCCGGCGACTTGTTGATGCGTTCCATTTTGAAAACTTTTTTCAGATCGTCCAACGAGAAGATTTCCTCATCGGTTCCCGGGTTCCACCCCAGCAGACAGATATAGTTCAAAACCGCTTCGGGCAGAAAACCCTTAGCCACCAAATCCTGAAACGAAGCGTCGCCGTTACGTTTGCTGAGTTTGTGCTGCGCGTCTTTCATAACCTGCGGAACATGGACATAAACCGGCGGCGTCCAGCCGAAATCCTCATAAATGAGATTATACTTGGGCGTCGAGGAAATATATTCGTTGCCGCGGACAACATGCGTGATTTCCATCAGATGATCGTCGACGACATTGGCAAAGTTGTAGGTCGGAAAACCGTCGGACTTGAGCAGAACGCCTTCGTCCAGTTCATCATAATCAATTTCGATGTCGCCGTAAACAACATCATGGAAAATGGAAGTTCCGGTCTTATGAATGGTCTGGCGGACAACATAAGGCTCGCCGGCGGCAATGCGGGCGCGCGCCTCTTCAAGGCTCAGGCGCTTGCAGGGATCTTTGAACTTGATGTTTTGTTCGTCGTCTTTCTGCTCGTCGGCGTCTCTGGCGGAACAGAAACAATAATGTGCGCCGCCCAGTTCTACCAGTTTATGCGCGTATTCGGCATACAAAGGCTTGCGCTGCGACTGAACGTAAGGACCGTAATTGCCGCCGACGTCCGGCCCTTCGTCCCAGTTCATGCCGACTCTTTTCAACGTGTTGTAAATGATTTCTTCGGCACCCTCGACAAAACGCTTCTGGTCCGTATCTTCAATACGGAGAATGAAGTCGCCGCCGTTGGTTTTGGCGATGAGATACTCGTACAATGCGGTTCTCAGGTTGCCGATGTGCATATAGCCGGTCGGGCTGGGGGCAAATCTGGTTCTTACTTTCATAATTCAACTACCTATTTTGACTAATTGTTTAACCTGTTTACACCATAAAACAAAAATTGCGGATTGCAAGGATTTTGTGCGCAATTCACGCTTCTATCAAATCCAGCGCGGCGCTTACCAGATTATGCGCGCCGACGGCAATCTGCGAAATGTTTTTGCTCAGCATATAGGCGGGAACGGTAACGATTTTGTTTTCCTCGTCGACACAGACTTCGGCCGCGCCGCAGTCCTGATGAACAGCGCCCATTTTGGCAATGCCGGCGGCAATGGCCTTGTCATTGCCAACCGTCACTTTAACTTTATGTTTGCCGAGCACGCGGGCAACAACCGTCGGCGCAATACACATGGCACCAATGACAATGCCGGCTTCGTAGCTTGCGTTGAGCGCGCGTTCGACTTCCTCATTGACCTCGCAGGCCGGCCCCCTGACGGCGAAGTTGCTCCAGTTCATGGCGGCGCCGAATCCACCGGGGAAGATGATTGCGTCAAAATCTTTGGGATTAAATTCGGACAAATCCAAAATATTGCCGCGGGCGATGCGGGCAGATTCCGCAAGAACGTTGCGGTTGTCGGCGTCGCCGGCAATGGCGGAGGCTTCGCCGGTAAAATGGTCGACGGTCTTGGCCTGCCAGGTGTTGGGCGCAAAGCACTGATACGCGCAGCCCGCCTCGTCTATCGCCAGCAACGCGCAGACGGCCTCGTGGATTTCGCTGCCGTCAAAAACGCCGCAACCCGACAAGACAACGGCAAATCTCGGTGTTTCCATAACTTGTGTCTCCTTTGTTCTGAACTATTGCAATAAATTTTTATCAATATATACTACCTATATAATTTTAGTAAATACAAATTTGACTAAGGAACTCTTTATGCAGACACAACAGACTACCCTGAACAACGGACTACGAATTGTTACCTGCTCCCGCCCAAACACCGAAACCGTTTCGCTGGGCATCTGGATTAAAACAGGTTCCGCCTATGAAGACGAAAAGATCAACGGCATTTCCCACTTTCTGGAACATATGGTCTTTAAGGGCACAAAAAACCGCACTTCGCTGCAAATCTCGGAAGAAATCGAAAATGTCGGCGGACAGAACAACGCCTATACGTCGCGCGAGTTTACGGCCTTTTACGCCAAAATGCTGAAAGACGACACCGAGCTGGCGCTGGACGTCATCAGCGACCTTATCCTCAATCCGACTTTTCCCGAAGAAGAGCTGGTTAAGGAGCGTGAAGTGGTCGTACAGGAAATCAAACAGACAATTGATTCCCCGGACGACATTATTTTTGACTATTTTCAGGGGAAAGCCTTTCCCGACCAGCCGTTGGGCAGAAGCATTCTCGGACCGGCCGAAAAGGTTCGTTCCTTCGACGGACAGGCTTTGCAAAATTATCTGAAAACCAACTATGCAGCCGAAAACATCGTCGTCTGCGCGGTCGGCAATCTTGAACACGAAAAATTCGTCGAAATGTGCCGGCAGCGCCTGAGCGACCTGCAGCCTGACGTTTCGTTTACGATACAGCCGCAGAAGTATGCCGGCGGCTTTTATGTCGAAAAGCGCGATATTGAACAGACACATGTGGTTTTGGGTTTTGAAGGTTTTGACTACAACAGCGACCATTATTATCCGGCCATGATTTTCTCGACTCTGTTCGGCGGCGGCATGTCTTCGCGCCTGTTTCAGGAAATCCGCGAAAAGCTCGGACTGGTTTACACGGTATACGGATTTGCCAATTCGCATACGCAGACGGGCATATCCGGCATTTATGCGGGAACGACGGCCGACGAGCTGCAAAAACTGCTTCCGGTCGTGGCGCAGGAAATTAAAAAAGTCTGTTACGACAAAGTCGACATTAAGGAACTTAACCGCGCCAAAGCGCAAATTAAGGCCAGTATGCTGATGGCGTTGGAAAGCTCGTCTTCAACCTCGGAAGTCATTGCCCGGCAGATGCTGTTATTTGACCGGGTTCTGCCGATTAAGGAAATGGTTGAAAAAATCGAGAACGTTACGCTGGACGACATTCGGGATACGGCCACCAGAATTTTCAGTTCCAAACCGACTTACACCCTGCTCGGTTCGCTGAAAAAATATCCCGATTATGAGCAGCTGCAGCAACTGATTAAGCTTTAAGATCATGAACGAACGGACTTTGGACGTATATCTCGCCGAACCGCGCGGTTTCTGCACCGGCGTACGGCGGGCGGTCGGCATTGTTGAAGAGGCGCTGAAACAATACGGGGCACCGGTTTTCGTGCGGCACGAGATTGTCCACAACAAGTTTGTGATTGAAAATCTCCGCGCCAAAGGCGCCGTCTTCATTGACGAACTGGCGGAGGTTCCCGACGGGCGTCCGGTCGTGTTTTCGGCACACGGGGTCGGACGGAACGTCTCCGAAGAAGCCGAACGCCGCGGCCTGACGGTTCTTGACGCCACCTGTCCGCTGGTAGCCAAAGTACACAGGCAGATTGCCCGGCTGGAAGAAGACGGCGCCGAAATCGTTGTCATCGGCAAGAAAAACCATCCGGAAATCATCGGAACGGTCGGACAACTCAAACACCCTGAAAAAGCGCATGTCATCTGTTCCGCAGCAGAAGCAGAACAGCTTGCTCTGGCAGAGGACACGACTGTCGGCTTTGTGACTCAGACGACATTGTCCGTAGACGATACGGCGGAAATTATCGGCATTCTGCGGAAAAAATTCAAAAATCTGCTGGCGATGAGCCGAAGCGACATCTGTTTTGCCACGACCAACCGTCAAGGCGCGGTCAAGGCTCTGGCCTCCAAAACCGCCGTCGTCGTCATTATCGGCTCGGCCAACTCCTCAAATTCGCGACAATTAAGAGAAACCGCCTTGAAAAACGGCGCGGCAAAGGCTTTTCTGATTGACGACGCGGCGGAACTTGACTTTGCCGAAATCGGCGGCAGCCTCGGCATCAGCGCCGGCGCTTCAGCTCCCGAGGAACTGGTTGAAGGCTTGTTGGCCGAATTGAAAAAGCATTATGACAAAATTAAGATTCATCATGTAAACTCGGTAAAAGAGAAAGACCGTTTTTAAGTTTCTGGGAGAAAAAACATGTCCCGCGCCGAAGATATTTTTCAAAAGCTGATTTATTTCGGGGAAGACGCCATTGACGATTTTATCGTCAATTTGCAAACCGAGGAACTGTTTCTGGATTTTAAACAGGCCGTTTCGACCGGAAAAAACGGCACCAGCCTGCATAAAGACGACAGAAAAAATCTGGCCAAGGGCATTTCGGGTTTCGGCAATTCGGAAGGCGGCGTCATCGTCTGGGGCGTAGAATGCAGCCGCGACTGCGACATCGGCGACGTTGCCAAGGCAAAAGTTAAGGTCAAGAACGTACACCGTTTTCTGAGCTGGCTGGAAAACGCCATTTCCGGCTGTACCATTCCGAGCCACAACCGCGTGCGCAATCATATTATCAGCGTTGACAAGAACGGCGACGGTTTTGTCGCCACCTACATTCCGAAATCGGAACTGGCTCCCCTGATGACAACCATGGGCAACAACATCTATATCCGCTCCGGTTCCAACAACGTGCCGGCTCCGTATTCGGTTATTGCGGGAATGTTCGGAAAACGTCCGCAGCCAAATGTCGAACTGATTATTGCCGACAAGAATCTGGAGGTTCTGGACAATGCGGTCGAAGATATGGTTTATCCGCCATCGCTGGACAATCCGCCTGAAAAATATCTGCGGCTGAGCTTCTCCATCTGCGGCGAAAACGACAGCAACGTTATTGCGCGCGAGCTGTACCTTTCCTGCTCTTCGACAGGCAAAGGCGGAGAGTATAACAAAGTACGCTTTTCCAACTACAACCAAATGGACTCCATTCCCGGCATCGAGGGACAGCTGAACCTGATTACGCGGCCGGATTTGCGGCTGCCGCCGCGCGGCGTCATTCGTTTTGCCAATGTGACGATCATCCTATCTCCCTACAGCGAAGAAGACTTTCTGATGGACGGGGTTATCGGCGCCGACCATGCCGCACCCAAAGACTTCCGCGTCTATATTCCGAAAAACAAGCTGCGTTCCTTCGTGGCCAGAGCGATGCGCGAAGGCGAAGACATTGCCCTGCTGGAACAGGAGTTCTTTGCCGAATATTTCAGAAGCGAGTAAAAGATGATACGGGTTGAAATTTTTACCGACGGAGCCTGCTCCGGAAATCCGGGAGCCGGCGGCTGGGGTGTTCTGCTGCGACACAGGGACACGGAAAAGGAACTGAGCGGCGCAGAAGCGGAAACCACCAACAACCGCATGGAACTGACAGCAGTCATTGAAGCGCTGAAAGCGCTGAAAAAAGAGTGCAACATTACGCTTTATACCGACAGCCGCTACGTTATGGACGGCATTACCCAATGGCTTCCAAACTGGAAAAAGAACAACTGGCGAACCAGCAACAAAAAATCCCCGGTCAAAAACATTGATCTCTGGCAGGAACTCGACTCGCTGGCCGGCCGACACGAAATCCGCTGGGTTTGGGTCAAGGGACATAACGGACATCCGGAAAACGAACGTGTCGACAAGCTGGCGCGTGACGCAATATCATCTTTGAAAAATCAGTAAAATTCAATATATTGGTTTCAGGATCAAGAACTTTTTTTTCGAAAATATTTGACAATTAGACACAATATTGCTACTATTTGTCCAGTAAGAACAATTACGGTGGCGGTCAATGGATTTGAACAACAAGAAATGTAAGAGCGTCCGTGAATTTTTCGACTACCTGATTGCAAGCGGACAGCTTCTGGAGAGCCAGAAGAGTTATGACGAAAAAAGCCGTACCAAACTCATCAACGGCCGGGTTACGGCAGACGGCAGGAACGTCGTCGCCGGTCTGGACTGGAGCCATGTCAGAGCCAGACAGTTTCGTTTCAACAACGATACGGCGGCAGAACCGCTGATTTCCTCTTATGACAAACTTCCCGTAACAACCCACGGCATCAGCGGCGACCTGCCGATGCCGGAAAATATCGTTCAGTTTCTGTCGCATAACGCCTGCGGGCATTTTCATGCCGAAAAAGAAAGAATCGTCATAGAAAAAAATATTACGATTGTTCCGATGAAAGACATGGATCTGAGCCGCGTTGAGGTTCAGGGCAGCGTTATGTGGCACGGCGGAAAAATCAGGCTCAGCCAGCTGCCGAAAGTCAGCGGCAAAATCTACGGCCTGAAAAGAGAAGACATCATTACCGAGAAAGAAGCCAAACTCAACGCCGCCACCATGAAACGGCTCCATGTGCAGCCGTCCGTCTTTCTGGAACGAAAACCCAAGGGGTTTATCAGAGAGATTTTCGGGCGCTATTTCAACTGCGCCTAGTCGGATATGCTGCGGAGAATTTTACTTAACGTCCGCTCGCTCAGGACTTCGGGCATAACCATTCCGTCCGGCACCATCGGCGAAAAGACCACATAGAAGGGCAACCCCTGCCGGCCGAATTTTTTCATAAAAGCCAAAACCTCCGGGTTATATGACGTCCAATCAACCTCTATCAATTCGGTATTGCTGTTTTTGAGCAGGTTTTCGACAATGGCGTTGTTGAAAACGACGGCTTCATTGTATTTGCAGGTCAGACACCAATCGGCGCCGACGGCAACGACAACCGTTCTGCCCGCACGGATTTTGTCCGAAATCGCGTCATAATCGATATATGCGGCCCGTTCCGCTGTCCGTTCCTCCTGCGCTCTGTTGAAATGCGTCACAACGTCGACGGCGGCCACGGCAAAAATAAAGAACAATACCGATAAAATACTGCGATTGTAAAGGCGGACGACACGGGTTTTGATTTCCGGCTCGAAATCCGAACCGTCAACAGCGTCAAGCGCTTCCCGTCGGTAATAGAGGACAAAAAGGAAAACCGCCAGATACAAACCGAGACGGAAGACCGGCCAGAATCCCGCCTGTGCAAACAGAACGCTCAACAGCCACAAAAGCGTCAGAAACAACATAAAGCCCATAATATTGTTCAGACGCTCCATCCACGCTCCCGGTTTCGGAAAAGCCGCGGCCAGCGACGGCCAGGCCAGCACCAGCAGATACGGCAGCGACAGCCCCAGAGCAACGGCATTGAGAACAAGCCAGACATCGGCAACCGTACCGGCCAACGCAAATCCGACCGCCGTTCCCAAATAAGGCGCCGTACAGGGGGTAGCCATAAAAACAGCCAGCATGCCAGTAAGCAAATGCGGCAGTTTTTCACGCGTCTCCGCAGAAGACAGCCTGTTTTCCAGCCACTGCGGCGAACGGACACCGACAAATCCCCAGACAACGGACATAAAAACGGCAACAGCAAAAATCATTACGACCAGGAAACCCGGATTCTGAAACTGCATACCCCAGCCGATACCGTGCCCGGCAAGTTTCAACAGGCTCAAAAACAGCGCAATAACTTCAAAAGCCGCAAAAATTCCCAAAACCGTATATATGAAATTGCGGCGCAGATTTTCCGGACGTCCGGCGCCGAAACGGGTCAAAGACAGAAGTTTCAGCGACAAGACCGGAAAAACACAAGGCATGAAATTGAGAATAAAGCCGCCCAAAACCGCCGTAAGCAGCAGGGTCAGCGACAGAGTGCCGGAACGGTAGTCAAAGACAGACGCTTTTTCAACAGTTATGGTTTTGCGCAAAAACGTCATATTATTCAGCCGGGCAGTAATTTCAAAAGTTTTGCCGGCAAGTTTCTGTCCGGGATTTTGCGGCTCGATACGCGCGGTAATGCCAAAATCGCCGACGGCCAGCCGGGGCCGCCGAAAGGCAATATTATCCGAACCTTCGACATAGACGTCAAAATTGTCCAGCTCCTCGTCGGCATCAAACTCAAGACGCAAAACCTGACTTCCGTTTTGGCCTGTTTCATCAACGACGGCCTTTTCGAGACTGAACACGGGGGTTTTGTCCCGAGGCAGAAAATTAAAGCTCTGAACGATAAAGTTATTTACCGAAGAATAGAAACCCTCGCCGGCCTGCAGATCCAGTTCCGCGTCTATATGCACGGGACGACATTCCAATTGCAGGCTGCAAAGCGTAAAATCGGCGCCGGCCTTGAGCTTTAACGGCTGCGAAGCGTCTTTGAGCCTCAGCTGCAGCGGCAGCATGAAGTTCCGCTGCCAGACGGCGGCGCTTTCGCCGTTATCGGCCGACAGACGCAGCGGCACGGGATAAAAATATTCGGCAGAGGCCAGATTTTCGGATCCTTCAAAAGAAAAGCGCGGCTTTTGAAATCCCTTATAATTCTGTGCCAAAACAAACCAGTCTTTTTCTAGGTCAAAATGAATGCCCGCCCGGATATCCTTTCGGTCGTTTACGGTGCTGTATTCGGCAATCAGCCGCATTTCAACCCCGTCCGCCTTAATCCATTCGCCGCTGCCGAGCTTGCCGGTAAACGGATCGTCGTAAATAATGCCGTAAAAAGGCAGTTTTTTCCATTCAAGCTTTTTCAGCATGCCGTTCAATTTGGCAAAATCGGATTTTTTCCCTTCCTTTTCGCGATCACGCTCAAGTTTGGCGGCATAGGCTTCAAAATCGCGCGGATTGCTTCCGTAAGACAAAACCTTCTTAAAGTCTTCCACAACAACCATGTCGTCCGACTCAATATATTCGCGCTCTTTGGGCAGGTCGTACTGGTCTTCGGGCACAATCAAAGGAGGTTCCTCGGGAAGCAGCATTTTAGCCTTGACGGCTTCATACATTGCCTTGCCGACACGATAGGCCTTTATCCAAAAGCGGATGGTTTCTTCCCGATCAAAAACCTGTTGTGTGGTAAGACCGGGAAACTTCTCGGCCACGTCTTCGGAAAAGTCTTCGTCAATTGCGGCATCGGGATATTTTTCGTCAAAATACTTTCCGACGGCGATTATATTGCTGACCGTCTGCGGAAAAGTAAGCCCCTCGTCCGCGCTTTCGACCGGTGCCGGCTGCGGCTGAGGCGTATCGGCGGCAAAACACGAACCGGCTTGCAATAAACCGGCGGCAAGCAATACTGACATCCAAAAATTTTTCATAAATTACGGCCCGCCCCTTAAAAAATATTTTTAAGTTACTTAATTATATGCTATACTAGCACTGTTGGGTAAATAAAAAGTAATTATGCAGGTATTAAAATCAATGGCAGACAAATGCGATTTATATCTTACCGGGAAATGCCTTGTTTCCATGCCGAATATGGACGACGAGCGGTTTGCCGGCACGCTGATTTATATTTGCTCGCACTCCAAAGAAGGGGCAATGGGTTTCGTTGTGAACAAAAAAATCAAAGAATTCTCCTTTGCTGATTTGGCTAACCAACTTCCGATCAATACGATACACCCCATCGAACCCATTGACCTCCATCAGGGCGGGCCGCTTGAAAAAGTGCGCGGTTTCGTCCTGCATTCAACCGATTACATCAAACCCGACACTGTGGTAATCGACGACAAAATCGCGGTTTCGTCCTCAATTGACATCATTACCGACATTGCTTTCGGTACGGGACCGAAAGAAAACCTGATTGCTCTGGGATACGCCAGCTGGGCGCCGCAGCAGCTGGAAAACGAAATCGTCAACAACAGCTGGCTGGTAGCCAACCCAACGCCGGAGCTGGTTTTCAGAACCAAGGACGAAGAAAAATGGCAGAAAGCCATCGAATCGCTCGGAATTGACCTGACCCGGCTGATTGCCAAAGCCGGACACGCTTAAAAACTTCTTCATTTCCGTTCCGCAGACAACTGTCGGAACATTGCCGGCGTCAGCTGCAAAGCATTGTCCTGCGGCGAAGCAATCTGCACCAAATTCATGCCGGCATATTTTTCTTCCCCGGCCTTTTGCAGAAAAGAGGCTCTTTTCTCGCGGATATACTGCAAATCCGCGGCAACATTATCGGATTCGGCGCGCATTTTCATTAACGAGTCCGAATCCTGCAACAGGGCATTAGTCAGTTTGTCAGCATCGTCACGACAATGGGCATTCAATGCGTCCAGAACCGTTTTTTGCTCTGCAGGCGTCAAATCGCGCAATATGTGCCGCAGCACTTCATCCAGATTCCTATCCATGTCCTTCGTTGTCAAAACGCTTCCCGCCAGGGCAACAGTAAAATCGCCGTCGTTATAAATGACCCGCGCCGGTATTTTCTGGCCGTTACCGTCTTTCAGCGCACGGCCTTCGGCATCAGCCAGACAGTTCAGCGGCAGGACACGGCCGTTTTTCATTTTAACCGACGAAACATCTTCGCCGCCGAAATAAACAAATCCCCGGGAAGTTTCCACGCCGTTGATTGTGTGCGTTCTTCCCCGGCTGTCAACGCCTTCCATTTCAAAACCAAGCAGCGAATTGTTAATCTCGGCCGGAATACGGCGTTCTGCCTGTTCCTCGTTCAAGGCATAGGCAAACATCCGGTTATAAGAAACGTCTTGGAGAATATCCGACGTATACTGTTCGTAATATCCGGCTCCGAAATCAGCAAAAAAGTTTTCTACTCCGGCAGCTGTTGCCTGAATATTGCCGCCTTTTATCTGCGCCCGCAGCTCATCGGCCATGCGAGCCAAATAAATGCCGCCCGGAGACAGCAAAATATCGCCGGTATTAACCGCTTTCATATACTGACCGTTGGAAGCATGCGTCTGCTCGTGTTTTGCCATTTTAAGATTAGCTTCGTTCAGATCGGCAACGGTTTCTTTCAATGTCCGGGCTGCCTGCAGCCCGCTGTCCGCATAGTTCTGCGACAGAGCTTCGCCGATGTAACGGTCTTTTTTCCGATTGCTGTCGGCATAAGAAGCCAGACAACGTGCGACATCGTCCAGATTTTTGATTTCGTCTTTATAACCAAAATTTTTAGCTCGTGACGCAAAATCCTGCAATGCTTTGGAAAATTTTTCGGGACCGGTCTGATTGGCATTGCCAAAAGCATCGGCATCACTGATATGGAACCGGGTAAAGACAATGCCGCCGACACCGCCGTTGAGATAATGTGAATAGAACGCCTTATGGCGGCTGACCTTATATATCTGACAAATCGGAGACTGGGCATCAAGCGTCAGATTATTGACATAGCAGGCACACTCGGAAGACTTTTCTGCCGAAGAAACTGCCGGGATTTCAGTTTGATTTTTTTTAGCATCTCCGCCGAAATTATTCTTGTTTTCCTCGCCCAGAGCCGTCGTCGTAACCAACGAAGCCAAACCGACTAATGCGGCTTTGCGCATACCTTGTTTGATTTCTTTTATTTTCTCCGCTTTCTGCCGCAGGCTCATGACGTCATCCCTGTTGTACTTCTTATTTAACCTTAACAGAATCATCATGTTAAGTCAATATTTTGTCCAATAAAAATCCGCTTAATAAAAAATCTCCGGCAGACAACCGGAGATTTTTACCTTTATTATTTTATAAATTCGGATTCATCTGACAGAGACATCTCATTCCTCCGCCACTACAGCTTTGTCCGGCACCACAGCAACAACTCATGCCGCTGCAATTCGCCTGTCTGTAACCGGACGGACAGCCCGTGCTGGAAATAGCCTTTACACAATCATAACAACCTAATCCGTTCCGGGTTACATAGGTGCAATCCCAATTCCTGACAGGGGTTCTGGGTGATGAATAAAGGCCGTAATCAGAACAGGTTTTGGTTTTCTGCACACAGGAATTTCCTGATTTTTCATATCCGGAATTGCAAGACCAGCTGCTGATTTTTGACGGACAATCGGAGAAGTAAGAACAGCTTGCGTTGCTCGGACAGCTCGAAATGACAGAGGTACGGTTGTCACAGGGATTTATGCAGCTGTTTCCTGACTGTATATAACCGGAATTGCAGCTCCAACTCTGAATTTTGGAAGAACAGTCGGAGAAGTAGGAACAGTCTGCATTGTTTGGGCAGCTCGAAATAACCTCGCTGCGGATATGGCAGTTGTCGGAGTAGGCCACCTTGCAGACCGAAGAACATGGCGAAGGATAATATTCGGCGCAGCCGTACGGCCCTTCGTCAACCCCGGCCGGACAGACGCAGTCGGTATATTGTCCGCCGCAGCTGTCCCCGGACACCGAACGCGGATAAGAACAGTTGGAAGAGGTATATTGATATTCCGGCTTGCAGACGCAGCTTTCGTATCTGCCGCCGCAGGAAGCGCCGGTACCGTTCTCTTTGGCCGAACAGGAAACCAGAGCCGGGTCGCATTCGCAGGAAGCATACATTTCGTCGCAGCTTTCGCCGACGCCGACCTGTCCGGCGGGACAGGAGATAAGGTCGGGCAGGCATTTGCATCCAAGCCCGTAAGCGGAATTATAGGGACAAACGCCGTCAATGGCCTGTACGGAGTTGCAGTTCTGTCTGACAAAGCCTTCGTTCAGACATTGGTTAGAG
>ENA-UBCA01001096-UBCA01001096.1-human-gut-metagenome-genome-assembly--contig:-NODE-1096-length-14837-cov-6.387363_pt1 | contig 14837 bp, 8 predicted proteins | sample MGYA00244228_ERZ654716 | MGnify/ENA primary metagenome ERZ654716 (study PRJEB26926, sample SAMN06164557) | human gut metagenome | biome: ENVO:00009003; feature: ENVO:2100002; material: ENVO:00002003... | reverse complement strand
CGAGATGAGCGCTAGTCTCGTGGGCTCGGAGATGTGTATAAGAGACAGGGTATACGCAGGAGGCGCCGGAAATCATATACGGCTTCTGGTGGATGCACCGAGAGATGTCAATATTGCCCGGAATAAAACAGAAACAAACCCGGAGCGCAGGAAAGATACCTATTATGCTGAGCCGGGAATTTCCAGAGAAGCACAGGCGGAGATTAAAAAGATTTTATGGAATGAACGCATGAAAGCAGAGGCAAAAAGAGATGCAGAAAAGATGAAAGAGTAGTTTTTGCATCACACAATCATCTGGTAATAGACAGGGCAAAACCCGGGACGCCCTGTTTGTTATAAATAAGCCCGGGGAACGGATTCCCCGGAGAAAAAACATAATAGCTCATCAAAAAGATGAGACAAGGAGGATTATATTATGGTAGTACAACACAACATGCAGGCAATGAATGCCAACAGAATGTTAAACATCACAACAGGAGCACAGAGCAAATCCACAGAGAAATTATCTTCTGGTTACAGAATCAACCGTGCAGCAGATGATGCAGCAGGATTAACAATTTCTGAAAAAATGAGAAAACAGATCCGTGGTCTTGATCAGGCTTCCACAAACGCTCAGGACGGCGTATCTTCTGTACAGACAGCCGAGGGTGCTTTGACAGAAGTTCACTCCATGTTACAGAGAATGAACGAGTTAGCAGTTCAGGCAGCTAACGGAACAAACTCTAAAGAGTCTGACCGTCAGGCAATCCAGGATGAGATTGACCAGTTGACAACTGAGATCGACCGTGTAGCAGAGACAACAAAGTTCAATGAGATTTACTTATTAAAAGGTGATTCCAACGGCGGCACAAAAAATGTGTTTATGAAAGGTCATGATGCAGGCTTAAAGGGAACATTAACAGACAGTGCAAAATCTGCAACTTTTGTTATGGATGACCTGAAAGCAGGAGATAAGGTTACAATTGCTGGTAAAGAGTATTCGATTGGTTCCACAGAGGCAGATGTCAAGAAACTCATTGTTGATCCGGGTGCTGGTAAATCATCAACAGTTAAAATTGATGGAACAGAGTATAAACTTAATCATACAGGTGGTAATTTAGAAATCCTAAAAGATGGAAATAAAGTAACAAAAGCAGATGTAGGTATTACCACAGGTACTACTACAGATCCTGCGAGTTTAGATGAATTTAAGGGATTAGTGAAAGCTGGTTCAGTAGTAGAGGTAGACGGGAAAAAATATACGGTTATGACGGATGCGAATACTGATAACATTGATGATGATGACAGTTCCGTAATTACCAAAGATAAAGCAGAAGAAAAAATTCAAGCCGAATTAACCGCAGCAAATAATATTGGAACAGTTGATGAGGCAGCAACAGTAGCAAAAACAGCAGCAAATGGAAAAACAACATATACTATTACAAAAGGTTACGCAACTGTAGCTGATACTTTATCCTTCAACTTACATGTCGGAGCTGACGCTGATATGACAAATAAGATTACAGTTGACATTGATACAATGAATTCTGCAAATCTTGGAATCAAAGGCTTGAATGTAACAGACGCTACCGGAACAGCTGCTACTTATGCAGTAGATGCAATTTCTGATGCTATCGCAAAGGTTTCTTCTCAGAGATCTGCTCTTGGTGCTGTACAGAACAGATTAGAGCACACAATCGACAACTTAGATAACATTGTTGAGAATACAACAACTGCTGAATCTCGTATCCGTGATACAGATATGGCAGAAGAGATGGTTGAGTACAGCAAGAACAACATTCTTGCACAGGCAGGTCAGTCTATGCTTGCACAGGCTAATCAGTCTACTCAGGGTGTACTCTCTCTGTTACAGTAATTTGTGTAAAATGCATCAAAAAAGAAGCCCGCAGTTTTGTGGGCTTCTTTTACTAAGTTATTGCTGTAGCTTTTTCAATTCATCAATTGATAGACCAGTAGCACGAGAAATATTCTCTAAAGACAGCAGATTAAGCTCCAATAGATGACGTGCAGTATTAAGGACACCCTTTTGAATACCAGCTTCATACTCCGCTTTCCGAAGCTTCTTTTCTTCTTCTTCCTTGTCATATTCAAATATACTCATACTGATAACCTCCGCGCGGTTCTTTCGAAGAAAATCCGCAAGAATATTTTCTTTGATACATTCATCAACAGCGCATTCCACTGCCTCGTTCAGAGACATGTCGGCTGTGTATTTTCGCACCTTTGCAACATATTGTGCATATTCCCTTAATGTTTTGCAATGTTCCATAAGAAGGGCATTGTGCCCCTCGTTGATATTTAAGACAGTTACGATCAGTTCCAGTTTTGGCTCACCCGACAGATGTTCAAAAGCAGAGGAAAGTCTGTGCTCAAAAACATCGCAAACTGGATCAGAACCATTATAAAACTCAATAAAATTAGGAGTAGGTATCTTTTGCAGGCTGGATGAGTATAAAGATTTTTGATCCAGCATTTTTTGATATTCACTGCTAATGTAAAATAAATCACGAAGTGGCATATTTGGATTGTAAGTCGACTGATGTTCGTACAGGTATAAATTCGTGTCAATGATAAATGCCAGATCGTTTTTCATTCCCATATAGATAGCGTTTTCCAAAGTAACAATCTCTAAATCATCCGGATTCGTATAGTCTCTGCTGTTTACTGCATTGTAAAGCGAGAGCAGATTCTTTTTGTCTGAAAATAACATCCGGAAAACAGTATCTTTGTAGTTGCGATTTGCAGAAACTGCTCCTGCTGTAGTTGATTTGTAACTATCTTGTGGTCGCATTGCCATAGGCTTTCCTCCTTATCACGGTGGACGGCAGATGCACATAAATGCATCGTGCCTCCGGCAGGAGAATAGAGCATTGTAAAAATAGTTTTCATCCGTCTCCTGCTTTTAAATTGGTTAATGGGTAATAAAAGCATAGATACGAAATGAATGACACCGATTGTTTTTGATAATCGAGTGCTTCCTAGAATACAGATGGCTCATCAGCCACAAAGATTTTGTAAAATATGCTTTGGGATATTGTATCATACCAACATCAGAAAATGCAATGGAGAAAATAGTAAAATTTTAAATATTATGAGTACTAAAAAAATGAATAAAAGCATTCATTCAAATCTCCGCAACAGTAGCCCAAACAAAAGAATCATGCTACAATGAACCAAGGAAGATAAAAACAGCAGTAATGCCATAGAATAACGAAGGAGACCATCAGACATGAACATAAATATTTTATATGAAGATGAGGAGATTATCGTCTGTGAAAAACCGGCGGGGGTTGCGGCGCAGACAAGACGGTTAGGACAGGCGGACATGGAAAGCCTTCTGAAAAATTACCGGGCAGGAAAGGGAGAACAGCCGTATATCGGGGTGGTACACAGGCTGGATCAGCCGGTGCGCGGAGTGATGGTTTTTGCCAAAACAAAAGAAGCTGCGGCGGATTTAAGCCGTCAGGTGCAGACAAAAATGGCAGATAAATTCTATTATGCAGTGACAGACGGTGTGCCGGAACAGAAAAAAGGTACATTGGAGGATTACTTACTCCGGGATGGAAAAACAAACACTTCAAAAGTGGTATCTAAAAGTACGGAGGGCGCAAAGGCAGCAAGGCTGAACTATGAAGTGACCGCACAGAATAAAACGAACGCCGTTCTCCGGATCCGGTTAGACACCGGAAGACATCATCAGATCCGGGTACAGTTAGCAAATGCAGGAATCCCAATCGTGGGGGATGCGAAGTATAACTTTAAAGAGGCGATGACACGGAGTGGAAACGGTCTTTTACTCTGTTCTTATAAAATCGGATTTAAACATCCAAAGACACATAAAAAAATGGAGTTCGAAATCAGGAATCCATTTCTCATCTGAGACAGAAACGCAGGAGCTACAAAGGACTTCTGAGTTTTTTTCTCACAAAAAGAAAAATAGACAGTCATGTCTCTGAAAGTAAGAGGTAAATCGTTACTGGGCGAAGTATGAGTAAACAGCAGCGAAAAATAGAATAAAATCACGAAAAATGTCGAAAATAGAGTGGTAAAATAAGCATAATGTGCTAAAATACAAATAGGATTTAAAATTGGGTTCATAAAATAAAAAAGATGTAGTGGGAGGTATGGGTATGAACAATATTAAGGTGAGAACAAAATTAGTCATTGTAATGGTGATTGCACTGATCGCACTGGCACTATGCGCCGTCATTTCCAACACAAGCCTGTCAGGACTTGGAAATAATGCGTTAGACATTATCGAGAATGATATGCGTTCCTCGTATGATGAACAGATCAAGGCACAGGTAGATAATGTAATATCTCTTTGCCAGAGCATTTACAATCGGTATGAAAAAGGTGAATATACTTTAGATGAGGCAAAAAAACTTGCAGCAGACCAGATTCGTGATCTGCGTTACGGCAATAATGGATATTTCTGGGTAGATACCTATGATGGAACAAACGTAGTCCTTCTCGGCAATGACACAGAGGGAACAAATCGTATGGATGCAGTGGACACCAATGGATTTGCGTATATGCAGGCAATCATCAACGCAGGAAAGCAGGAAGACGGCGGTTTTACGGATTATGTATTCCCGAGAGAGGGTGAGACGGAATCTTCTCCAAAACGTGCTTACAGCAAGGCATTTGAGCCATTTGGCTGGGTACTTGGAACCGGAAACTACACGGATGATATTGATGATGATGTACTGGATGTCAAAAATGAATTTTCTTCCTATGAATCCAACAGCAGAATGGCAATCATCGGAATCGCTGTTGTAATGGAAGTAATTTTAATTTCAGTTCTGACACTGATCACAATCAGCATTGTGAAACCATTGAAAAAGAGCCTTGCCCACATTGAAGAGATAGCGCAGGGTGATTTTTCAAAAGAATTTGAACAGGATCTGTTAAAGAGAAAAGATGATTTTGGACAACTGGCAGATTCGCTTGAGAAAATGCGCTCTGAGATGAAGGAACTGATCGGAGAGGTAAAATCAGAAGCATTAGAGATCACCGGCATGGTGCAGGAGATTGATACAAGTATTCGGGCATTAGATGATCAGATTGAAAATGTATCTGCGACAACGGAGGAGCTTGCGGCAGGTATGGAGGAGACAGCGGCATCTTCGGAAGAGATAAATGCAATGTCACATGAGATTGAGAGCGCTGCGAAGAGTATTGCAGAGAGATCTCAGGATGGCGCTAACGAGGCAGATGAGATCAGGGAACGTGCTGTGAAAATCAAAAAAGATACAGACGAAAATGACAGACGTACCAGATCGATTCATGAGGAGATTAATGAGAGCCTGACCAAAGCACTCGAAGATATTAAGGTTGTGGATCAGATCAATGTTCTTGCCAAATCAATCATGGATATTACCGGACAGACGAACCTTCTGGCTTTGAACGCATCCATTGAGGCTGCCAGAGCGGGAGAGGCAGGAAAAGGATTTGCGGTTGTTGCGGATGAAATCCGAGTATTGGCAGAGCAGTCCAAAGCAGCAGTTGCCCATATTCAGGAAGTGACTGGCAATGTGACCGCAGCCGTTGAGAATCTTGCAAATGATGCAGAGAGGCTGCTGGAGTTTGTCGGAAATGATGTTGTGGAGAGTCTTGGAGGATTTGCAGAAATGGCAAATTCCTATAATAGTGATGCTGCCAATGTAGATTCCCTTGTAACAGATTTCTCAGCGTCATCGGAGCAGCTGCTCGCATCCATTAACGGAGTGATGGATGCTATCTCCGATGTCAGCAAGACTGCGACAGAGGGAGCTACCGGAACAACGGATATTGCTGAAAAAGTAGGAAACGTTGTGCAGGAGGCAGAGGCAATTAAACAGAAGGCAGAGACAACCTATCATTCTGCTGAAAAACTACAGAAAAATGTGGAACGTTTTATTGTATAACCGGTAATGGATATAGAATGTGACAAAACAGCAAGCGTTTTTTTGGAGCAAAAGGGGATCGTATGATAGAAAAGTATTATAATGGGGTTATCGAACAGGTCGCAGGAGGAATCGGAAATGTAGAACATAACAGTATCCTTGTGCGGTATAGCAATGATTTTTCTATATGGGATTTAGAGAGTGTCAATCATTATAAGGACCAGACAGATATCTTTTTTACCTGTCATGAGTTTTCTTATAACAAGATCGCAGAGGCTTATGAACCATATCTGGGACTGATCCGGCAGATGTTCCATAAGTATTGCAGCGGCACATTGGAAGAGTTTATGGAAGAATGTGATGTCTACAAGCTTCAGAGACCTGTGTTTGAAAGTTATTTTGAAAAGGGATTTTGCGAGAGAACGGAACAGATTCTGATCGATGAGGTAGAGTATGAGCAGGAGCGCATGCACAGTTCGATTGTGACCATGCTTCAGAAATTATCGGAGATCTGTCCAATCGTCATTGTGTTGAACCGCTTTCAGCTGGCTTCGAAAAGTACCATGCAGCTTACCAACAGACTGCTTCAGACAAAGAATAAAAATATCGGCATTGTCTTGGGAGTCAATGATGTGCAGTCGATTCCGGAATTTGCACATGAAGAGTGGGATGCAATCTGTGAGAGTATGGATGACCGGAACATGGTGTACCATATCGGAAATGCAGGCAGGAACATGGAACCGGATGTCATGGACTATTACTCTGATTATGAGAGTGACGATGGCTATCGGAAACTGAATAATCTGGTATACTTTCTGGATTTTGATCAGGCAGACCATCATCTGAGCAAGATTGAGCGCCGGATCAAGTTTGATAACTTTACGATTTCTGAGAAAAAGCATTATCAGCTTTTGCTGTTACAGATTATGGTGTCGGTGCTGCAAAGAGATATTGCGAAGGCTCTGGAATCCTGCGAAGATCTGGAAAAACTGCAGGATCAGGAGAAAGAGGGAGCATTTTATTATAATTTCTGGATGGCAACTTCTTACATGTATCTTGGCAAGTTAGAGGAAGCCATGATTTATGTACAGAAGGCAAAGGAGTGCGGAGAAGCGCTGGGGGATGATTTTTTAGTGTTCCGTGCAGAACTTTTAAAAGCGCAGAACCAGATGTCCGGCTGGTGCAATATTTTCTTCTGTGCCCAGGATATTGAGATCAGCGATAAACTGATCGAGAAGCTGAATGCGTACCATTACAAAAATCATCTGGCGCATATTTATATTTATGCATACGACAATAAACCGGAGATCGTGGCAAAAGCGTACCGGTCGGAAGCATTTCTGATTTATTTTTCCAAGGGCGTTGCGCTTGCAAAAGAGATTGGCAATGAGCAGCTTATCAGCATTGCATATCGGAAAAATATCATGATAGCATCCACAAATGGCGAGTACGAAGTTTCCCTGTTATATTCGATCCGTACCTATGAGGCGATGAAAGATGTTGACAGCGTGGAGGGCGGAAGGATCTATTCCGGTATTGCGTATAATTTATGTGCAATGGGAGAAAATGAGAGAGCCCAGAGCTATTACAACAAGGCAATTAAGATATTATGTAAACTGAGAAAGCCGGAGGATATTGCAGAAGTACATTATAATATGTCATTGAACTGCGTTATGCTGGGGCAGTATGACAAGGCGCAGGAATACCTGACACAGTGTATGAAAGCGATCGAAAAGCTGCATCTGAACAGTCTGCGTGTCTGCAACCTGTCCAAACTGTACGGATTGTTTGCTCTGGTTTCCATTTTACAGGGAAACCGTTTTAACTGTGAGAGGTATCTGTATAGCTGCCGCCAGTTTTTGAATTATATTTTCGAGAAGGAAAAGACAGAAAACAACCTCGCCACTGTGCATGACTACGCAAAGGCAGATGATGATATGTTCCTCTATACGTTTTCCAAGGCATTATTAGCACAGCATGACGGAGACAACGAGGAGGCGCTAAAATTATATGAGCAGGCAGATATTTATTTAAAGAGAGCAGAGGGAAACCAGTTTTTCTGTTATGTGCTGTTCCGAAGGAACAGGATGGAATGCTTCAGGAATGCAGGAAAAGAGATCCTTTATGAGCAGGAAGAGTTTATTTTAAAACAGTATGAAGAGACACATCGTATCATGTTCCATGAGTACGCGGAGGATATGAAAGATCTTCTGCCACCGGTAGATGACGACTGTGAGGAATTATCAACCAGGGAAATCGAGGATCTGTTAAAGCAGGAGAGCGTGGAGCGGGCATATAAGAGTAAGAAAGAACAGCTCGACTTTATTTCTATCTGGCAGAAACTGATCGATGTAAATGGTATCACTGCAAAAGAGATGCTCAATATGGTCATGAAGACATTTTTAAATCATTTTGACGTCGACCGGGCAGTCTATATCCGCTATAGCGAGAGGGTGCCGCAGGTACTTTACAATGACACAGAGAAAGAGATGACGCCGGAGATCATGAAGATCATGGAAAAATCCATGCGGAAAAATGCGGGTGGATTTGTGATCTCCAAGATCAGCAGCAATTATTCTGAACATCAGGATATCACATCGATTTTTGGTGATGAAGATGTGTGTTCTATGGTGGCGATCCCATTTTTTAACAACGCAAAAATCGAGAATATTGTCATCACCTATGTGCTGATGAAGGATAACTGGCATTCCTCGGTGAACCGTTATATGCTTGATGAGGACGATCTGAACTTTTATCAGCTTCTGTTCCGTGAGGTGCGTTACGCATTGAACAGGCTTGATGCCTATGACAAGATTTATGAGATGAATACAAAACTGTATATGTCGGCAGTTACAGACCAGCTGACAGGGTGCTATAACCGTGAAGGGTTCTACCGCAAATTAGACGCACTTCTGAAAGAGATCGCAGGGGAAAAAAGAAAACCAAAGCTGGGAGTGATGTTTATTGACCTGGACAATTTCAAACACTATAATGATACGTACGGACATGATGTGGGCGATTTCGTTCTGATCAAAATGGCTGATATTTTTACGGAAGTCTGTGGAAAAGATGGTTTTGTGTGCCGTTATGGCGGGGATGAGTTCCTGATCTTCCTTTATACAGATGACAGGGATATTTTCAAAGAAAAGGCAGAGCGTATCTATCAGATTATTGATGAGGCAGACGGATTTTCGGCGGAGATCAGTGAAAAACTCGGACAGTCATTCTCAATCGATAAACAGCATCAGATCTCCTGCTCCATCGGTATTGCAGCCGGAGACCATATCTGTACGGAAAATGATATGACAGAGATGATCAAGAGGGCGGATGATCTGTTATATTCGATCAAAACAACGACAAAAGGAACCTATCGTATATGAAAATCGTTTTACCTGAGAAAGTAACTTATATTATTGACACACTGACACAGCATGGCTTTGAGGCCTATGCTGTAGGTGGGTGCGTCCGTGATACGATGTTAGGACGGATTCCTATGGACTGGGACATCACGACATCAGCAAAACCGGAACAGGTAAAAGAGTTATTCCGACATACCATAGATACTGGGATCCAGCATGGAACGGTTACCGTGATGCTTGAACATGAGGGATTCGAGGTGACCACATACCGTATAGACGGGGAATATGAGGATGCAAGGCATCCTAAGGAGGTACAGTTTACTTCCAATCTGTTAGAAGATCTGAAGCGCCGCGATTTTACGATCAATGCCATGGCTTACAATGATAAGGATGGGCTGGTCGATGCGTTTGATGGTGTGGGAGATTTAGAGCGCGGTGTGATCCGGTGCGTGGGAGCTGCTGTGGAGCGTTTTACGGAGGACGCGCTTCGTATGCTGCGTGCAGTGCGGTTTGGAGCGCAACTTGGCTTCTCTATTGAAGATGAGACAAGAGAGGCGATTGTTTCCCTGGCACCAAACATTGCAAAAGTGAGTGCAGAACGTATTCAGATCGAAATGGTAAAACTTCTCACGTCCGGACATCCGGAACTGCTGCGCACGGCCTATGAGACAGGACTTACCGCAGTTTTTCTGCCGGAATTTGACGAGATGATGAAAACACCGCAGAATAATCCGCATCACTGCTATTCTGTGGGGGAGCACACGCTGCATGCCCTGATGGAGATACAGCCGGATAAAGTGGCGCGTATTACAATGCTGTTACATGATGTGGCAAAACCGATGTGCAGAACCACGGACGAACATGGCGTGGATCACTTTTATGGACACCCGCAGGAAGGAAGTCTTGTGGCAAGGAAGATTTTGCGGCGGCTGAAGTTTGACAATGATACAACCGACCGGGTATGCAGACTGATCTTATGCCACGATGACAATCCACCTTTGCAGGAACGGGCTGTCCGCAGGGCAATCTATCGGAACGGTGTGGATCAGTATCCATTACTTTTTGCAGTAAAAAGAGCGGACATGCTGGCACAGAGCGCATACAGGCGGGAGGAAAAAACAGAGTATTTAAAGGAATACGAAGAAATATATGAGCAGATTATGGCGAAGAAACAGTGTCTTTCCATAAAGGAACTTGCGGTTACGGGAACGGATCTGATCGCAGATGGAATGCAGCCGGGAAAGGCGATCGGTGAGACGCTGAAACAGCTTTTAGACTATGTGCTGGAACACCCGGAGGACAACACGAAAGAAAAATTAATGGAACAGGTTCATAATATCGCATCCCCTCACATATGATGAATTGACACGGCAGGAGAGCATTTGCTCTCTTATCGCAGATTCATCGTATGGAGGGGATTTTCATGTATATCAGGCCGGAACAGATAGCAGAACAATATGAGATGGAGGTAAAGTCTATTTCGAAGGGAAGGGACTGTTTTTTGTGTGAAACAGATCTCGGAATGCGCGCGCTGAAGGAGTATAGGGGCTCTGTGGAGCGTGCGGAATTTCTGGCTGGAATGCTTGATTTCCTGAAGGGGCAGAATATTGTGGCAGAGCAGATCTTTTATACAAAAGAAGGGGAAATTTTTGCCAGGGACGAAGAGGAACAGAATTATCTGCTATTGTCAGTTTTCCGTGGAGCCGAGTGCGATACGAAGAGCAGGGAGGACATGGTGTATGCGGTAAGACTGCTCGCTGGTTTACATAATGCAACTGAACAGTATCCGGACGAGGTGCCTGAGTTTGTAAAAATGAATCCTAACGCCCTGCTTTTGCTTTATGAAAAACATAATCGTGAATTGCGGCAGGTGCGCAACTATATCCGTGGCAGAAAACAGAAAAATGAGTTTGAGGAAATGTTTATGCGTCAGTTTGCAGGCTTTTTTGAAAAGGCACAAGCTGTCACAGAGCAGTTACAAAATATGGAGATTCGTGAGGAGTTGACTGGCTTCTGCCATGGGGATTATAACCAGCACAATGTCATTTTTTCGAGAGAGGGCGTGGCAATCGTCAATTTCCTTAATTTTTCCTATCAGATCCGGGTGAGTGACCTCTCAAATTTTGTGCGGAAGATGATGGAAAAAAATAATTGGAACACGTCGCTTGGAATGGAGTTGATCGGGGCATATGATTCCGTGCGTAAACTAAAGCCGCAGGAATTTTCATATTTGTATTTTTACCTTGCGTATCCCGAGAAATTCTGGAAAATTGCAAATCATTATAGCCAGTCCCACAAAGCCTGGCTTTCCGGCAGAAACACCGAAAAACTCAGTAAAGTGGTCGCGCAGGAAGGGGCAAGAGAGCATTTTTTGCAGACGCTTGCAGGGAAAGTGGGAAATGGGATATAATTAGGTAACAGCGAAACTTTTTTTTCACAATTCTATTTACGCTTTGATGAGTTTCGCAATTTACATAAGAGGTGATATGTTGAGAAAATTAAGATACATGTATTATAGCATTATTTTAAGTATGATTTTATTAGCGGGTTGTGGACAGCAGACAAGACCGGTCTCGACTGCACAGTATTATAATCCGGCGAAAGAGACAGCGGCAGATACTGAGGAAGCAGAGGGTGCAGGGGCGGAGACATCGATCGGAACCGATCTCTATCTGATCATTGGCAATGACATGACCAATGAACAGTTGAATTTAAAGCAGCTTGTATCAGGAAAGCAGTATCTGTATGTTTACTCGTTGTCCACAGATTTTCAGGATAAATATGGCAACAGCGCAACGACGGTGGATTTTGAGCCGGGCAGGGTGATCCATATTGGAAAAAAAGATGGCGAAGGACGGCTCTTGCAGGCACAGATCGCGGATGAAGTCTGGGAATATTCGGATATCACAAAATATTCGGTAGATACAGAGCGTGGGATTTTCAAAATTGCGGATTCCAAGTATTCGTATGACGCAGATTTGTTCGTGGAATCGAATGGAGAAAAAATCCGTCTGTCCGACCTGAACGAAAAAGATAAGATCCGCGTCGTTGGAATCGGGACAAAAATATTATCCGTGTCCGTCACTACCGGACAGGGAACTCTGGAGTTAAAGAATACATCCGTATTTGAGGGAAGTTTTATTCAGGTGGGAAGTAAGATTTTTGCACAGATCACACACAATATGAAGCTGGAGATCCCGGAGGGAACTTATACGGTTACCGTTGCAAATGAAGGATATGGCGGCAGCACAGAGGTGGAGATCGCAAGAGGGGAGACCTGCACGCTTGATCTGGATGAATTAAAAGGTGAGGGCCCTAAGACTGGAAGTATCATATTTTATATTGATGTGGAGGGAGCAACGCTTTCCATTGATGGGGATACTGTGGATTACAGCGCACCTGTGGTACTGACCTATGGCGTGCACACATTGCATGCGGAGGCAGAGGGATACGACGATTTTGATAAAAAGCTTTTTGTTAACTCTGCGGCAGCGAATATCGATATCTCTCTTACCGGAGACGGTACTACGTCAGACAATGACATGACAGAGGGCACAGAGTCTGTGGAGGAGACCGAAACTGCTGAGACAGAGACAAAAGACAGTGAGGAGGAGACAAAGAGTACAGAAAAAGATTCGGAGACGACAGACAAGTCCACGGACAAAGATGTGACATCTGATTATCTGTCCACACTTTCTGATCTCATCACGTCGTTGAATAAGTAAGAAGATGTAACTATTCAGAACCTCATTCGCAAAATCGTTCTCTCAGAGCTTTCCTTGAATAACAAGCATGCTTGTTATTTGCTCATTGTGGTTACTTCGCCAAAGAAATTTTCAAAATTATGCTCATTCATGCAAGCATGATTCGCAAATTTTTGAAAACTGCCTTGGCTCTGAATAGTTACAAAAAAATAACTTGAAAATAGCGGCTGACAAAGCTAAACTATAAACGAAATAAATATAGGGAGGAAATAATCATGGGATACAAAGAAATGTATGAAGAATGGTTAAATAATCCATACTTCGACGATGCAACAAAAGCAGAATTAAAAGCGATTGAGGGGAATGAAAAAGAGATCGAAGACCGTTTTTATATGGATCTTGAGTTTGGTACGGCAGGTCTTCGCGGCGTGATCGGTGCCGGAACAAACCGTATGAATGTCTATACAGTCCGCAAGGCAACACAGGGACTTGCAAATTATATCAACAATGTGCATGCACAGGAGAAAGGGGTAGCAATTGCGTATGATTCCAGACATATGTCGCCGGAATTTGCAGATGTTGCGGCTTTATGCCTTGCTGCAAACGGAATTAAGGCGTATGTGTTCGAGTCGCTCCGTCCGACACCGGAACTTTCCTATGCAGTCCGCAGATTAGGATGCACCGCAGGAATCAATATCACAGCCAGCCATAACCCACCGGAATATAATGGATACAAGGTATATTGGGAGGATGGCGCACAGATCACTCCGCCTCACGATACCGGAATTATGGCAGAGGTGAAGAAAGTAACGGATTATGCAGCCGTTAAGACGATGGACAAAGCTGCCGCAGTTGCAGCAGGTCTTTATCAGGTGATCGGAGCAGATATCGATGATCCATACATAGAAGAACTGAAAAAACTGATCCTTCATCAGGATTGTATTGACAAAGTGGCAGGAGAGTTAAAAATCGTGTACTCTCCACTTCACGGAACCGGAAATATCCCGGTGCGCCGTGTGTTAAAAGAACTTGGATTCAAAAATGTATATGTCGTTCCGGAGCAGGAACTCCCGGATGGAGATTTCCCAACCGTAAGCTATCCAAACCCGGAGGCAGCAGAAGCATTTGAATTAGGACTTGCTTTAGGCAAAAAAGTGGATGCTGATCTCATCCTTGCAACAGACCCGGATGCAGACAGACTTGGCGTTTATGTAAAAGATTCCAAGACCGGGGAGTACCACAGTCTGACAGGTAACATGTCCGGATGCCTGATCGGCGATTATGTGATCGGTCAGAGAAAAGCCCTGTACGGGCTGCCGGAAGACGGAGCATTTATCCGCTCGATCGTTTCCACCAATATGGCAGATGCAATTGCAAAATATTATGGAATCCAGCTTGTAGAAGTTTTAACAGGATTCAAATTCATCGGACAGAAGATCCTCGAGTTTGAAAACACCGGAAAAGGAACCTACCTCTTTGGTATGGAGGAAAGCTATGGCTGTCTGACCGGAACTTATGCAAGAGATAAAGATGCGGTCGATGCTTCCATGACACTGTGCGAGGCAGCAGCTTACTATAAGACCAAAAACATGACACTCTGGGATGCTATGCTTGCAATGTATGAGCGTTACGGATACTACAAAGATGATGTGACTGCTATCACTTTAAAAGGTATCGAGGGACTTGCCAAGATCCAGGAGATCATGAATACGCTGAGAGAGAATGCTCCGGCAGAGATTGGCGGTTACAAAGTAACGGCAGTGCGTGATTATAAGAAGGACACCATTACAGATACTGCAACAGGCTCTGTAAAACCGACCGGTCTTCCGGCTTCCAATGTTTTATATTATGAGCTGGAGGATGATGCATGGGTATGTGTCTGTCTC
>ENA-UBCA01001050-UBCA01001050.1-human-gut-metagenome-genome-assembly--contig:-NODE-1050-length-15461-cov-5.756264_pt1 | contig 15461 bp, 15 predicted proteins | sample MGYA00244228_ERZ654716 | MGnify/ENA primary metagenome ERZ654716 (study PRJEB26926, sample SAMN06164557) | human gut metagenome | biome: ENVO:00009003; feature: ENVO:2100002; material: ENVO:00002003... | reverse complement strand
CGTCGGCAGCGTCAGATGTGTATAAGAGACAGGTGGTTTACATAGTAAAAAAATCGAATATACGTTTTGTACATATGTGATAAAGTTCACAATAAAAATGAAAAAAGCTTGCAATTATTGTAATGAGATAAATGCAAAAAATAGTACAAATTGTCAGATAACGTAAAAGGTTACTGCTGAGTGAACAGTAACTAAAAAAGTTCCTCAATCTATCGCGTTTTATAACAAAACTTGAAAAATGAAAAGAGGTTTGCTATACTACATGCATAAATTTTCTTGAGTTGAGAAAAATAACCAGGAGTGTTGAATGATAAAGAAAGTTGATATACTGGGAATTCAGTTGGACAACTACACAGTGCGGGAAGCGATTATGTGTGTGGAACGCTATTTGAGCAATAATGTCCTTAACACGATTGAGAGCATATCGTTACAGATGCTGATCGATTCGGAGACAAACCCGGTATTAAAGGAAGTTATGAGTTCCCTGGATCTTGCAATCATTGGAGAGAAAGAGATTATTCAGGCAGCGGGGCTTGAATCTATGCAGCGAATCCGGGAAACAGAAGAAAACGATTTTTATTTTGAATTTTTTAAACGGATAGAGCGCAATAAAAAAAGTGTTTTTTTACTTGGTGACACGCAGGAGAAAATTGATTCTTTAAAAGCAGAACTGACAGAAGATTATCCAAAACTGATCTTTGCAGGGGAGTATGCAGTGGAGACCTGTGTGGGGGATCTGGAAGCAGTGATTAATGATATGAATGCGACCACACCGGATGTGATCATATCTGTACTGCCATCTCCGATGCAGGAGCAGTTCTTATATGAGCATCGGGATAAAATGAATGCAAACATTTGGTATGGAATCGGAGGGGTACCGGTACATAAGAAAAAGCACGGAGTACTTGCTCGTTTGAAAAGCATCATACATCGTGGCAAGTTGGTCAACAGTATGAATAAGTATGATGAAAAAGAAGAGGAATTGTAGTAGAAATGCAGAAATTAATCAATAAACGTTCCATAGTGATAGATTATCTGATGATGATCGTGGGGACGGGACTGTTAGCGGTAGCCATCCAGTGTCTGTATGATCCGATCGGTCTTGTCACAGGAGGTTTTACAGGACTTGCGATTGTGATCAAGGCAGTGACAGAAAGATTTGTTCCGGGAGGAATCCCACTCTGGCTGACCAATATCGGGCTGAATGTGCCACTGTTTTTTCTGACTCTGAAGTTTAAAGGAAAGAGGTTTATCTGGCGGACAGTTGTGGGTACGGTACTTTTGTCTGCGTGGATTTATGTGATTCCGGCAATCGACCTGACACAGCAGGATTACTTCCTTGCCGCGATTTTTGGTGGTGTGATCGGTGGAGCCGGTATGGGACTGATCCTATTAGCGCGTTCTACTACGGGTGGAACGGAACTTCTGGCAGTATTGATCCAGCATTTTATCAGACATTATTCCGTGGTTCAGATCATGCAGGTATTAGATGCGATGATCGTGCTTACCGGTTTATATCTGTTCGGTATCAAGGCAGCCATGTATGCAATTGTTGCCATTTTTGTCACAACGAAAGTGTCGGATGGTCTGATGGAAGGATTTAAATATTCCAAGTCGGCGTTCATCATTACAGACCAGTATGAAAAAGTGGCAAAAAAGATCCTGCTTGAGTTGGACCGTGGAGCAACCGGTCTATATGCAAAAGGAATGTATTCCGGTGATGAAAAGTGCATGCTTTACTGTGTTGTTTCCAAGAAGCAGATTGTAGAACTGAAAGATATTGTGGCATCGGTGGACCCGGATGCGTTTGTCATTGTCTCAGATGTCCGCGAAGTACTTGGCGAGGGATTTCTGGAATATCATAAGAACTAAGGATGAAACAGAGAGACAGGAAATTTTTTTGTGGAGATTGTATACAGGGAATTAGAGGTAAAATTTCCAGCAGAATTGAGGAAATGCATAAAAAAATATGTATTTCCTCTTTATTTTTTTGCAGTTTTGCATTAAAATGTAATCTAGGTATTTTTATTGAGGGAGAAAAGTACGGTTTTTTTTGTGAAAGTTGAACAGAATCGACCAGAGAAGGAGCATAGCTTATGATTTCGAATCAGATACTTCAGAACACAATTGATGGATTGAAGGGAATAACCAGAATTGATTTATGCATTATTGACGTCGAGGGAAAGATTTTGGCTGCTACATTTCCTGACGCAGAGAAGTATGTAGAACCTGCTCAGGCATTTGTGGAGTCACCTGCAGACAGCCAGGTGGTGAACGGATATCAGTTTTTCAAGGTGTTTGATGAACACCAGTTAGAGTATATCCTGCTTGCCAACGGAGACAGTGACGATGTCTACATGGTGGGTAAAATTGCCAGTTTCCAAATACAGAATCTTCTGGTAGCATATAAGGAGAGATTCGATAAAGACAACTTTATCAAGAATCTTTTGCTGGACAATTTACTGCTGGTTGATATTTATAACAGAGCGAAGAAGCTCCATATTGATACAGAAGTCCGGAGAGTGGTATTTATCGTTGAGACGAACCGCGAGAAAGATGGCAATGAACTGGAAAAGATCAGAGGAATCTTCGGTGGCAAATCCAAGGACTTTGTCACTGCGGTAGATGAGAAGAACATCATCGTGGTGAAAGAAGTTGCAGACAACGAGGGATACGATGAACTGAACAAGACAGCAGAAGTGATCGTGAACCTGTTCCGTGCAGATGCTGAGAATGATGTTCATGTCGCTTATGGAACAATTGTAAATGAGATCAAAGAAGTATCCCGTTCTTACAAGGAAGCCCGTATGGCATTGGATGTAGGAAAGATTTTCTTTGAGGAAAAAGATGTGATCGCATACTCCACATTGGGAATTGGACGTCTGATCTACCAGCTCCCGATTCCACTGTGCAAGATGTTTATCAAAGAGATTTTTGATGGCAAATCACCGGATGACTTTGACGAGGAGACTCTTACCACGATCAACAAGTTCTTCGAGAACAGCCTGAACGTTTCCGAGACATCCCGCCAGTTATATATCCACAGAAATACACTGGTATATCGTCTGGATAAACTGCAGAAGTACACAGGACTGGATCTTCGTGTGTTTGAAGATGCCATTACATTTAAGATTGCATTGATGGTTGTAAAATACATGAAATATATGGAGTCATTGGATTACTAGAATTTAGGAGGAAGCAATGATTAAGTTGGAACATGTCAGTAAGTCATATACAGCAGGAATCCCTGCGTTAAATGACGTAAGTCTTGACATTGAAGAAGGCGAATTCGTATTCATAGTTGGTGACAGTGGTTCAGGAAAATCTACACTGATCAAGCTTTTGCTGAAAGAACTGGAACCAACAGAGGGTACGATCACGATAAACAATAAGAAACTGAACAAGATCAAAAGAAGGCAAATCCCGAAATTCCGCCGTAATATCGGCGTTGTATTTCAGGATTTCCGCTTGTTAAAAGACAGAAACATTTATGATAATGTTGCGTTTGCCCAGAAAGTCATCGGCGAGTCAAACCGCAGCATTAAGAAGAATGTTCCATCCATGCTGTCTATGGTAGGACTTGCTGCAAAGTACCGCTCTTATCCAAGGCAGTTGTCCGGCGGTGAGCAGCAGCGTGTTGCGATCGCAAGAGCGCTTATCAATGAGCCAAAGATTTTACTGGCGGACGAGCCGACCGGTAACCTGGATAATCATAATGCATGGGAGATCATGAAACTTCTGGAAGAGATCAATAGCCGTGGAACTACAGTGGTAGTTGTAACACATAACCTTGAGATTGTGAAAGCAATGAACAAGCGTGTCATCACTATGAAGAAAGGCGTTGTCGTTGAGGACAGCGAGGGTGATTATAGCGATGAGGATTAGTACATTTTTCTACACGATAAAGCAGGGACTGAAGAATATCTGGAAGAATAAGATGTTCTCACTTGCGTCGATTGCAACGATGACCGCATGTATCTTTTTGTTTGGTCTGTTCTATACGATTGTGACAAATTTCCAGTCTATGGTGAAGGATGCAGAGTCCGGCGTTGCTGTAACAGTCTTTTTTGACGAGGGAATCTCACAGGATAAGATTGATGAGATTGGGGATCTGATCCGTGCAAGGGCAGAGGTATCAAATCTGGAATTTGTTTCAGCGGATGATGCATGGGACAGCTTCAAGCAGACTTACTTTGAAGGAAACGAAGCAGCAGCGGAGAGTTTTGCCGGGGATAACCCACTGGCAAATGACGCCAGCTATTCCATTTATATGAATGACATTTCCATGCAGCAGACGTTAGTGACCTATTTACAGTCAGTGGACGGTATCCGGGAAGTAAAACAGTCAGCAGTTGTAGCGAATACGCTGACCGATTTTAATAAATTGATTGGATATGTCTCCGCAGGAATTATTATTATCCTGCTGGGGGTTGCAGTCTTTTTGATCAGTAATACCATCACCGTTGGTATTTCTGTGCGAAGAGAAGAGATTGGTATTATGAAACTGATCGGTGCTACCGATTATTTTGTGCGTGCACCATTTGTGGTAGAAGGTATTGTGATCGGATTGATCGGAGCAGCGATTCCGCTTGGCATCCTGTATGTCCTTTATGGACGGATCATTGATTACATCGGGGAGAAGTTCAGTTTTATCAGCAATATGATGAAATTTTTACCGGTAGATGAGGTGTTCCATACACTGGTTCCGGTAGCATTGATACTCGGTGTCGGCATTGGTTTTATTGGCAGCCGCATCACAATCAGAAAGCATTTGAAAGTATAATTTTATGAAGAAAAGAAACATTTTACGCCGCATTCTGGCGGTGGTACTTGTTCTCACGATGGCAACAGGGCTGACGGCACAGGCAAAAGGAGATGCATCATCAACGTCGCTCAAGGAAGCACAGAAAGAAAAAGCCGCATTGGAAAAGCAGTTAAAAGCTGCGAAAGAGCTGATCAATGATCTGAAGGATTCCAAAGGTGATGTAGAGGACAAAGTTCAGGAACTGAACAATGAACTTGTGGATATCTCATCGAAGATCACTTCACTGGAAAATCAGCTTGCGGACAAAAGCACAGAGATTGCAGATGCCGAGGCAGAATTAGCACAGGCAGAAGCAGATAAACAAAAACAGTATGACGATATGAAAACCCGCATCCGGTATATGTATGAAAACAGCCAGACAACGTATCTGGAGCAGCTTCTGGAATCGAACAGCGTGGCAGAGTTTCTGAATACGGCAGAGTATATCGCAGAGATCCAGAAGTATGACAGGCAAAAGCTGGATGAGTACACGGAGAATATTGAATATATCACCGTGGCGAAAGAACAGCTTGAACAGGATTACGCTGATCTGGAAAATATGAAAGCGAATGTGGAGAGCCAGAAGCAGTCTGTTGCAGCACTGATGAGCCAGAAGGAGACAGAGCTTGCAGGCATCACAAGTAATATTTCGGATGCGCAGGAGGATGCAAAGTATTTTGAGGCAGAGATACAGGCGCAGAACGAATTGATAGCGGAGATCAAGCGGATCGAGGCTGAGAAAGCGGCAGCGGCAGCCAAAGCGGCTGCAGAGGGAAAAGAGGTAGCAGACAATCCTTATACAGGTGGAGCTTTCACATGGCCGTGTCCGTCAAGTACAAGGGTTACCAGTGATTATGGAACGAGGGTTTCACCGACTTCAGGAGCGTCTTCAAACCATAAAGGAATTGATATCGGTGCCTCAGCAGGTGCGGCGATCGTTGCAGCGGCAAACGGTACCGTAAAGGCGGCAAATTACAGCAGTGCAGCCGGAAACTACGTGATGATCGATCATGGCGGCGGACTTTATACCGTTTATATGCATTGTTCCTCGCTTGCAGTTTCGGAAGGAACAGCAGTTTCCGCAGGTCAGACGATCGCCTACGTTGGAAGTACAGGTATTTCTACTGGAAATCATTTACATTTTGGTGTATCATTAAACGGAAGTTATGTCAGTCCGTGGAGTTATCTCAAGGGCTGATAAGCGTTCCGGGAATCAGGCAGATAAAGTATATAAAAAGAGGTTGCCACACGAAAGCCGGAAATCAGAAACGGCATTTTGTGTACAATCTCTTTTTTCTGTTTTGTAAAGGTTATGGAAAATAAAACCGGCACCTCGGCATTTTTCTCAATTGCTATGAAAGTGGAGGCGTGGTTATGCATATGTTTACATGGAAAGGATGCAGCAAAAATGTTTTGAAATTGCTGCGAAAGGAAATTTATGGATCAGCAGAATTATGAACTGGATCAAACTGGAGCGGAAGAGACTCCAAAGAAGAAAAAAGGAAGCACATTCAAAGGGATTGTGATCGGTGTGATCGGAACACTCCTGATAAGCTGGACAGGAATCAACGTGGCATGTCTGGCAACCAACTCACAGATTCTTATCACGAACAAGGAAAGTGCAGATGATGGAGAAGGCGCGGTGCTCGACGCAGATACGGTCAGCAAGATCAATGAACTGACTGCATACACAAAGCTCTATTATTATGATGACATTGAAAATGAGAAACTGCAGGATGGACTGTATACAGGTCTGATCGATGGATTGGGAGATAAATATTCTGTTTACTATAATGCAGAAGATTATCAGGCGCTTCAGGTATCTACGACAGGTCAATACTATGGAATTGGTGCAGGGTTAAGCCAGGATAAGGATACCATGGTGGTAACAGTCAACAAGATTTATGAGGGAACCCCTTCTGAGTCAGCAGGATTGTTAAAAGATGACGTGATCGTTTCCGTGGACGGAACAGAGGCTGCTTCCATGGAACTTTCGGAACTGGTAAAACTGATTCGTGGAGAGAAGGGAACGACTGTCCATCTGGAGATTTACCGTCCGTCTACCGAGGAAAATCTTTCCTTTGATGTAGAAAGACAGGACATTACATTGCCAAGTGTGTCCCACAAGATGTTCGAGGATGGTATCGGATATGTACATATTGATTCCTTTGAGACAGAGACGGCAGCGCAATTTGAGGAGGCAGTAAAAGATCTTGAGAATCAGGGAATGAAAGCACTGATCATTGATGTGAGATATAATCCCGGTGGTATGGTGACCGCAGTTGTCCAGATCCTGGATGATATTCTGCCGGAGGGAACAGTTGTGTATACAGAAGATAAAAACGGAAACCGTCAGGACTACACTTCCAGCGGGGATACGTATCTGGACTACCCGCTTGCGGTACTGATCAATGGGGAGAGCGCCAGTGCGTCCGAGATTCTGGCAGGTGCGGTCAAAGATTATCAGTATGGCACACTGATCGGAACGACAACCTTTGGAAAAGGAATTGTGCAGACAATCTTCCCGTTGGAGGATGGGGACGCAGTGAAGCTTACGACTGCCAAATATTTTACTCCGAACGGAAATTATATTCACGGTGTCGGAATTGAGCCGGATATTGAACTGGAATACGAATATCTCGACAAAGATGCAACTTCTTATGACGAGGCATATGATAACCAGATTCAGAAGGCGATAGAGGTTTTAAAGGATAAAATCCAGTAAATAACAGGAGAATAGCATGAAAAAACAACTTTATCGGATCGTTACAGGGATATTGGCAGTAGCATGGATGTGTCTGATTTTTTCTTTTTCCAATCAGCCTGCGACGGAATCGAGTAAAGTGAGTGGCGGATTGTGTCATCGTCTGGTGGAGCGTGCCAATGATACGCTCCATCTGGATATGACCGAAAAACAGCAGTTGACCATGGCAGAAAAAATCGAATATCCGGTAAGAAAAGCAGCCCATATGACAGAGTATGCCATATTAGGTCTGCTTTCTTTTACATTTTACCGCGGAATCCTGAAAAAAGAAAAGCGACAGTTTCTTGCGGCGCTGCTCACGGCGGCAGTTTATGCGGCTACAGATGAGTTGCATCAGTATTTTATACCGGGAAGGTCGGCAGAGGTGATGGATGTGTGCATTGACACGCTCGGCGCGTCGATCGGACTTGCAATTCTTTTTTTTACCTTAAAAGTAGTGCGAAAACATTGCCAAAAATCAAAGCTTACTTTACAATAAAAATGGCAGACAGATAAAAAGAGCCTGCCGGATAAATAAATGAAAGAGGTGATACTGTGGTAGAACTTGATCAATTTAAAGTGACTCTGAATTCGTACAGAGGACCGCTGCAGGAAGTGAGGGATTCACTTTGACCTGGCTGACAAAGAGCAGAAAATCCAGGAATTAGAGCGGGAAATGGAAGACGGCAGTTTTTGGAATGATCCGGTCGTTTCCCAGAATAAAATGAAAACTTTAAAAAGTTTGAAAGATGACGTTGCAACTTATGAGAAGCTTGCAACACAGTTTGAAGACATAGAGACACTCATCGAGATGGGGTATGAGGAGAATGATGCTTCCCTGATCCCGGAGATCGAGGAGATGTTGAGTGAATTTGTTACGACTTTCGACAATATCCGTATTAAGACACTGCTTTCCGGTGAATATGATGGGGATAATGCGATTCTGTCATTACATGCCGGAGCTGGTGGAACCGAGTCGTGTGATTGGGCACAGATGCTGTTCCGCATGTATTCCAAATGGGCAGACAGCAGGGGATATGAGCTGGTTGTCTTAGACTCGTTAGATGGAGATGAGGCAGGCATCAAGTCCATCACATTCCAGATCAATGGAGAGAATGCGTATGGATATCTGAAATCGGAAAAAGGCGTACACCGTCTGGTCCGTATTTCTCCGTTTAATGCGGCTGGAAAGCGCCAGACATCTTTTGTATCCTGTGATGTTATGCCGGATATCGAGGAAGATCTCGACATTGAGATCAATGAAGATGACTTAAGAATTGATACTTACCGTTCCAGCGGAGCCGGTGGACAGCATATCAACAAGACTTCCTCTGCGATCCGCATCACGCACCTTCCGACAGGAATTGTCGTGCAGTGCCAGAATGAGCGCTCCCAGCACCAGAACAAGGATAAGGCAATGCAGATGTTAAAGGCAAAACTGTATCTGTTGAAGGAACAGGAAAATGCAGAGAAGGCAGCCGGTATCCGCGGTGAGGTCACAGAGATCGGCTGGGGTAACCAGATCAGATCCTATGTCATGCAGCCATATACGATGGTCAAAGATCATCGTACAGGTGTGGAAACCGGAAATGTGGACAGCGTAATGGATGGAAAAATAGATTTATTTATCAACGGATACTTAAAGTGGTTATCTTTGGGATGTCCGAAGGGATTAGGTGGCGACGATGAATAACTGGATTCCGGTGATCGTCATACTGGCGGTGCTCGCAGGTGGCGGTTATTATGCATACCGGAAAATCAAAAGAAAAGTAGAGGATGTTTCCCAGGCTTTATTCGGGACAGATTCATTGGTGGAGGGATGGAATAAGCAGGCAGATGAGCTTGCAGCCACCCCGAAATCCGTGTCCGGGATGACGCGGATCTTTGAACCGCAGATCCAGAGGGATTTTCCGAATTTTAATCTGGTGCAGTTTAAGAATAAGGCTGAGAATATGCTGGTTTCCGCTTTGCAGGCAATTGATTCCGGGAATGTTTCGCTGATCCGGGATGCTTCAGAGGAATTAAAAGCGCAGGTAGAAAATAGAATTGAAATGAACCGGTCGGAAGGAATCCGGGAAGTATACGAAAAGATCCGGATTCACCGGACGGAGATTTCCAACTATGAAAAAAAACAGGGAAAATGTATCATTACATTTCAGAGTGCTGTGGAACATCTTCATTATAAAAAGAAAGATGGAACAGTGGTTTCAGGGGATGAAAACCGATTGGAGCAGACAAAGTATAATGTTGAGGTCATGTATATTCAGGATGAGAAGATAGCAAAAATCGACAATGCTGTCGGAACAACCTGTCCGCATTGCGGTGCACCGGTCACCAATCTGGGGGCAATGTACTGCGAGTACTGCGGGCTTGCGATCACACCGATCAATTTAAAAGTTTGGACGCTTCATCGTTTTTATGAAGTAGATTACAATCACGTATAGGAGGATATGTTATGGGAATTATTAGGGCAATTGGACAGGCAATCGGAGGAACACTTGCAGATCAGTGGTTAGAGGTCATCGAAGCAGATGACATGAGCGACAAAACCGTCTTTACAAGCGGTGTGCTGATCCGCAAAGGACAGAATACCAAGGGAACAGGCAACACAGTTTCCAATGGTTCGATCATCCATGTTTATGACAATCAGTTCATGATGTTAGTGGATGGCGGCAAGGTAGTCGATTACACGGCAGAACCGGGATATTACAAAGTGGATAACTCTTCCCTGCCATCATTGTTTAACGGACAGTTTGGAGATTCATTAAAGGATTCTTTTAACCGTATTAAATATGGCGGTCAGACACCAACTGCGCAGAAAGTATTTTTTATCAATCTGCAGGAAATTAAAGGGATCAAGTTTGGCACGAGAAATCCGATCAATTACTTTGATAATTTTTATAATGCCGAGCTTTTCTTAAGAGCGCATGGTACATATTCCGTTAAGATCACCAATCCACTCCAGTTCTATGCAGAAGTAATTCCGAGAAACGCAGACAGAGTGGAGATCGATGAGATCAACGAGCAGTATCTGTCAGAGTTCTTAGAGGCATTACAGTCCTCCATCAACCAGATGTCCGCAGACGGAACACGTATTTCCTATGTGACATCCAAAGCAAGAGAACTTGGAAAATATATGTCTACTACACTCGATGAAGAGTGGAACCAGACACGTGGTATGGAAATCCAGGCAGTCGGTATTGCAAGCGTTTCTTATGATGAGGAATCCCAGAAGCTCATCAACATGAGAAATGAAGGTGCAATGTTAGGTGGAGATGCAAGTGTGCTCCGTGGTATGGCTGTTAAGAATTTAACAGAAGGTGTGCGTGACGCAGGTTCCAATGCAGGCGGTGCGATGACAGGATTCATGGGCGTCGGCATGGGAATGCAGCAGTTTAACACTTCCATGGAAGGATTGAACGCCATGACAGCAGGCATGGCAGGAACACAGCCACAGGCAGCACCACAGCAGGCAGCATCACCACAGCAGACAGCAGCCCCGGCAAATAGCTGGACCTGTGAGTGCGGAGCATCAAATACCGGAAAGTTCTGCAGTGAGTGCGGAAAACCTGCACCGGCTCCGGTAAATAGCTGGACTTGTGAATGTGGAACCGTGAATACCGGAAAGTTCTGCAGTGAGTGTGGAAAACCTGCACCGGCAGCGGAGTGGACCTGTGAGTGTGGAACCGTCAACAAAGGTAAATTCTGCAGCAATTGCGGAAAGGCAAGGAGCTAACTATGGCAGTTATCAGTTTTAAGTGTCCAAACTGTGACGGAGAACTGATTTTTGACCCGGAAACACAGAAGTATAAATGCGAGTACTGTGGTTCAAAATTTACCCAGGCGGAATTGGATGCATTGCAGCCGGCAGAGTCTGAGGAAACGGATGCCGGTGCAGCGGATGGTTCTGATGAAGCAGAGCAGGAAACAACCGAGCAGCAGAGTCCGGACACAAAGAAAAAAGAAGGGGAGGACGGCGGCGCAGAGGCAGTCATTTATAACTGCCCTTCCTGTGGAGCAGAAATCGTGACAGATGCAACGACAGCAGCCACGTTCTGTTATTATTGTCACAATCCGGTCGTGCTTGGAAAACGGCTGGAAGGAAAGTATCTTCCAAATAAAGTCATTCCTTTTAAAATTTCCAAAAAGGAAGCGGAAAAACGTTTCTTAGAATATGTTGGAAAGAAAAAATTTGTTCCAAAGGCATTTTTTAATAAGAAACAGATCGAATGTCTGAGTGGTGTCTATTTCCCATATTGGATCTATGATGCAAAATTGCAGGGAAAACTGCAGGGCGAAGGCAAGAAAATCCGTGTGTGGAGAACCGGAGATACCGAGTACACAGAGACAAAGTTTTACCATGTGGAGCGTGAGGGTGAGGTTAATCTGAAGAATCTTGCAGAGAACGCACTGCAAAAGGCAAATGTGCAGCTTGTGAAAGGGGTACTGCCGTATCAGTTCAATGAGATGAAAGATTTTAATATGGGATATCTTTCCGGTTTCATGGCAGAGAAACGTGACATCGAGCAGAAAGCAGTGGAAGGAAATATGCAGGCTACGATGAAAAACTCAGCGGAAAAACTCATGCGGGAATCTGTTCAGGGATACAATGCGTTATCGGTCAACTCATTCGGGGTGATCCCGAAGAAGGAGGACTGGTCTTATGCGTTGCTTCCGGTCTGGACTGTTACCTATAAGGGGAAAGATGGAAAAATCTACTATTATTCCATGAACGGGCAGACAGGAAAAGTGTTCGGAGAACTTCCGGTAGACTACGGAAAAGTCACGCTGACGGGTATTATTTCGGCAGTCGTTGTCTTAATCATTGCATTGATCGGAGGGTATTTCTTATGAGAGATAAATTAAGAAAAAGAATCGCTCTGTCCGCAGTAACTGCACTGACACTTTTTGCGGCGGTACCGGTCTATGCGGATACTTATGATGCGGTGTATGATGATGCAGCGTTGCTTTCTGATGAGGAACAGCAGTCGCTTTCGGAAGAGATCACCAATCTGCAGGAGACTACAGGCTGGGAAGTCTATGTTCTGACGACAGAGGATGCACAGGGAAAGACAGCGAGAGAGTATGCGGATGATTTTTATGATACGACAGCAACAGGCGATGATGGCGTGGTGTTCCTCATTGACATGGATAACAGAGAGGTTACGATATCGACTGCGGGAGAAGCCATTTACTATCTGAATGACGACAGGATCGATGATATTCTGGATAACTGTTATGATTATGTTGTGGATGGGGAATATGCTTCCTGCTTTTCTTCCATGTTAAGTGATGCAGAGTACTATTATGAGGTGGGAGTCCCATCTGACGCTTATACCTATGATGAAGAAACAGGCGAGATCCATTATTATCATGTACTCACGATGGGCGAAATTCTGTTTGCAGTTGTACTTGCAGCAGCTGTGTTTGCCGCTGTATTTTTTGGAATTACCGGAAAATACCGTCTGAAATTTGGCGGTGGATACCAGTATGATTACCATGCGTTCGGAAAAGTTAACCTGACCGGTCAGGAAGACCGTTTTGTCAACCAGATGGTGACGCATCGGAGAATCCAGACCAATAGTGGAAGCAGCGGAGGTGGCAGCAGCCATTCCGGCAGATCAACGGTACATACCAGCAGTTCTGGCAGAAGTCATGGAGGCGGAAGCCGCAAGTTCTAAATATCAAAAATTTGGTGAATAAGAAACAAAAATATAGAAATGTTCTGGAAAAGAGGTTGCTTTGGCAGCCTCTTTGTGTTATTATCTTCCTCATGAGGACAGATGTAAGTCCCAAACAAACAGAATGGATTCTATATACAAAAGAGAATCTGTTGAATCTGGCAACTAAGAGGTATTCATTTCCATGAAAGACAAAATGCAATATTATGTTTTGAAAGAGAAGGCAGTGCCGGAAGTACTGCTGAAAGTAGTGGAGGCAAAAAGGCTGATCGATTCCGGTAAGATCGCATCGGTGCAGGAGGCGACAGAGAGTGTAGGGATCAGCCGCAGTTCTTTTTACAAGTATAAAGATGATATTTTTCCTTTTCACGAGACAACAAAGGGAAAGACCATTACGATGGTCATTCAGATGGATGATGAGCCGGGACTTTTGTCCGGGGTATTGAAAACGATTGCTGATTTTCATGCCAATATCCTTACCATTCATCAGAGTATACCGGTCAATGGAATCGCAACGCTGACGCTCAGTATTGATATTTTACCGCAGACGGGGGATGTTGCAGAGATGGTCACAAAGATTGAGAGTGTGGGCGGCATTCAGTATGTGAAAATTCTGGCGAGAGAATAAAAACAGACTGGCAGAACAGAATAGTTTACATAATACAAAAACAGAAAGGCAGAATAAAAATGATAAAAGTAGCAATTATGGGTTTTGGAACGATCGGTTCCGGTGTGGCAGAGGTTTTAGACATCAATAAGAAGAGCATTGCAGCCCGCGTCGGCGATGAAGTGGAATTAAAGTATGTTCTGGATTTAAGAGATTTTGAGGGAGATCCGATCCAGGAGAAAATCGTACATGATTATAAAGTGATCGCAGAAGATCCGGAAGTAGCGATTGTAGTTGAGACAATGGGTGGCGTGGAGCCAGCGTATACTTTTGTAAAAACAATGTTAGAGGCCGGAAAACATGTGACAACTTCCAATAAGGCACTGGTGGCTGCAAAAGGTGCAGAGCTGATCGCACTTGCAAAAGAAAAAAATGTGAATTTCATGTTTGAGGCGAGTGTCGGCGGTGGTATTCCGATCATCCGTCCGTTAAATTCCTGTCTTACTGCAGATGAGATCGAAGAGATCACTGGTATCGTAAACGGTACAACGAACTATATGATGACTGAGATGACAGAAAAGGGTGCTGATTTTAATGAAGTTTTAAAGGATGCGCAGGCAAAGGGGTATGCAGAGAAAGATCCTACTGCCGATGTGGAAGGTTATGATGCATGCCGTAAGATTGCTATTTTAACATCTTTAGTATGCGGACAGCAGGTTGATTTTGAGGACATCCACACAGAGGGAATCACAAAAATCACACCGACGGATATCAAATACGCACAGGCGATGGGAAGAGCAATCAAACTGCTCGCAACCAGCAAAAAAGGACCAAAAGGTTACACAGCAATTGTTGCTCCATTCTTACTTCCGGCATCTCATCCGCTCTATGCAGTAAACGGCGTGTTCAATGCAATTTTTGTACATGGCAATGTGTTAGGTGATGCAATGTTTTACGGCAGTGGTGCAGGAAAACTCCCAACAGCTAGTGCAGTGGTTGCCGATGTCGTTGAGATGGCAAAAAATCTGGACAAAAATATTCCAATTGAGTGGAGTTCAAAGAAACTGGAGCTCGTAGATTACAGGGAATGGGAGAACCGGTTCTTCATCCGCACAACAGCAGACAAAGCAGCTGTAGAAAGAGTATTTGGAACTGTTACGTATGTACAGGCAGAAGGCGCGACCGGAGAGCTTGGCTTTGTGACAGAGAAGATTTCCGAGGGCGACTGCGAGAAGAAGGAAGCAGAACTTGGAAATATTTTACAGAAGATCCGTGTGGCGTAAAGATATAGAAATACAAATTTATTTGCATTTGGTGAACTGCAAGTGAATAAAAAGAGAAATACAAATGGAAATTTCGCAAAAATAAAGCGAAATTTCCATTTTTATGTTAGAATATCAACAGTATGAAAAAAAGAATGGAGCAGAAACAGATGAAAAAAATCGGAATTATCGGAGCCATGGAGCTTGAAGTAGAAACTTTAAAATCGAAAATGAATGTTGTAAAAACAACAAAAAAAGCAAATATGGAATTTTTTGAAGGAACATTAAACGGTGTCGAGGTTGTGATCGTGCGCAGTGGTATCTGTCTCTTATACACATCCTGACGCTGCCGACGACTCCTTAC
>ENA-UBCA01001046-UBCA01001046.1-human-gut-metagenome-genome-assembly--contig:-NODE-1046-length-15496-cov-5.047601_pt1 | contig 15496 bp, 10 predicted proteins | sample MGYA00244228_ERZ654716 | MGnify/ENA primary metagenome ERZ654716 (study PRJEB26926, sample SAMN06164557) | human gut metagenome | biome: ENVO:00009003; feature: ENVO:2100002; material: ENVO:00002003... | reverse complement strand
GATGTCGGACATCCGCCTGCAGAAAATCGGCTTTGTCTTCCAGAACTTCCAACTCCTTGCAAGACAAAGCGCAATGGAAAATGTATGCCTGCCGTTGACGTACGCGGGCGTGCCGAAAAAAGAGAGAAGAGAGCGGGCGGCGATTGCCCTCGAGCGGGTGGGGCTCGGCGACCGTATGAGTTTCAAACCGACCCAGCTCTCCGGCGGACAGAAACAGCGTGTGGCGATTGCAAGAGCGATTGTCAACCATCCGAAAATTCTGCTGGCTGATGAGCCGACCGGAGCGCTCGACTCCCATTCCGGCGAGCAGGTCATGGAGCTGTTCCAGAGCCTGAACGACGAGGGCGTCAGCATTTTGATGATTACACATGACGCGGAGATCGCATCGATGGCACAGCGCACCGTGGAGATCCGCGACGGAATGATGAAATCGAAGGAGGTGGCCGAAACATGAAAAAAGGAAAAGCCGCAAAGAAAGCCGCGATTGCAGTTGTGACCGCAGTTGCCGTGGGCGGTGTCAGTGTCGGCGGCTATTACGGCATCCGCCAGGCGCAGAAGACGACCGTAAAAGTGTATCCGGTCAGTGACTTTACGAGTGGTTACTGGGGGGACAGCATGAACATGGAAGGCCAGATCACCTCGACGGCTTCCCAGAACATCTATCTTTCCGACAGCCAGACCATTTCCCAGGTTCTCGTCAAAGAGGGCGATGTGGTAAATGCCGGAGACACGCTGATGACATACGATACCAGCATGATCGAGCTGGATCTGGAAACGCAGCAGTTACAGCTTGCACAGACAAAGCTGAAAATCCAGCAGAGTGAAAAAGAACTGGAAAAGCTGAAAAAGACAAAACCGGTATCGGATACGCCGCTGAATCCGGTGGAGCCGGATTTCCCGGATTTTCCAGATGAACCCATCGATCCGGATTTCCCGGACGAACCGATTCCGACCCCGGAACCGGAGCCGACGTACGAGGATGCTGTTCTGTACAGCAGTACGAATAAGCTTGTATTTGGTTCCAAACCATACAAAGGAGAAGGAACGCAGGAAGACCCATACACCTATCTCTGCGCACCGGGAACAGTCCTGACAGGCGGATTCCTGAATCAGATGGCAGGATACGCGGATGAAAAGGGAACGAAAAAAGAAGAGGACAGCGAAGGATACTGGTTCCGCCTGGAGATTCATGAGGAAAACAAAGCCGCAGAGGCGCTGGAAACCGTGTGGGAGCAGGATGGAACGAAGATTGCGAAAGCATACGAGACTTCGTATGAAGCAGTCCTGAGTCTGAAAGAATCCGAATCGGCGGATGCACCGGAAATAAAAATCACCACGCCGCTTGCCAACACAGAGGTGGCAGAGGGCGGCGAGCTGAAGCTGAAAATCGGAATCAATGAGAAGAAAGATACCGAAGAGAAGCCGGATGAGAAAGCCGGCGATAAAACGGATGATAGAACCGAGAGTCCGTCCGAGGACGATGTGACACAGCCGGGTGAAGCCGGAAATGGAAGCGGTGAGGCAGACGATTCCACGGAAAACACCGAAACGGATGTCACTTACACATACGTCTGGAAACACAACGGAAAGACAATCGACGGAGATTTTAAGGATACTTACACAAAAGAAAACATCACAAAAGAGGATGCCGGAATCTATACAGTAGAAGTGACAGCGAAAAATGACAAGGGTACTTCCATGGCAGTCAGCACTGCAAATGTGGCGGTAAAAGAAGGAACGATTACCCCGACACCAAGTGTAACTCCGACCCCGAGCGTTACGCCGGGACCGAGTGTAACTCCGGAGCCGACCGTCAGCCCGGAACCAAGTACAACACCGATTCCGACCACAGAGCCGGTTCCAACAGAAATTCCGGAGCCGAGCGAGACCCCAGTTCCGACGGAAACGCCGACGCCGACCGAAGCCCCGGCAGAACCGGAAGCGGAACCGCAGAGCGAAGATGCGCCGGAAGCAGTGCAGACGACAGCAAAAACCGTATTCTACGGTGAAAAAGCATCGGTACAGTCCCTCTTTACATCATCCACAGGAAGCAGCGCAAATAACAATACTTCTTCCGGTGATGATACCCAGATGACCTACACAAAAGATGAGTTGAAAAAAGCCATCAGCGAAAAAGAAAGCCAGATCCGTAATCTGAAGCTGGATCAGAAGGAAGAGGAACTCAAAGTCAAAAATACGCAGAAATCCCTGGATTCCCAGACCGTAAAAGCGACGATCAGCGGTGTGGTAAAGAAGGTTGGAAATGCAGAAAACCCGTCCAACGACGGAAGCGCCTTTATCCAGGTCAGTGGAAACGAAGGTCTGTACGTGCGCGGCTACTTAAGCGAGACGTATCTCGATCAGGTAAAAGTCGGCGATGAACTCAACGTGACTTCCTGGTCTTCGGGTGCTTTTGCAGCGGCAACCGTAACCGAGATTTCTCCGTACCCGACAACAAGCTACATGTCGTACAGCGAGACACCAGCCTCCTTCTATCCGTTCACAGCCGTTATCCCGGAAGGCGGAGAAGGTTTTGAGAACGGTGACTGGATCGAGATTGCAATCACTGTCGGAAACGATGTAGAAAACGGCAACGGCCTGTACGTCAGCAAAGAATTCATCCGCGAGGAAAACGGACAGAAATTCGTTTATATCCGGGATGAAAATGATAAATTAAAGAAACAGAATGTGGTAACCGGAAAACTTCTGTGGGGCAGTTATTACGAAGTGAAGAGCGGTCTTTCCGAAGAGGATTACATTGCATTTCCGTACGGCAAAACCGTGGTGGAAGGCGCAGACACGAAGGAATCCAGTTCATCGGATTATTACAACAGTTAAGGAGGCGCATTATGTTAGAAAATGTAAGACTTTCCTTTCAGGGAATCTGGTCACACAAAATGCGTTCCTTCCTGACGATGCTGGGCATTATCATCGGAATTGCGTCGATCATCTCAATTGTCTCCACGATCAAGGGAACGAATGAGCAGATCAAACAGAACCTGATCGGAGCCGGAAACAACAACGTGACCGTCAGTTTAAAGCAGGGCGACGGCGATTACTGGATGGACAACGGACTGCCAAGCGGCGTGTCGAAACTGTCCGATGATCAGAAAAAGCGGATCCGCGAGCAGGATCAGGTGGAAAATGCATCGTTTTACACCGAAAGAACGTATGTGAGCGGCATCGCAAAAGGAAACACAACACTGGACAGTGCGAAGGCGCTTGGCGTGGATGAAAATTATCTGTCGACGTGCGGATATCAGATTTATCAGGGACGCGGCTTTGTGGAGAGCGATTTCTCGAAGACCCACAAAGTTGTCCTCCTCGACGATACCGCAGTGCTGACACTCTTCCCGGATGAGTCGCCGGTCGGCAAAACGATCGAGATCATGGGAGAGCCGTTCACGGTGATCGGCGTGATCAAAAAAGCCGATTCGTTCCAGCCGGTCATCAATTCCAGAGATGACTACTATACGTACAATCAGGAATCTTATCCGCTGGTGCTGATGCCGGATGTCTGCTGGCCGATCGTATTCCAGTATGATGAACCGGAAAATGCCGTTGTGATGGCAAAAACAACCGAGGATATGAGCACGGTGGGAAAGACAACAGCGGATATCATGAACGAATCCGTGACCAATACAACTGATTCTCTTTCCTATCAGGCAGAGGATCTGCTGGAGAAAGCAAAGAGTCTGCAGGAGTTAGGCCAGAGCACGAACCAGCAGCTGATCTGGATCGCGAGCATTTCGCTTCTGGTCGGCGGTATCGGTGTTATGAATATTATGCTGGTATCTGTAACGGAACGTACAAGCGAGATCGGCCTGAAAAAGGCGATCGGAGCAAGAAAACGCAGAATTCTGTTCCAGTTCCTGACCGAGGCGGCGGTGCTCACAAGCATCGGCGGACTGCTCGGCGTGCTGGGCGGCATTATCATGGCACAGGTGATTTCGAGGGTATCGCAGACGCCTGTGGCGATCAGTATTCCGGCGATCATTTTCTCCGTGGTCTTCTCCATGGTGATCGGTATCGTATTCGGACTGCTGCCGTCGGTAAAAGCAGCGAACCTGAATCCGATCGATGCGCTGCGAAGAGAATAGAACAAAAAAGAGTTGAAAAATCCGTGCGGGTACAGCGTAGGTGCTGGATCCGTGCGGATTTTTTGTGCGGCGTGTGCGGATGAAACTTAAGATCTTTACTTTTTGCGGAAAGTCGGTTATACTGGAAAATAAGCGCAATTTGCGGCGCAGCAAAGAGGCATTCGAGTTTCAGATTCGGTATGTTTATGAAAATATAAGAAAGATTCAAAGACATTTCACATTCGTTTATGGTATAATCAAACAAGAGTATGACCAACGAAAAGGAGTATACGCGAATGAATATTTTGTTTTTTATCACACCGAAAAGTGAAACGGCTTATCTGTATGACGACTGCTCACTTCGGCAGGCCATCGAGAAGATCGAATATCATAAATACACGGCGGTTCCGGTACTGAACAAAAAGGGCTGCTACGTGGGAACACTGACGGAAGGAGATCTGCTCCGCATCATAAAAGAACGGTATCTGCTGAATTACCATGAAGCAGAGGATATCCCGCTCTGGCAGGTTCCGAAACGGTGGAATTATGAGTCCGTCAACATCAACAGCAACATCGAGGACCTGATCGAGATGTCCATGCGGCAGAATTTCGTTCCAGTTGTGGATGACGAGGGAATCTTCATCGGCATCATCCGAAGAAGAGACATCATCCAGTACTGTTATCAGAAAAGCGGCATCAAAGAAGAGGAAGAAGCCCGGCGCAGCGCGCGGAAACAAAACGCAGAACAGATGATTCTGCAGTAAAGAAGAAAATGAGGGAAACATTATGAAAAAACTGATCGATCTTATCCAGGAAGAGCTGGTAAAAGCCTTTACCGCTGCGGAGATGGACCCGTCCTATGCAAGGGTTTCCGTTTCCAACCGCCCGGATCTGTGCGAATACCAGTGCAACGGCGCAATGGCAGCTGCAAAAGCATACCACAAAGCACCGATCCAGCTGGCTGAAGCAGTTGTAGAAAAAGTGACCGATCACAGCGTGATCGGTGAAATTGAAGCCGTAAAACCGGGATTCATCAACCTGAAAATCAACCCGGAATTTCTGGCAGATTATCTTTCCAAAATGCAGAACGATGAAGATCTTTCTGTAGAGAAAGCAAAAAATCCGAAAACCATCATCGTAGATTACGGCGGAGCAAACGTGGCAAAACCGCTTCACGTCGGCCATCTCCGTTCCGCGATCATCGGCGAGAGCATCAAGCGTATGGGACGCTTCATGGGCCACAACATGATCGGTGACGTTCATCTTGGAGACTGGGGTCTGCAGATGGGACTGATCATCACCGAGCTGCAGGAGCGCCATCCGGAGCTTGTTTATTTTGATGAGTCCTTTACGGGAGAGTACCCGGAGGAAGCACCGTTTACGATCAGTGAGCTCGAGGAGATTTATCCTTGCGCAAGCGGCAAATCGAAAGAGGACGAGGACTATAAGAAACGTGCACTCGAGGCAACGAGAGAGCTGCAGCAGGGCAGAAGAGGATATCGTGCGATCTGGAAACACATTATGAACGTTTCTGTTGCCGATCTGAAAAAGAACTATGGAAACCTCGACGTTCATTTCGATCTGTGGATGGGTGAGTCCGATGCACAGGAGTACATTCCGGACATGGTAGATTACCTGAAAGACAATGGTTATGCACATTATGACCAGGGCGCACTCGTTGTTGATGTCAAAGAAGAGACAGACACAAAAGAGATCCCGCCGTGCATGATCTTAAAATCCGATGGAGCAGCTCTGTATGATACGACAGACCTGGCAACCATCATCCAGCGTATGAAACTGTACAAGCCGGACGAGATCTGCTATCTGGCAGACAAACGTCAGGAGCTTCACTTCGTACAGTGTTTCCGCTGTGCAAGAAAAGCAAAACTGGTGAATGATGATACCGTTCTTTCCTTTATCGGCTTTGGTACCATGAACGGAAAAGACGGAAAACCGTTCAAGACCCGTGAGGGCGGCGTTATGCGTCTGGAGCGTCTGATCGGCGAGATCAACGATGAGATGTATCAGAAGATCGTGGAGAACCGCAGCGTAAAAGATACGGATGCAAGAGGAACGGCACAGATTGTCGGACTGTCTGCTATTAAATACGGTGACCTGTCCAACCAGGCATCGAAAGATTATGTATTCGATGTTGAGAGATTTACTTCCTTTGAGGGAAACACCGGTCCGTACATCCTGTACACGATCGTTCGTACAAAATCCATCCTCGGAAAATATAAAGAAGAGGGAAATGAACTGAAGAAAGGCGCACTTCTGGCACCGAAGAGCGACAGCGAGAAAGCTCTGATGCTTTCCGTATCCCGTTTCAACGGCGTTGTGGAGAACGCATTCGAGGAGAAAGCACCGCATAAGATCTGTGCTTATATCTACGAGCTTGCAAACGAGTTCAACCACTTCTACCACGAGACCAAGATCTTAAGTGAGCAGGATGAGGCAAGAAAAGCATCTTACCTGGCACTGCTGGATCTTGTCCGCGAGGTACTTGAGACCTGCATCGACCTGCTGGGATTCTCGGCACCGGAACGGATGTAAGATTCGTCAAGAGGGAAAAAATAGATAAAAAACAGGCGATTTTTTTGGCAACCGTCGGCTTCTGTAGTTCTTGCAGAAACGGCGGCTGTTGTGTTATACTTATATCACGATTTTTCATCCGCTTGGACATTCGTCCTGAAAAATCGATTCTATATTACTCTATCGAAGAGCCATTCGGCTCAATTTATATCCATGTACAAAAACAGAATATCGGATTGACAAACACTTTGACGTAAAAAGAGGAGGCGGGATCATTGGAAAAGTAGAACTTCCTGGAGGGAAGTATCGCCTGCTGTTAGTGCTCGGAAGAGGGGCAACGTCTGTCGTTTATCTTGCAGAGAAAACTGGATCCGGAAAGCGGTATGCAGTCAAGGTAAGTATATGTGACAGGGAAAAACTGCGCCGGGAAGCGTTTCTTTTACAGAAGTTTTCATATCCCGGGATTCCCTGTGCGGTGGAACTTCTGGAAAGTGGGACAAAAAGCTTTCTGGTGATGGAAGCTGTAAACGGAAAATCTATCGGACAGCGTATGCGTAAGGGAGAACGGTTTTCCAGTCGGGAAATTCTGAAAACGGGAATTGCCCTGAGCGGGATTCTATGTTATCTCCATGCACAGAATCCGCCGGTTTTCTACCGGGATCTGAAGCCGGACAACGTGATGATAACAGAGCGTGGTGAAATATACCTTGTGGATTTCGGTGCAGCCGGAACAGAAGAAACGGGTGTGGAAGTCCGTTATGGAACCCGCGGTTATGCAGCGCCGGAGCAGTATGACGGGAAGTGTGACGCCCGTTCCGATCTTTATGCACTCGGCGCACTGCTTGCGGCAATGGCGAAGCATGCGAAAAAGCGGCAGAAAAGAGGACTCTGGCGGGTGATGGAAAAGTGTATGCAGAAAAAGCCGGAGGAGCGGTATGCGTCTGCCGGAGAAGTCAAAAAGGCACTGCGGCGGCTGGAAAGAAAGCAAAAAGGCAGGAAGACTCTGCGGATCTTTGCAGTTTTTGCTTTTCTGACAGGAGGAGCGGCTGCAGTTGCCAGCAGGATGCCATGGGGGCAGTTTCCGGCGGCAGACGAATGGGAGGAGCAGGGAGATCTCTGGTTCTGCGGAAATCCGGTGGAAGAAGGCAGTCTGCCGAACTACCAGAAAGCGCGGGAAGCGTTCTTAAAGGCAGACCATCTCAGTCAGGCGGGGCGTGTGGAGCAGGAACTTGTGGAATACTGTCTGGCGGATGATGCGGCAAGGGAAAAAATGCAGATGGAGCCATTGCTGGCTGAATTTTATGATGATACGCAGCAGGAGCCGGAAAAAGAAAAACGCTGCCGCAGATATCTTGCTGTTGCAGGAATGTATTTCAGTTTTTCCGAAGAACTGGCGCGTGAAAATGACACAGACGCCATGCGGAAAGGAATCGAAGTGCTGGAAAAGGCCGCAGGCGAGAATATGGAGGGGCAGTGGGAGGCGGTTATCTGGCAGAGACTGGCGGATGCGTGCTATCTTGGCGGAAAATCCGGGGATGGGGAAAGAGAACAGGACTGGTGCCAGGAGAGCTTTCTCTATTACGAACGGCTTCTGTGCAGCAGACAGGATGGAAACCGGCGGAAAAATCTGCTCAGGGCCGCAGAGCTGGCACTTCAGTTCGACATGCAGGAAAAAGCAGAACAGTACCTCAACGAGGCAGCAGAAATTCTGGGAATGGAGGCGGACATTTTTTATCGGCAGATCAGAAAAAGATGGGAGGAAGCAGGATGAGAAAAAAGACCATATGCGCAATGATGACAGGATTCCTGGCCGTCCAGGGAATCGAAGTCCACGCGGAGACACAGCAGACGACAGGCGAGGCCGCAAGTGCGGTGGAAAGCGTGGAATTAGAAGCTGAAATCATCGAGAACAGTGATGTGACAGATGCAGACGGGAAAGCCGGACCGGAGGAACTGCTGCCGGACGAAAAGTCAGAAGAAGAACCGCCTATAGAAGAGAAACCAGAGCAGGAACCAGAGCCGCCGGAAGAGAAAACAGATCCGGCAGAGACCGGAAAGAAAGAGACAGAAGGAGAAGAAAAAATGCTTCCCCCGACGGTAATTCCGGATCCGGAGAAAGAACCAGCGGAAAGGTGGGAAGAAGAGGAGGAAGAAATTTCGAAAGATTCAGAATCGGGGAAGCCAGAAGAATTGCCGGAGGCAGGAGATATGGGTTCCGGGGAATCGGAATCAGAGGAAGGATGTGAAGAAACAGATACAAAAGAATCAGAGATAGAAGAGTCAGATTCGGAGAGAACGGATTTTGGAGAAATGGACACAGAAAAACCAGATTATAAAGATACAGGTTCAGAAAAATCCGGAACGGAAAATTTGATGCCAGAAGATCCGGAACCGGAAAAGCCTGATATGGAAGAAACGAAGCAGGAATCTCCGTCAACCGAAAAAGAGTCAGAAAATCAAACCTCGGAAACAAAAGCACCAGAAAAAGAGGAGCCTACCGTAATGCCAGATGCCGGAAAGTCAAACACAGAAAAGCAGGAACAAACGGAGCCCGGGCAATCGTCTCCGGAGAAAGAAGAACTCAAAACAGACGAACAGCTGCCCGTTGCTGCAGCCACGCCCGAGGAGGTGACCCAAGATCCAGATGATATTCCACTACAAACAGAAGAAAGCAGTCCTCCGCCTGCCGAAACTCCATCTGAGAGTGCCGGGGAGGAGCCATCTCAAATACCGCCGCAGATCATCGCCGATTTCATATTATCACAGATAGCAGACGAAGATTTCGAAGCGCCGATCCCCCTGATTATCCGCCCGGCCGACACCAGCGTCGAAATAGATCCCGGTTATACCCCGGAAATTCTGCTCGAGGGAGCCGCCGACACGGCTGAAATTCTTTCCTGCATGGTAAATGGCTCCGAAGCCGAATATGAATGGAAAGAAAACAAAATCTGTCTGAAAGCCGAGAGCCTTTCCGAAGGCTACAACCGCATCACTGTAAAAGTGCGTGGCGCAGACGGCATTGTTCGAACCATGAAACCGTGGGAAGTCAACGTGAAACCAAAAACTTCCACACTTGTCAGCCAAAGAACCAGCCAGAAACCAAAAGGAACCCGCCTCTGGCAGTCCCTGAGGCGCCTCTGGAACCTGATTCGTGCCATTGCCGAAATTCAGAATCAGACCACCCGCTATCTGCGTGCACTCTGCAGAAAATAGCCTGATCCGGTTTTGTTTGTATTTCTAATTTCGATATGCTAGAATAAAAGACATGTCATACGATAAAAAAAGTAAAAGAGGAAATAAGAGTATGTCAGATATGATATTATTTGATCTGGACGGAACCCTGACCGATTCCGGTCCTGGAATTACAAGATGCGTACAGTATGCGCTGGCATCCTTTGGCATCGAAGAGCCGGATCTGGAAAAACTGAACTGTTACGTGGGGCCGCCGCTTCTGGAATCTTTCATGAATTTTGCAGGCCTTGGCTGCGAAGAAGCACAGCAGGCCATCACAAAATACAGGGAGCGGTACGAGGCAGAGGGCATTTTTGAAAATGAAGTATACGGGGGAATCCCGGAGGTTCTGGCGTATCTGAAAGAGAAGGGAAAAATTCTGGCGGTAGCATCGTCCAAACCGGAAAAATACGTGGAGCAGATCCTGGAGCATTTCGAAATCAGAAAGTATTTTACCGTAGTAACCGGTTCAGAAATGAACGAAACCAGAACCGACAAAGGAGAAGTCATCGCAGAGACGCTGCGCCGACTCGGAGCAGAAGACAGCCGTTCCGACGTGGTGATGGTTGGTGACAGAAGCTATGACGTAATCGGGGCAAGAGAAAACGGACTGCTCTGTGTCGGCGTATCGTATGGGTACGGTGGAAGAGAAGAACTCGAGGCAGCAGGTGCCGCAAAGGTATGTGATACACCGGAAGAACTGAAACTGCTGGCGGAGGATCCGAAAGAAGAGAAGAAAAGACGCGACCGCATCAAAAAAATGAAGCCGGAGCGTATCCCGTGGCTGACAAGAGGAGAAAGTGGAACAGGAATCTTTGCGCCGAAAGAGAAAAAAGCAGAGAATATAAAAGAAAAAAGGACAGCGAAAACAGAGCCAAAAACGGAGGAAATCGTAATTCCTATCCAGCGGAAGCTATGGCGTCTTTTAAAACCGCTTCTGACGTACGAACTGTTTCTGATCGGAGCAACCGTACTTCTGGCGCTGATCCTGATGACGTTTACGACCGGCGGTTATCTGGAAGAGCGTATGCACGCGACATCCGTTCTTGCATCAGCAATCGGCAGTCTGGCGGCGATCCCGGTTCTCTGGAAACAGTACAAAAAAGATGAAGGCATGTTCCCGAAACCGGAAAAACGGTGGAGTGCGGCAGAGGCAGCCGCCTGTATTCTGCTGGTTATGACCTTCGGCCATCTCCTGAACACTGTCATGAACGTGACCGGCTTTACCAGAATCTTTTCCGGCTATCAGGACATGGCATCAAAGATTTATGAAGGACAGAACCCGCTGCTTCTGATCCTGTCCGTCGGTGTGCTGAGCGCGGCCGCAGAGGAAATTGTTTTCCGCGGCATGATTTACCGCAGGGCAAAAGATTTCTGGGGAACCGGCTGGGGCATCGCAGCATCATGTCTGCTGTTCGGTGCATATCACGGCAATGTGACGCAGTTTGTCTATGCAGCCGTAGTAAGTGTGCTTCTGATACTTATTTATGAGCGGTGCGGAACACTCCTTGCCCCGGTTCTTGCGCACATGGCAGAAAATATCTGGGGACTTTACCGGAGCCAGTTCGTATCCTGGATGACCCAAAAAGCGCCGGCAGGTGCATGGATGTTCGTCTTTTTGGAAGCGGTAATCTGCGCCGGAACGTTCTGGTATCTGTTTTTAAAGGATAAACAGGGGAAAACACAAAAATAACAGAAAAAAACCGCAGAATCCGCGAAAAAAATGCTTGTCATGAAAAAAACTCTGTGATACAATCTTACTGTTGCACAATAAGCACCCATGCGGTACCAAGGATGGTGCCTGTTTTTTGAAAAACAGGTTCCAAGGTGAAAAAACATGGGGAAGAATAAAACCATAAGGAGATAAAACAATGAGCGTAATTTCAATGAAACAGTTACTGGAAGCCGGTGTTCATTTCGGACATCAGACAAGAAGATGGAATCCTAAAATGGCTCCGTACATCTACACAGAGCGTAATGGTATCTACATCATCGACCTGCAGAAATCTGTAGGAATGGTAGATGACGCATACAAAGCTGTTGCAGACATCGCAGCAGACGGCGGCACAATCCTTTTCGTAGGAACCAAAAAACAGGCTCAGGACGCTATCGCTGTTGAGGCAGAGCGCTGCGGAATGTACTATGTAAACGAGAGATGGCTCGGCGGTATGCTGACCAACTTCAAAACCATCCAGAGCCGTATTGCAAGACTGAAAGCAATCGAGACCATGGAGCAGGATGGCACCTTCGAAGTTCTTCCGAAAAAAGAAGTCATTGAGTTAAAGAAAGAGCTTGCAAAACTGCAGAAAAACCTTGGCGGTATCAAAGAAATGAAGAGACTGCCGGACGCTATCTTCGTAGTAGATCCGAAAAAAGAGAGAATCTGCGTACAGGAAGCTCATACACTGGGAATTCCGCTGATCGGTATCTGCGATACCAACTGCGATCCGGAAGAGCTTGACTACGTAATCCCGGGTAACGATGACGCTATCCGTGCCGTAAAACTGATCGTTTCCAAAATGGCAGACGCAGTTATCGAGGCAAAACAGGGCGAGGCTGAGGAAGCTGCATACGAAGAAGCAGCAGAGACAGACGCTGAATAATTTACGCGAAGTAATGAACTGGGGGGAACTTGAAATTCAGGTTCCCTTCGGCGAATCTCACAATAGCAGATCGGCATGAAGATGCAGTCTGCTGAATCACGTATACGGAGGAATAAAACAATGGCTATTACAGCAGCAATGGTAAAAGAGTTAAGAGAAGTAAGCGGCGCTGGTATGATGGACTGCAAGAAAGCTCTTACAGCTACCGAAGGTGATATGGACAAAGCAATGGAGTTCCTGAGAGAAAAAGGACTTGCTACTGCTCAGAAAAAAGCTGGCAGAATCGCAGCTGAGGGTATCGTTATGCTGAACGTATCCGAGGATGGAAAGAAAGCTGTCGCTGTAGAAGTAAACGCTGAGACAGACTTCGTTGCAAAGAACGAGAAATTCCGTGGCTATGTAGCACAGGTTGCAGAGCAGGCTATGGATACAACTGCAGCAGACGTAGAAGGATTTCTGGCAGAGCCTTGGAAATTCGATACCAACGAGACCGTTGGCGAAGAGCTGGCTCATCAGATCGCTACCATCGGCGAGAACATGAACATCCGTCGTTTCCAGCAGGTAAAAGAGGAGAACGGTTTCGTTGCTTCTTATACTCATATGGGCGGTAAAATCGGTGTTCTGGTTGACGTTGAGACAGATGTTGTAAACGATGACCTCAAAGAGATGGCTAAAAACGTTGCAATGCAGATTGCAGCTCTTCGTCCGCAGTACACAAGCCGCGATGAAGTAAGCGCTGATTACATCGAACATGAGAAAGAAATCCTCATGGCTCAGATTCAGAACGACCCGAAAGAGTCCCAGAAACCGGAAAAAGTTATCCAGGGAATGATCCAGGGCCGTATCAACAAAGAGCTCAAAGAGATCTGCCTGCTTGACCAGGTATACGTAAAAGCAGAAGACGGAAAACAGTCCGTAGCTCAGTACGTAGCACAGGTTGCTAAAGCAAACAACGCAACCGTAGCAGTAAAAGGATTCGTTCGTTTCGAGACCGGTGAAGGAATCGAGAAGAAAGAAGAGAACTTCGCTGAGGAAGTTGCTAAACAGATGAACGCATAATTCAACTGTGAATTTGTAAAAATAACGCAAAAATATAAAACCCTCATAAATGTGCAGAAAATACACGATTTATGAGGGTTTTTTACTGTCACAGGCAGTATCCATCGGAAATGCAGTAAGTGCCCTGAAGGATACCGTCCCCGGAGATTTCCCGGCAATGAATCTTTCGGAGATTTGTGAATTAATCCAGGAACATAAATCGAATGGTCCGGTAATGGAGATGAAACGTTAAACATAAGAAAAGAGGAACAAATTTGAAAAAACAAGACAAAAGAAACTGGCCGAAAGCAGTGATTCAGATCCTTTCTTTCCTGCTGATCCCGGGCTTGTTTGAGGCGCAGTTTTCTGCGGTTGGGACGATTATTTCCGCAGTTTATCAGGGGACGGTTTTGTGGGAACGGATCAGGTATTCGGTATGGATGCTGCTGGCGACGGTTCCGGCGGTGATTATTGTGGGACGGTTTTTCTGCGGATATTTCTGCAGCTTCGGGGCTGTGCAGGATTTTCTGTGGTTTGCAGGAAATAAGCTGAAAAAGCGGTTTCGAAAAGCAGGTGCGAAAAACCTGCATTCAAAGTCAAAGAAGAGTGGAAGAAATGTTCCAACAGGCTGGATCAAATATGGTGTGCTCCTGTTCTGGGCAGTCTTCGTATGGAGTGGTATGATAAAATGGAACATCGCAGGGCCGTGGCAGGTGTTTGGACAGTACAGTTCCATCGGACACCGGCCGGGCGTGAAGCCGATGTTTTCGATTGGCGGTGCGCTGATTCTGGTGATTTTCGTCGGATCCGTCTTAATCCAGCGCTTTTTCTGCCGGTATCTCTGTCCCATGGGAGCCATCTACAGCCTGATTTCCAGATGTACTCTGTTAAAAATTGTAAAACCGCGGAGCAAATGCGGAAACTGCCGTCTCTGTACTGCAAAATGTACCATGGGAATTGATCTGACAGAAAAAGAGCAGACGGCAGGCGGCGAGTGCATTGGATGCGGGGTATGTGTAAACGGATGTTTGAAGAACAATGCACACTGGAAGTACCGATACAGCGTGTGGATCGGTGTCGGGGTGACCTGCCTTACGATTGCAGCGTCACAGTTCCTGATCTGGAGTGAGAGTGGTTCCGTTGGTAAGACAGCAGGTGATGCGGCCATTGATACGGCAGAACAGAATCCGGGCGGCAGATTCCAGGACGGCACTTATTCCGGAAGTGGAGAAGGCTACCGCGGAACCGTGACCGTTTCCGTAAAAGTGGAACAGGGAACGATAACCGGACTGACGATAGAGAACGCCGAGGATGATCAGACATATCTGGACAGAGCAAAGTCAGGAATCTTTTCGGAAATCATGAAAAAACAGAGTGCCGAGGAGATAGATACCGTTTCCGGCGCCACCTACAGCAGTAAAGGGTTGATTGAGGCCACTCAAAATGCGTTAAAAGAAGCCGCCGGAGATGAGAATACTGTACAGGAAAATACAGCATCTGAATCGACGGATACAACGGAAGAAAAACAGGCATTCCTGGACGCCGGCCGTTTCCACGACCTGAAAGACGGCATCTATACGGGTACCGCCGATGCCTTCCGCGGGGATGTCGAAGTGCAGGTGACGGTAGAAAACCAGAAAGTGACCGACATCTCCATCCTTTCCTACTGCGACACCGAGGAATACTTTTTCCGTGCAGCACCTTACGTGATAGGGCAGATGAAAGAAGAACAGAGCCTTAACATCGACGCCTTGAGCGGTGCCACCTACAGCAGCAACGGCATCATCCACGCCACTGCCAATGCCCTCGAAATCCCGGAGGACGAATATGCACCGCGCCCCGGCCGTGATCTGAAAAATAAACAGAAAGACCATGGTCACATTGTACAGCATACCATCGAGAACTGGGAGCAGTATGAAGAAAAAGTAAAAGAATACGAAGACGTACAGAATTAAAAAAATAATCTCAGAATAAGCACTGTAAATACTGTCTCTTATACACATCTCCGAGCCC
>ENA-UBCA01001014-UBCA01001014.1-human-gut-metagenome-genome-assembly--contig:-NODE-1014-length-15858-cov-31.253306_pt1 | contig 15858 bp, 12 predicted proteins | sample MGYA00244228_ERZ654716 | MGnify/ENA primary metagenome ERZ654716 (study PRJEB26926, sample SAMN06164557) | human gut metagenome | biome: ENVO:00009003; feature: ENVO:2100002; material: ENVO:00002003... | reverse complement strand
ATCATGGAGCGTGCGGATTTCGCCAGCTCGCGTGACCAGGCCCTTACCTCGTACCAGCGGTTGTTCCTCATCAGCCGCCCGGTGGCTTTTTTGTGGAAGGCGGCGGACTCGCAGGTGCAATACATGGCGAAGTAGTATTTGAACCACTCCTCGTCGTTCTTCTCCAGTCTTTCCCGCCTCTGCCTGATTTCCGTTTCCGTGTCCGTGGGGTTGATGTCCGAATGTTCGCGCACGGATGCCACCAGCTCGTTCCAGTTGTCCAGTGCGATCCTGTCCTGGGGTGTGAGTCTTTTCTTTGCCATGTCAGGATAATTTTGATTTGACAAACGCGTCCAGAAGCGGGGTGATCTCCTTCGCCTGCGTGGAATCGTAGGTCCGCACCCATTTGAGCAGGTCGGAGAACACGGAGATGATGTCCGCCAGCCCCACTTCTGTTTCCAGTTTCTTGATGGCGTTCGACAGTTTGGAAATGGTGTCCGCTTCCGCGGCGTTCGGGAACCGTTCCCCTTCCGGCTTTCCCATGATGGCGTTGTTGAGTTCCGCCAGCTGCCGGTACAGGTTCTTCAGCTGCTCCTCCCGTGTGATGGTTATGGAAGCCTTCAGCTGCTCCCAGTTTCCTTTGCCTATCCAGTTGTTCACAGTCACCCGTGAAACCCCCACACGCTCGGCTATTTCCGCCTGCGTGAGCGTTTCGCGGGTGTAGAGCGTTTTCGCCCATGCCTTTTTCTGCTCGTTTGTAAGTTCGGCCATATTACCTCCTTTTTTACGTGCAAAATTGATAAGGAAAAGGAGCGAAAAAAAACGCGCTCCGCATGATGACATTTTAAAGCGTCATGGCAATCCTTTAAAGTCTCCATGATGAAAACGCGGTTTGAAAAAGGCTTTTAATCCCCCTAATTTCGCACCGTAAACTTTGCAGGGAAGGACCTGCCAAAACGATAGTGACATGAGTAGATTTTTCAATATGATACCCGGAACCGATGCCTGTTGCATCCTTCTTTACGGTGACATCGGTGAGTACGATGATAACGTGCGCAGCGGTGATATTGCCCGTGAACTTCTGGAAGCGGAAGCCCTGACCGGGAAGGTGGACGTGCGTATCAACAGCAACGGCGGCGAGGTTTATTCGGGCATCGCCATTTTCAATGCCTTGAAGAACAGCAAGGCCGACATTACCATCTACGTAGACGGCATCGCCGCCAGCATGGCCTCCGTCATCGCCCTTTGCGGCAAGCCCGTGCAGATGAGCCGTTATGCCCGTCTGATGCTTCACAGTGTCCAGGGCGGCTGTTACGGCAACAAGGATGAGATGAAGGACTGCATCCGTGAGATCGAGGCGCTTGAGGATACCCTTTGCGAGATGTATGCCACCCGTATGGGCAAGGACAAGGAGGAAATCCGCGCGATGTATTTTGACGGCAAGGATCACTGGCTGCGTGCCGACGAGGCGCTGGCGCTGGGGCTTATCGACGGTATTTATGACGCTGACCCGGTACCGGAGGACAGTACCCCCGAACAAGTATTTCAAATATTCAATAACCGGCTGCACAAGCCACAAAACGAGAATAGCATGAATTTAGACGAACTCAAGAGACGTCCGCGGTTCAAGAACTGTGCGACGGATGACGATTTCCTGCGTGAAATCGGACTGCTGGAAACGGAGGCTGGCAAAGTCCCGGCCCTTGATGCCGAGGTCACCCGCCTGAAGGGCGAACTGAAGGTGTTCCAGGACAAGGCGGATGCGGATGACGCTGCCGCGCGTAAGAAACTGCTTGATGATGCGGAACAGGACGGCCGTATCGATGCCGCCACCCGCCCCATCTATGAGAACCTTCTGGCAAAAGACCGGGAGAACGGGGAAAAGGCATTGGAGAAGCTTTCCCCCAAACGTAGTGTCATGACCGACCTTCGTGTGAATCCGACGGGTGAAAGCCCCTGGAACAAGCGCATGAGCGAGATTAAGGACAAGTTGAACCATAAATAAAAACATTTGCCATGGCAATAGTAGTAAGAAACACGAATTACAACGGCGAGGTACTGGAGAAAATACTGGTCCTGGCCACCACCGGGAATGACCTTGTAGAAAAAGGTCTGATCATGGTGATCCCCGGTGTGGAGAAAAAAATCAGCCTGCCGCGTATCAAGACGGGCAAGATGCTCCAGAAGCGTAAGGAGAACCCGACTTTGGAAGACTCGAAAGGCAATTTCAATTACTCGGAGAAATCACTGGATCCAGAGGACTTCATGGCGTTCACGACTTTCAATCCCCGTGCCTTCGAGCATGTTTGGCGCAAGTGGCAGCCGAAGGGCAACCTCGTGTTTGCCGAACTTCCCCCCGAAGCGCAGAACACGCTTCTGGATGAACTTAGCAAGAGTGTGAAGTTCGAGCTGGGCTGGCATTACCTGAACGGCGAGTTCGGTTCGGACGACGACCACCTTTTCAACGGTATCCTGACCCAGGCGGCTAAAGATCCGGATGTGATCGTGGTTCCGGCTCCTTCCGATACTTCCATGATCGGCAAGTTGAAGGCTGTCCGCAAGGCTATTCCAAAAGCCCTGCGTGAGAATCCGAACCTGCGTATCCTGATGAGTATTGACGACTTCGACAAGTACGATGACGAGCTGACCGAACGCGAGTACAAGAACACGAGCGAGACGGACATCAACAAGAAGCGTTACAAGGGTATCACCATCGAGACGCTGAATTCCTGGCCTGATGGCCTTATCGTAGCCACGCTCTGCTCGATGAGCGCTGACGGCAACCTTTTTGCCGGTGTGAACCTCCAGGACGATGAGGAGGTGATCCAGATTGACAAGTGGATGAACTCCAGCGAGCTGTACTTCTTCAAGCTGCTTATGAAGGCCGACACGGAAATCGCCTTCGGCGAGGAGTTCGTGGTGCTTGACACCCGTGAGACTCCGGTGTTCAAGGTAGTGGAACGCAGCATTTCTGCCGATCCGGCCGCTCTTTCTTTCAAGGCCGCCGGTGAGAGCAAGGAGGTGAAGGTCACTGCCTCCGGTGATTACAGCGTGGTTTCCATTCCTGCCGGTTTCACGGCAGTCGGTACCGATGGCTCTCTGACGGTCACCGCCGGTGTGAACAGTAGCGGCAAGGCGGTATCCGGCACACTTGTACTGGGCCTGGACGCCGATCCGGAGAAGAAGGTGGAGATAGCACTGTCCCAGGCGGCCGTTGATGAAGAGGAAGGCGGTGAGTGATGGGAAAGCTGAAGTATCTTGTCATCCATTGCACGGCCACTCCTGAAGGGCGTGAGGTAAGCGGTGCGGAGATTCGCGCCTGGCATACGAACCCCGTCTCAAAGGGCGGCCGCGGCTGGAAGCAGGTCGGATATACCGACCTGTTCCATCTGAACGGCGGAGTGGAACGCCTGGTGAACAATAACGAGGACGCGAATGTGGACCCGTGGGAAGTGACCAACGGCGTGGCCGGTTACAATTCCGTGAGCCGCCATATCGTCTATGCCGGCGGGTGTGCAAAGGATGGTAAAACGCCTGCGGACACCCGTACCTCCTGGCAGAAAAAGGCGCTTGAGAAGTACGTGAAGGATTTCCATCGTCGTTTTCCCGATGTGAGAATCGTCGGTCACAATGAACTGGCGGCCAAAGCCTGCCCCAGTTTTGATGTACAGAGATGGCTTAAACAAATAGGTATAACTCAATAAATCAACAACAACATGAAAAGATTTCTTTTATTCTTTGTGCTGATACTCGGATTCGTGTCAGCAACTTTTGCCCAGACCGGTACAGTACCGGAAGTCGATTATAGCGCGATGATCACCACCTTTGCCGGTTTTGTCGGTGGCGTGGTGTTGCTCACGGAAGGGATCAAGGCTCTGTTTCCAAAAATGCAGGGCTTGGCGACACAGATTGTCAGCTGGTGTGTGGGCCTGGTGTGCGCGATGCTACTGTGGTGGCTTGATGCCGGATTTGTGAGTGATGTGAGCTGGGACATTGCCTTGCTCTATGGTTTTGGTGCCTCACTTGTAGCCAATGGGGTAGCCGACACGGGACTGGTGCAATGGGTTATCGGACTATTCCGAAAGAAACGCGAGGAAGCAGAATAAAAGGTTGACTGACTAAAAAACGGGTGGTATGGACTTTAGCGAGATCATGAACATTATTCTTAGCGGCGGCCTTGTGGGCACTGCAGCAGCCATCGGTTCCCTGCGTGCTACGGTGAGGAAAGCGAAAGCGGAAGCGATGAAAGCCGAAGCCGACGCAGAGGGTGTGCGTGTGGATAACGCAGAACATGCCACCCGCGTTTTGGTGAGCAATATTGTGGTACCCTTAAAAGAAGAACTGAATGCAACAAGAAAAGACCTGCAGGCCAACAAGCGCGAAATGGCGCGACTGCGCAAGGCCATTGACACTGCCAACAGTTGCCGCCATCATGATGACTGTCCTGTGCTTGGCGGGCTGCGCAAGCAGCAGGAAGAGCACGACGGTGGAGAAGACACAGACGGAAACGGCAAGCGCCGACAGCGCGAACGGAAGCCGACGGGCGGGACTGGTGATGGCGGGGATACCGGCGAGTTCGGTGAAGCTGACTATACCGGCGGACAGCCTCCGTAAGCTTCCTGAAGGTGCCGTGTACCGTGGCAAGAGCGGACAGGCCAACCTGACCGTAGGCAGTGACGGCAAGGGAAACCTTGTGGCCGAAGCCTCGTGCGACAGTCTGCAGCAGCTGGTGCTGTGGTATGAAGAAGAGCTGACACGCATCCGGAGCGAGACCAGGAACGAAACTTCGAATGACGTTCAAACGGTAGAAAAACGCCCTCCGAACCGGATGCGGACGTTTATCACAGGTATATTGGCCGGCTTGTTGGCCGGTGTGTTATTAACCATCAAACTGAAAAAACGATGAACAAGAATTTTATGTACGGCCTCGGTGCCGTAAAATACAAGGATTTTGTAGTGGGTTATATCGAGAAAGGTTCGTTTGACCTGGGCGGGAAGAAGCCCGAGGCTGCGAAGATCGAGGCGGAACAGGTGCCGGGAGCCCCGGTGCTGATTATTCCTCAGAGCAACGGCAGCATCGCGCCCACATTCAACGTAATCAAGATGGACTACAAGAACCTGCATGCCTTGCTGGGCGGATCGCTGCACTACAAGAAAGATGACATCGAGAAGAATACCCCCGTTGGCTGGACTGCCCCACAGGCCGCCATTCTGATGCAGGGACCGTGGGAACTCAGCCTGGTGTCTGGACAGAGCGTGCTGATACCGAACGGCACGCTGCTTTCCAATCTGGGCGGCAAGCTGACGCTTACGGAAACGGCCAAGATAGAATGCACCCTTGAGGTGGCTGTTCCGGAAGACGGTTCGCAGCCTTACGGCGTGTTCGATACGGAAGCAATACCGGACGAGTGGAGGCAGTACAAGCTGCCAGCAGCGGAAGCCGCGGCTGCAGCATCGCTCCAAAGCGAGGAGGGCTAACGCATGGCAGACCGGCTGGAACGACTGATAGAGATGGAGTGTGCGGACGCACTGCTGGACAGCGGCGTGTCCGTTCCTCTTAAAAGGTGGAAGCTTCCGTGGCTGAAACGCCCGGTGGAGGTGCGTGTGACGATGAAGCGTCCGAGGCTGCGGGGTCAGATTCTGCTGGCGCGGGAATACCTGAAGATGGGTGTCAAACCCGACTGGCAACCGAAGGACAAGACCGAGGAACTGGCCTTTGTAGCGGAACACGGTAATGCCGTGAGCCGTCTGCTGGCCTATACGGTATGCCGGGGCTACGTGTCGCGGCACGTGGGTATCGGGGTGACGGCATGGGTGCTGCGGAACTTTGTGGAGTGGCGCTATCTGACGGCCATGTTCCGGACATTCGAACGTCTGATGGGCACGAAGGATTTTATGCGTATTATCAGCTCGGCGGCGCGGGCGAACCCGATGACCCCGAGACTGAGCCGGGCAAGGATGGGGAGTTAAGAACCCGGTATGAGGGTTCCCATAGCCCTTTCGGCTTCGTGTGGCAGATAGCGAGTGCGACGGGCTGGAGTGTGGACTACATTCTGGACGGGGTGAATTACCAGACGCTGATACTGATGCTGAGCGACGCGCCGCGGTATGTGCGGAAAAAGCAAGGCGGCGGAAACGATGATTCCAGACCGGAACACAGCGCCGAGGATGAAGCGAACGATATAGTAGGATTTTTTCAAAGCAAACTGGAATGAGCAAACCTGTAGAAGTTGAATTTTTGATGAAGGACAAACTCACGCCCGGCATGAACAAGGCCGAGCGTGAGGCGCTGGAACTGCGTAATACCGTCAGACTGCTGGAGGCTGAACTGGAAAGGCTGCGCCTTGCCGGGGAGACGGCTGCCCCCAATCTGGACCAGAGTGCCAATATCGCGCAGATCCATGCACTGGAGAAGCAGCTTGAGGAATTGCGCGGCAAACTGAAACTGCTGCAGGAGGAATCGGAATCCGTGCAGGTCACCCCTGCAGACATGCCCAATGCACAGCGCCAGTTCAACGGGCTTCACAACAGCATCCAGCAGATGGCGCGTGAAATGCCTTCTTTGGCCATGGGACCGCAGATGTTCTTTCTGGCCATATCCAACAACCTGCCGATTTTTACGGACGAACTGGCCCGTGCCCGCAAGGAATACGATGAGCTGCAGAAGTCAGGCAAGAAAGGCACACCGGTATGGAAACAGGTCCTGTCCTCGCTCTTTTCCTGGCAGACGGCCATGACCACCGGCATCATGCTGCTGGTAATGTACGGTGATGAAATCTGGGATTGGACGAAAAACCTGTTCAGTGCCAAAAAAGGCGTGGATGAATTCAACATATCACTCAAGGAAATGACTGAGATAGAGAAGGACGGCCGTGCCCAGATGGTGCGTACCCGCTTCGAACTGAAATCGGTCATCGACGAGATAAAGAACTTCACCGGCAGCAAGGAACAGGAAAAGGCGAAGGTAGAGGAACTGAACCGCAAGTACGGGGAATCTTTCGGGTATTATAAAACACTTTCCGAATGGTATGATACCCTTATCCAAAAGAGCGAGGACTATGTACAGGTCCTGCTGCACCAGGCCAATGTCCAGAACCTTGTAAAAAAAGCTGCAGAAGCCGATGAAGAGGTGAATAAAATCAAGGTGCAGAAACCGGAAGAGGCGGAAAGCGCCATGGGCTTTTTCGGGAAATGGGGACAATATATCATGCAGTCAAGCATGGCAGAATCCGGGCAGTTCTATGACGCACAGGCTGCCATCAAGAAACATGATCAGGAAGCTTATGACATACTGTTGAAAAATGCCGAAAACAAACGCGACGGTTATCTGAAAAAAGCGGAGGAAGAGCTAAAGAAAGCGGCAGAAGCAGCCAAAAAAGGAAATATCGGCGGACATACCGACCCCGAACAGTCCGGGAAGAATCCGGAAGCGGAAGCCAAGCAACGGCTTGCCACAGAGCGCAGGTTGGCGCAGGATCTTGCCGCCCTGCAGGCCGAGAACCGGAAGGAAGAGATAGACCGTATGCAAGCCGGTACCGAGAAGAAACTGGCACAAATCGAATATGACTATAACGCCCGGAAAGAAGAGATAAAACGGCAGGAAGCCGACTGGAAGCGTGAGAACAAGGAAGCCGGTCTTTCCACCGGAGATAACGGACTTACCCGGGAGCAACAGGATGAACTTGAAAAAGCCCGTGCCTCAAATACCGCGTCCCGGAAAAAAGCGGAGGCGGACGTGTACAGGGAAGAGGCGGAAGCCATGCGTGACTATCTGAAGGAATACGGGACCTTCCAGCAGCAGAAACTCGCCATCGCGACCGAATATGCGGAAAAGATACAAAAGACGACGTCCGGCAGCGAGAAGCTCTCTCTCGGTGTTGAACGTGACAGCAAACTTGCCGGCATCGAAGTGCAGGAACTGAAAGCCCGTATTGACTGGGGTACTGTCTTCGGTGAATTCGGCGGGATGTTTTCCGATATGATAAAGCCTGTATTGGCGGATGCCAGAAAATACATGCTCACTGACGAGTTCCGAAATGCCGACCATGCCAGCCAGGACGCGCTTGTCTCTGCCGTCCAGCAGATGGAGAGGGCTTTGGGCGGTTCCGGCAAGGTCAGTTTCAAGAAACTGGGTGCCGAGGTTACTGCCTACCAGAAAGCCCTTTCAGACCTGAAGGAGGCACAGGCGGTGTATGCGGACACCTATACGGCACTCATTGCCGCCCAGAAATCATACATTGAGGCGCAACAGTCCGGAACCGAACAGGAGAAGGAGTCCGCCCGGCAAGCCCTGGAAACGGCGCAGGCTAATGCCGATGCCGCGAGTGAGAATATAAACGCCTTGCAGGAAACGGCTGACAGTGCCCGGCAGTCCCTCTCGAATACTGCCTCCGGTCTGAAGACCAGTATGGAGAATGTGAGGGACGGATTGCAGCAGATTGCCTCCGGCAGTATCAGCGGGGCGTATAATGGCCTGATCACACTCGGCAAAGGTGCCAAGGAAGTGGACGGCAAACTGGGCGAGGCTTTCGGAAAGGTTTCCGAAACACTTGAGGATGTGCCTGTTGTCGGCTGGATTGTAAGTATTATAGACCTTTTCAAAGATGGTTTGAGTGTGGTCATCGGTGGCCTGCTCGACGCGGTGTTCAATGCCGTGAGCGGTATTCTTGACGATGTGCTTTCCGGTGATCTTTTTGTGACTATCGGAAAATCGCTGCTTTCCGGTGTGGGCAAGATATTCGACGCATTGACCTGGGGCGGATTTTCCTCCTGGACGACTTCAAGCAATGCCAAAGAGGTCCAGGAAACCATCGACCGGCTGACCGAGCGCAACGAGACCTTGCAGACGGCTATCGAGGACCTGACGGAGGAGATCAAGGCGAGCAAGGGTACAAAGTCCGTGGCCGCCTACCGGGATGCCTACAGGCTCCAGCAGGAGACGAACTCGAACTATCTGGACATGGCCATGTCGCAGGCCGGCTATCACGGTTCGCATCACAGCTGGAATTATTACTGGGGCGGTTTCTCACAGGAACAGATTGACCGTTTGAGCGGTCAGATCGGGCGTAGCTGGAACGGTGACATCTGGAACCTAAGTCCGGAGGAGATGAAGAAGTTGCGCAGTAACGTGGACATGTGGACGCAGATCCAGGATACCGGCAAGGGCGGATATGGAGGTCGTCTGACCGAGAAGCTGGATGACTATATCGACCAGGCGGGCAAGCTGGAGGAACTTACCGACCAGCTGTATGAAGGTCTCACCGGTATTTCCTTCGACAGCATGTACAGCAGTTTCGTGGATAACCTGATGGATATGAAGTATGATGCCGCAGCCGCGGCGGAGGACATATCCGAGTATTTCATGCGTGCGATGCTGTCAAACAAGATCGGTGAGCTGTATTCCGACAAGCTGAAAGGCTGGTGGGAGAAATTCGGCAAGGCGATGGAAGACAATGACCTTACAGAAGCCGAGCGTAAGGCCCTCCAGGACGAGTACATGAAGTATGTCGAGGAAGCCATCGCTCTTCGTGACAATCTTGCCGCGGCCACCGGGTACGATAACTCGGGCGGTACGAGCCAGAGCGCCAAAACCGGCGGTTTTTCAGCCATGACACAGGACCAGGGTACAAAACTGGACGGCATGTTCACCAGCGGGTTGCAACACTGGTCGAGCATCGATGAGAAGATGGAGAGCGTCATCGACAAGATGAACACCGCCGAGGGGCATCTTGCCCGTATCGAGGAGAACACCGGCACGAGCGCGTCGCACCTTGGCAAAATAGAGGAAGAGATTCGTAAAATCAATCGTGACGGAGTAAAATGCAAATGATATGGAAAAGATCTTAGGCGGTCTGGTACTTGTCAACGGTACCGACATCTGGAGTACATACGGGGTGTTCCTCGTTGAGGACAAGCGCGGCGGGATGGATAACCTGACCGCCATCCTGACCCCGAGCAAGACGAAAACGGACACGGCTGTGAATATCCGGGAGGAGGACGGGGAGAAATATTCCTCCGTGCTGACGCCCAGGAACGAGGCCCGTGACGTGACGCTTCATTTCGCCCTGTTTGGCAAAACGCAGGCCGGCTGGCTGAAGAAGTATTTCGAGTTCATCAATTTCCTGAAGAAAGGCCGTGACGGGTGGCTTGAGATTTCCTTTCCCCAACTTGCCCTGACTCTCCGTGTGAAATATACGGATTGCAGCAAGTTCCAGCCTCTGACCTATCTCTGGAAGGAAGGCGTGCACGCCGGCAAGTTCAAGGTGAAGTTCCGGGAACCTGTCCCGGTCATATAAATGTGATTCAAACCCTATTCAAACGACGTTTAAACAAGATACAGACATGCTGACCATCTATGACAGCAACGGCAACAGACGGACCGATATCGAGGCGGGCGACAGCTCCACCCAGGTGAAGGAGGTGCAGGGTGACAATGTCCTGACACTCTCTTTCACGCATTACGAATATATCGCCCTGGACGTGAATGACCGGGTGGACTTTGAGGGTGAGCGCTACTGGCTGACCGAACGGTACATCCCGAAGCAGAAGAGCGGCCAGGAGTGGGTATATGATTTGAAGTTTTACGGTATCGAGAGCCTGGTGAGACGTTTTCTTGTGCTGGAGACCACCGACGGGAACACCGAGCCTGTGTTCACGCTGACAGCGACTCCGCGTGAACACGTGGCCATGATCGTGAAGTGTATCAATGACGGAATGAACCACACCACCGACTGGAAAGTGGGGCGGGTGGACGGTACGGACCTTATCGTCATCGATTACGAGGGGAAGTACTGCAACGAAGCCCTGAAAGAGATAGCCGAAGCGGTCGGCGGGCAGGCTGAATGGTGGGTGGAAGGCCAGACCGTGAACGTGTGCCGGTGTGAGCATGGCGAGGAAATAACGCTGGGCTACGGGAAGGGACTGACCGGAATCGAACGCGACACGACGGGTACCGACAATTTTTATACCCGGTTGTTCCCGGTAGGCAGCACGCGGAACATAGATCCGTCAAAATACGGGCATAGCCGCCTGATGCTTCCGGGGGGCAGGCAATATGTCGAGATACATACGGAGGAGTACGGCATCTATGACCGTTACGAGCAAGACGCCTTCAGCGGCATTTATCCCCGCAGGATCGGGGCTGTCAGCAGTGTGCGCAGCGAAGATGTGAAAGATGACGACGGCAACCCTTTCACGGTCTATTATTTCAGGGACGACAGCCTGAATTTCGATCCGAACGATTACGAGCTGCCCGACGAGACCAAACGTGTATCGTTCCAGGACGGTGACCTTTCCGGACTGGGGCAGGGTGAGGACCACTATTTCGAGGTGAATTTCAACAGTGCCACCCGTGAGTTCGAGATTATTACGATATGGCCCTATGATGATGACACGCAACTCCCCGGCGGCAAACTTATTCCGAAATCCGGTGACCGTTATATTCTCTGGAATATCCGTATGCCGGACGAATATTACCCGCTTGCCGAGGAGGAGTTTCTTACGGCGGTGGAACAGTTCAATACCGAATGCTGGCAGGATCTTGCCGTTTACAAGGCCCCGACCGACCATGTGTGGATTGAGGAGAACGGTGTTTCCCTGTCCGTAGGCCGCCGTGTGAGACTTGAAAGCGAGGAGTATTTCCCCGAAACCGGTTATCGCAGCAGCCGCATCACGAAAATTACCCGGAAGGTGAACCAACCCGGGGAGATGGACATCGAGATCAGCGATGCCCTGCATAGTGGTGCGTTTGAACGGGTGAATGACAGTATCGGGGAACTGAAAAACTATACGAAGTCAAAGGCGGAGGGTGCCGCGCTTCCTGACATTATCCGTAGCTGGGACAAGACACTGCCTACGGACAACAATCTTTTTTCCGCGCGGAGAAGTCAGGCGGAACACATCAGCAAAAAAAAGAATGACCGTGCAAAGGGGAAGATCACCTTCGAAGCGGGAGCCTCTTTCGGACAGGAGGATAATGCGGGTATTGATGACAAGGGCAATGCCGAGTTGCTGACCCTTGTCGTGCGTGAGTTCCTTCGCAGCCCGAAATTCGTGGACGGTCTTTTCGGTGAGGGGTGGCGGCTGTGGATGGAGGACGCTTTGTCCCATCTTACCATCGACAAGCTGACGGTACGCCAGGTCATGGTAGTATTGGAGCTGCTTATCGAGAAGGTACGCAGCGTTGGCGGCCAGCTGTGCGTCAGCGCCGCCAACGGGAAAATAAAGACCGCCGTACTTGAGGACGGTTACTGGAGGATCACTTTCGAGCAGGACAACAGTTTCCAGGCCCATGACCTGATGCGCTGCGCCACGTTCAGCGGCGGGAACCTGAAAGGGTACTGGGTGGAGGTGGCCGGCGTGGAGGGTGACTCCATTCTCGTAAGTGAGGATGAATTTTCAGGTTCCCTTCCGGAGGCCGGTGACGAGTGCGTGCTGATGGGCAACACGGAGAACCCGCTGCGTCAGAACCTGATCCTGATCTCCGCCACCGAGGACGGTCAGCCCCGCGTGGACGTGATGGACGGGGTGAAGGCGAAGAACTTCACCGGCTGCCTTCGTGCGCGCCTGGGCAACCTGGACGGCATCAGCGATGACTGGTTCCCGGCTGACAACCAGCCGCACGGCAACGGCCTTTACAGCGACAACGCCTACCTGCGCGGGACTTTCCTTCTGGTGACCGGTGAGGACATCAAGACCAAGTTCGAGATCGTGGAGGGGCGCATCACCAGCGCGGTGACCGCCCTAAGGAACGACTTCGCCACGGAGAAGGGCTACCTGAACAACCCCGCCTTCGATGACGGGCTGGAGAAATGGAACACGGAGAACGAGACGGTGTTCTTCCTGGCAGGTAACAAATGGATCTGGGCGAACAACAACGTACTGACCAGAAAGGGCGACGGGGCGAGCGTGACGGTGGATGACGGGCGGACGGTGGTGCACATCCGTAACAAGTACATCCTCCAGAAACGGGCGAATTTGAAAAGCATCCCCTCCATGCCTGTGAACGGTGACGGGGAGAAGGAGGCCGTGCCGGTGTACCTTTCCTTCTTCTACCGCTGCGCAACCAAAGGGACTCTAAGAGTCCAGTTCCTGGACGTTGACAAGACGGGTTTCGCGAACTTCAACAGCCTGGAGGTGGAGGAGGAACTGTCTGCAACTGATGGTTACGTGCAGTACACCTGTAGCGGCCTCTGGAACGGTACCGGTGATTTCAAACTGTCCTTTACCGGTGACATCTACCTGTATATGCTCGTGCTGTCCACTGACAAGGTGGAGAGCCTTGCACACCGCTACCGGACGCTTTTCGAGCAGTCGGAGCGTCTGGTGAAGATAACGGCCGCCGTCTTTGACCGTGACGAGAATATGCTGGAAGAGACGGGGCTTGTGGTGAAGCCTGAAGGCGCGGGCATCTACGCCCAGGACGCGGACGGGAAACTGGCGCTTATCGGCGTGAGTGTGGACGGGACGGACGCTGACGGCAACAAGATCAGCGTGGTGAAGCTGACCGGTGACCGCGTCAAGCTGGAGGGCCTCGTGACGGCCAACGATAATTTCAAGATCCTGGAGGACGGGAGCATCGAGGCGAACGCGGGCACGTTCTCCGGGCATATCCGCACGAACTTCCACCTTGTGGAGTCGAGCGACGCCGTCCTGACCTCCTGCTCGGGCCGCGGCGAGGCCGGCTACCTGATCGGCCGCGAGCTGAGCCTGAAGGTGGACATGGCCGGTTCGTCGAACGGTGCGGACATCATCCTTCCGAACGACGTGCGTTATATCGGCTCGCGCGTAACCCTTTACAACGGCTGCCACCCTCCCTATACGCGTACGGTGGGCTCTATCCGCTACAGCTCCGTCCGTGTGGACGACGGCACGCTGCTCCGCGGTTCCAACGTGAACCTTAGCAGTGATTCGCTGCTTTCCTATTCCGACCCCTACAGGATCGACTGGATCAGCGGGATCATCGAGCTGGTCGGTACCCCCGAGCTGAACGGGAGAATCCTTGCGGACCTGGTTTCGTGGCGGGGAGCGTCGGCCGGTCCCCCCGCTTCCCCCTCGAGCGGATGGCTTTACTACGACACGAAAAGGAACCGCAACTACCTTTACTGGTACGGCGCGTGGGTGGAGTTCCCCGTTTACGGCGGCGCTTCCGATGATCTCCGCATCACGTGGAAGGGAGAGCTTTCTTCCTCTCCGGAGAACCCGGAGAGGAACTGGCTGTACGTCACCTCCGTGAACCGCTTCCTCCTGCTCTACACGGGCGAGGATTGGGAGGAGCCCGCCATCATTAACAGCCTGAACAAGTGCGGCTGGTGCATCCTTGGCTTCAGCGCGCTTTCATACCATTATTACAATGACTGACAACAATAAAAAAGGAGGAATAACTTATGGCACTTACAGAATCGGAGAAAACGGAACTTAAGAACGACATCCTGAACGCTATCAAGGCCGAGAGCCAGAGCGTTGATGAACTTGTGGAGGTCAGCTCCCTTGACAATATCAAAAGTCTCCCCGCCCTTCGCGGCAGTGAGCTGGTGAGTGCTCCGCTCACCCTTTTGCGTAAACCGGCCGATGATGCCGCTGCCACGGCGAATGCGTCTGCCACGAAAGCGGATAATGCTGCGGCTTTGGCGAATAAAGCTGCGGGTATGGCGTCTGATGCGGCCGGTACCGCCAATCAGGCTGCTGAAACTGCAAATTCCGCCGCGGCAGCGGCATCCGCGGCTGCGAAACAGGCGGAGGATTCCGCCGCCGGTGTGAACGACGGTTTGGTCGGTGGCATGACGGCCGTCCCTGATGAGGAGAACGACACGGTGAAACTCACCCTGCTGGGGAAGACCGGGACGGAGATTGCCTCCGTTGATATTCCCGGTGGTACGGGCGGTGGCGGTAACACGTATAATGTGACGGCGGAAGTCCCTTTGGAGAGCGGTTATTATGTCCTTTCCTCCGCGATCGGTGCCGTGGATGAGAAATACCGTTACAAGGGCCGTTGCATCACCTATGAAGTCTCGCAGGGCAAATGGGAGACCAAACAGTTCGTGGGGACAAGTCTGTCGAGCTGGGAGCAGGAGGCGAGCTGGGAGGACTTCGGCGGTGCCGGAACGATGAAGAGCCTGACGGTGAACGGCGAGAAGAAAGTTCCCGACAGCGAGGGCAACGTGGATCTGACCATCGACAAGCTGGAAGTGGACGAGAGCCTGGATGCCGACAGTACCAATCCCGTCCAGAACAAGACCGTCGCCGCCAAATTCCAGGAGGTGGAAGCCGGTACCGTGTTCGGCATGAGCGCGGAAGTGAGCGACGACGAGAGCAGTGTCCGCCTTGCGCTGACCAACAAGAGCGGGGCGGAGATCGCGAGCGTTGACATCCCGGCCGGCAGCGGTGGCGGCGGTGAGTCCTCCACCACCAAGATCGTGCTGCTTGCCGAGACCGACAAGAAAACCGTGAAGGAAGGCGGAGCGGTGAAACTTACCTATACCTATGACCACCAGGTTGCCGGCGGTGATGACAAGGGTAGCAGTACCGGACAGAAAGCGACCGTCACCATCCAGGTGAAGCGCGGGACGACCACCACTTATTCCTCCTCGCTGAAGGAAGTGAGCAAGGGTACCTATACCCTTGACCTGACCAAATACCTGCTGGTGGGCACGAGCGATATCTACGTCATTGCCGAGACTACCGATCCCACCACGGGCAAGGCGCAGAAGAAGCAGGCGTACGTGAGCGTGAAGAGCGTCACCCTGTCCCTTTCCTGCGGTTACAACCTGGCGGCCACCATCCAGAACGGCGGTTACGGTACCTATGATTCCGCGAGTATACCCTACGCCGTGAGCGGTACCGGCACGAAAACCGTCAGCCTGTACGTGGACGGTGTACAGC
>ENA-UBCA01001000-UBCA01001000.1-human-gut-metagenome-genome-assembly--contig:-NODE-1000-length-15984-cov-5.747567_pt1 | contig 15984 bp, 12 predicted proteins | sample MGYA00244228_ERZ654716 | MGnify/ENA primary metagenome ERZ654716 (study PRJEB26926, sample SAMN06164557) | human gut metagenome | biome: ENVO:00009003; feature: ENVO:2100002; material: ENVO:00002003... | reverse complement strand
ACTTGTTGTTGGAGCTCCACCCCGCCAGCAGGATGCCGACCACGCCGATCGACGACGCGGCCATCATGAAGAAGACGCCCACGTTGAAGTCCAGCACCTCCAGCCCCTTGTTCACGGGCAGGCAGGCGAACGCCAGCACCGACGCCAGAATGACGATGTAGGGCGCGAGGTTGTAGAGGAACTTGTCCGAACGGCGGATGGTGATGATCTCCTTGGTGAGCATTTTGAATACGTCGCAGATGACCTGCAGCGTGCCCCACGGCCCCACGCGCACCGGTCCCAGACGGCACTGGAAAGCCGCGCAGACCTTGCGCTCCATGAAGATCATCAGGATGGCGATCACCGTATACATCAGCAGCAGGCAGACGCCGACGATCACGCACTCCAGAAAGACCGCCAGTCCGAGGGGCATCAGCGACGTAAGCAGCCCGTGAATCCAGCTCGTTACTATACTAAAATCAAACATATCTGTAAGTTTTTCCTTTTTCAATCCGTTTTCCGCTCTCCCCGGCTGCAATTCACGGTCTCTGGCCGTGTTTACAAGTCTGCCCCTCCCCTAAATCCCCTTCTCGGAGGGGACTTATCCGCCTGCGGCGGAAAAAACATCGGGAAGAGCCGGCACCGACCGGCGAAACTTTCAACCTGTCACCGGTCTATATCGGGCACGACGTAATCGAGCGTGCCTCCGATGGCGATCAGGTCGGCGATCTTCGTCCCCTTCGCTATGGTTTCGAGACACGACACCAGCGGCAGTCCCGTCGAACGGAACTTCATGCGGTAAGGCGACTTGTCGCCCCGGCTCTCGATAAACACGCCGAATTCGCCGCGGCTCCCCTCGACGGCGGCGTAGTAGCTTCCTTCGGGAATGCGGATCACCGGCTTCATCTTCAGCTGGTATTCCCCTTCGGGAATATTGTCGATCAGCTGTTCGACGATGTTCATGCTCTGCTCGATCTCGCGCATGCGGACCATGTAGCGGGCAAAGCAGTCGCCCTCGGTGAAGAGCACCTCCTCGAAATCGACCTTGCCGTACATGGCGTAGGGATGCCGCTTGCGCACGTCGCAGGCCCAGCCGGCGGCGCGTCCCGTGCCGCCCGTGGCGCCGAACGAGATTGCATCCTCACGGGTCAGCACGCCCGTTCCCTTCAGGCGCTCCTGCGCGATGACGTTGCCCGTGAATATTTCGTGGTATTCGCGCAGCAGCGGACGCATATAGGCGATGAACTCCTTGACCTTGCGCACGAATTCGGGATGGATGTCAGCCTGCACGCCACCGATGGTGTTATAGGTCTGTATCAGGCGGCCTCCCGTGGTCTGCTCCAGAATGTCAAGCACCTTCTCACGGTCGCGGAACCCGTAGAAGAACGCCGTCAAAGCCCCCATGTCCATACAGAGACACGCGAAGAACAGCAGGTGCGAATCAATGCGCTGCAGCTCGTCCATGATCGTGCGGATATACTGCACCCGCTCCGACACCTCGACGCCCAGCCCCTTCTCGATGCACATGCAGAGCGCATGGCGGTTCTGCGCGGCCCCCAGATAATCCAGCCGGTCCGTAAGGGCCAGCGTCTGGGGATAGGTCAGCCCCTCGCACAGCTTCTCGATGCCGCGGTGGATATAACCGCAGTGCACGTCGAGCTTCTTGATGATCTCGCCCTCCAGCGACACCCGGAAGCGCAGCACGCCGTGCGTCGCAGGGTGCTGGGGACCGACGTTGATGACGTATTCGTCCTCTTCGAAGAGCACGTTGCGCTTGCGGATAAAACTGCCGTCGGAGGTCAGCTCGAAACTCGGAGCGCTGTCCTTCGACACCTCGTTGGTCATGCGCAGCGGATTGAGCGCCGGATCGTAATCCTTGCGCAGAGGATACCCCACCCAGTCGTCGCGCAGGAACAGCCGCCGCATGTCGGGATGGTTCAGAAACCCGATGCCGAAATAGTCGAACACCTCGCGTTCGTTCAGCTCGGCGGCCTTCCACAAATCGCAGACCGAGGGCAGGCCGCATTTCTCGCGGCTCGGCGTCAGCGTCCGCAGGACGACGTTTTCGCCCGTGGCGGTGGCTTCGAGGTGATAGACGGCTCCGAAGCCCTCTTCGCCCCAGTCCATGCCCGTCAGACTGCGCAGGAAATCGAATCCCTCGGCCCTGAGCCGGGCGGCCAGATCGTGAAACTTCTCCGCAGGCACGGTCCACATGCCGTCGCCCGCCTCGGACCATACGGCCTGAGGTTCCCATGCCGTTATCTTGTCTTTCAGCGTCATACTCATTGCTTTTCTCCTCCTTCCACATTCAAATCGTTCCGCTCCGAGGTCAGGTCGCGGCGCAGCAGCTCTTCATACTCTTCGCGGCCGATCTGCTTGTTCACCCCGCCGAAGAAACGCTGCAGCTTCACTTTGCGCTGCAGCTGCATCAGGCCGTAAAGCATCGCTTCGGGCCGCGGCGGACAGCCGGGTATATAGACATCGACAGGCAGAATCTTGTCCACGCCGTTCAGCACGTGGTACGACTTCTTGAAGGGTCCGCCGCTGATGGCGCAGCCGCCCACGGCGATCACATACTTCGGATCGGCCATCTGGTCGTAAAGGCGCCTGAGCACCGGGGCCATTTTGTGGGTGATGGTGCCGGCGACCATGATGAAGTCGGCCTGACGCGGCGAGGCGCGGGCCACTTCGAACCCAAACCGGGCGAAATCGTAACGCGCCGCGCCCACGGCCATGAACTCGATGCCGCAGCAGCTCGTGGCGAAGGTCAGCGGCCACAGGCTGTTGCTGCGGCCCCACTCGATCAGCTCGTCCAGACAGCCCACGATCACGTTCGTATTGTTGTCGCGCAGTTCGGCGACCATCTTTTCGAGGTATTCGTTGTCGTTGAAATCCTCGTATTTCATCGACTTGATCTTCGGTTCTCTCTTTATTTCCATTCCAAAGCTCCTTTCCGCCATGCGTACGCAAGGCCCAAAATCAGGACGACCAAAAAGAAGAGGATGCTCACCAGTCCGTATACGCCCAGCTCCTGCACGACGACGGCCCACGAAAAGAGGAACACCGTCTCGACGTCGAACATCAGGAACAGGATCGCAAAGAGGTAGTAACCCACCTTGAACTGCATCCACGACCGGCCCCGTGTCGGGATGCCGCACTCATACGCTTCGCCCTTCTGGGGGTTGTACGAACGCGGCGACACGGCGCGGGCGATACCCAGCGCGACTGCGACCAGCGCAATGGCCGTCAGGATGACGACCACCAATAGCGTGAAATACATAACCTGTTATTTTACGAATTTATATTCCGGAACACGAAAAACGGGCATGCCCCCGGCGGACGGGACGTCGCGGCCGGAAACCATGCGGCTGGCAAAAAGGGACAGCCGGGGCTAAATCAGAATCCGCCCCAGAGAAAAGATGTAGTAATCGACCGGCTTGGAATAGAGCGCGCCGCGGTCCGAGAGCGCCGAGTTTTGCTGCGCCACAGCTTCCGCCGCAGCCGAACGGGCATAGAAACGATGCCGCACGATGGCCTTATGCTCCGAAGAGTGGGCCGGAATCTCGATCGAAGCGTCGCCCGAAAGCATCACGGCGGCCGTGAAATAATTCTGCGCCGTAACGGGTGCATGGAGTGCGGCCTGCGGACTCATTCCGGGCTGTACCCGGCATGCGCCTCCCTGCGGCGTCGCACCGTCGAGACTTCCCGCCAGCACGAAGAGCAGCACGAACAGCGCATATTGAATTCTCTCCAGCATTATCGACAAAACAATTTCAGCGCAGCGAATATACGCTCTTTCCCGCTGAAAAGCTACCTTTCGGACGAAAAAATGCACAAAATGATGAATTTTGGCTACAAAAGTGTCAAACCGACCTGATTGCCGGACGACGGACCTCCGCCGACAAAAGTCAAGACCGAGAAAAAGCTCCCCGCATTTCTGCGGGGAGCCTCCGTTAACATTCGGACCGGATTGCGGTTATTCGTTCCGGCCGTAGATATACAACTCCGTGATGTCGGGCGTATAGGCGCTGCCCTTCGTGCCGACCCACTTGACATAGCGGGCGTTGCAGGGTTTGAGCAGCTGAACGTAGTTGGTTGCGCCATAGCCTCTGTTGGGAGCCTCGGCCTGCCGGAGCTCTCCGTGCGGCGTCCAGTTCTCCCCGTCTTCCGACGTCGAAAGCTCGAAGTACTCGCCCATGTAGCCGATACTTCCGTAAGCCTGAATATCAAAACCGGCGACCCACTGCGAGGTCTTCATGTCGATCGTGAGTTCGAGCGAGGGATCGCTCCAAGTATAAATATCGGTAGACGAGCTTCCGTCCCAGAGAGCGGTATTGGCATCCGGCCATGCGCTGCCGTTGGTTTGCACGGTCCATCCGCTCGTCGGATACTTCTTCCACGACGGATCGGCCGCGGACAGGAAAGTCAGGAGATCGGACTTCTTCACGATCGAAATCGCAACGCCGGCATCCTCCGGATCGACGGCGGCCCCGGCGGTATCGCCGACCAGCTCGGCCGTGAGCTGTACCGGGAAAGTGCCGAGTTCTTCGTCCGCTTCGAGGAAGTCGTCCGTCACCGACCACGTCGTTGCGTCCGACTCTTTCGCCCCGGCCGGAATCGTCACCTCGGCAGCGGGCGTAAAGCGCTCGTCATCGGCAAATCCTTCGGGAATGCCCGCCGATTTCACGACGAACTTCGTATCCTCCAGCACGGGACGGTCCACCACGACCTTCACGTCATATGTTATCGGATCTTCGTTGACGATCGCACCGTCGATGAAGTTGCGTTTGAAAGTCACGGCATTGCCCTCGACGCCCACGAGCGACGCGACAGCGACATAGGCAGCCTTTTCGATCACCATCTTCGCCTCGCCGTCCACCACGGGAACCTGCGAACCGCGCGCCTCGACCACACGCACGCCCAGCTCGTAGGTCACAGGCCCGAACACATTCTCCATGAAGTCGTAGTTCTCCTCGATCATCCTTACCGAGACTGCCGCCGTAGTGCTGCCGGCGGGAATCACCAGCTCGCGCGCGCTGATTTCGACCAGCTCGGCCGGTACGTTGGTGATAATAGGCTCCACGCGGACGACCGTCTCTTCGGGGCTGGCCTGCGCAAGGGCAATGGTATACTCGCCCGAAAGCGAACCGGAGAGATTCAGCACGCCTTCATTATCGTAAGTTCCCTCGAAAGTCGCCACCCGGTCCGTAGTACCGGAGATCGTTGCGCCGACCGGCGTTTCGGGGTAGCCCGCCAGATCGACCTCCTCGTCGGCGCGGCAGCCGGTGAAGAGCGCTGTACCGCCCGCGAGGGCGAAAAGCAGCGCATATTTATACATGTTTTTCATCGTTTACTGTTTTTCGGTTAATATCGCCTCGCAGGCAGGGCCGCACCCCGCCCGCAAGGCGGAATCGAATCAATAGTTCGGCCACTCAGGCTGCGCCGGACGCGAATAGGTGTCCGGCAGGTCCTCAGGATAATTATAGCGCGTGGTGTCGGCGAACTTGTAGAAGTGCTCCGGTTCCTTGAGCGGCGATCCGTAGAGAGTTTCGGGACCTTTGTTCAGCCGGTTGACGAAAATATTGCGCCAAGCATTCTTATCCACCCTGCCGTTGGTATTCTTCAGCGGGTCGGGCGCGAAGCCCATGAACCAGCCCTTGCCGGTCGTCGGATTGAGCATTCCCTCGGCGACGCCGCTGGTGAAGTTGCCGCCCGTACCGCGGTTGAACTCCATCGAGATGGCCGAGCACTGCTTCTGGGTCATGTTGCCCTTGGGCGAGGTGGACTGACCGTAATCGCCCACGGCGATATCGACCCACTCCGCAATGTCCTGTCCCTCGATCTCGGTCGGCCAGCTGCTGATATGGAACGAAGAGTAGCAGTAGGCGACCACAAGCTTGTCGGGCATCGCCTTCTTCGATTCGTAGGCCAGACGGGCCGCCCGCGCCGAGCTGCGCGAAGCATAGTAGGGATTCGAAAGATCGGGAGCGTTCGAATACTCGTCGTCGAAGCATACGCCGTCGATATTGTATGTTTCGCAGAACGTGGCCAGCTCCTTGGCGAACATCTGGCATCCGTAGTCGGAAAGTTGCGCCACACCCGACTGGTCGTGGTTGCCCAGCACGCACATGATCACCTTCATACCGCGCTTGCGCAGCGGCTGGATGAAGGCTTCGTTGTTATCCATCCAGTACTGGGTCTGCGGATTGAGGCTCAGGAACGGAGCGTTGCGGTCCGCATGGTGGTTGATGTTGCCCGAAAAGAGGCAGACCACATCCCACAGCAGGCGGCCGTCTTCGAGTTCGAACGTCAGGGCGTTGAGCGGATTGACGTCGTTGACCTCGAAGAACAGGAAGCCCTTCGGCAGGTCGTCGCCCTTGTAACAGGTAGGCATCGAGGTCATATCCTTCACCACGTAGAAACAATGGCTCTCCTTGAGGATCACGCCGTCGGCTTCGAGGGCTACGGGGATCAGATATCCCCGGCCGGCTGCAAGCCCTTCGGCGGCCTCGACGGTCATTTCGACCGTAAGTTCGACATTGCGGCCCGCGGCGGCAAAGAGACCGTCGTTGGCAAAAGTCACCTTGTCGGCCGGATAAAGCGTATAATCCGTACCGTTGGCCTTGTTGTACTGCCCCGCGTCATAGGAGGTATCGAACTTGGCCCTAGCCGTGAACCCCTCGGCGGGGGCTTTGGTCAACACCAGACGCAGCTCGGCGGTGTAGGTCTCCTTCCACAATTCGACGGTGGTGTTCGACTTCCCGGAGTTGAGGTCCTGCAGCACGGCGCCCGTTTCATTGAGGCCCGTTTCGATCGAGCCGGCGCCGTCCCACTCGCCGACCGTGACATCGTCCGTGCAGGAGACGAACGCAGCAGAGTAGAGCAAGGCTGCGGCTGCGGCGAGAATACCGGATTTGAAATATCTCGTTTTCATGCGTAATAGCTGTTATTGGTTATTTTACTTCAGGAAGAGTTACGGGAATCCAAGTCGGCGTGCCGCCCACGGCAGAGAGATTCGTGCCGTTCGCATGGTCGATGATCGTCGAACCGGAACCCTCGTTGAATTTCCAGTAGGCTACCAGCCCTTCGCTTTCGGGGCTGACACCGTACATGTTGCCGGCGATCTGCTCCGGCGTGCGGGCAACGCTCCAAACGCGCAGCTCGGAAATCTCTCCGGGGATGTAACGCTCCTCGTTGTACGACTTGCCGACATAACAGTTGCCGGTCAGCGTAACCGATCCGCTCATCTTCTGATTGGAGTAGGCCACCTGTTTGCCGTTCTGGTAGTAGATGCGCTCGCCGTTTACGGCGTCCCAAACCACGGCGATATGCACCCACTCGTTGACCGGAAGCCCCGGAGCGGCATTGGCTGCGGGCCAGTTGCCGCCGTTGGCCGATCCCGTGGCCAGCTGGAGCTGGTCGCGCGGACGGTCGGCATCGCCGATACGCACGAGGAAGTTGCCTTCGATACCGAATACCGAGCTGAGGGCGTCGCCGCGGCCGTCGGTCCAGTCGGCGCTGCGCAGCAGGGCCTCGATAGTGACCTGCTTCATGCCGCTGACGAGCGGTTTGGCGTCGGCCGACCAGCTGACCGGGAAGTTCATCCACGCGATGTTGGCCACCACGTTGATCATCGCACCCTGACGGGCCACGAAGTAGACCGTACTGCGGCTGTCGAGCAGATCCACGCCATTGCACGAAGTTACCGTCACGGGCAGCACGTAACGACGGCTGCCGTCGAGGGTGTTGATATCCTTGAACACGATCTCTATCGCGTCGCCGCTCACCTGACCGGCCGCAATGTCGATCCGGTTGGAAGAGAGTTCGTAGCATTCGGCGGGAAGCGCCACGGCATTGTCGCCGTAGATCATGTTGTAGGCGGCGACCTGCGACGGATCGGCCTCGATCGTCACGGCGACCTGCTGTCCGGCAGGCTTGGCCAGACGCGATTCGATCGTCTTGGTATAACCCGGCGTATCGCTCTTGATCAGCAGATCGTCGGAGAGGATGGCCGAAGTGATATAGAACTTGTTGTCGAAACGATGCTTCTCGACATCCTCGTTCTTACAGCCGGTGAAAACGACTGCGGCGAGTGCCGAGAGAACCAATAAACATTTATTGTATTTCATGGCTGTCAGTTTTTAGATGGAGGGGTTCATAATGCCGATCGCCTCGCGGGTCTTGGCCCACACCTTGGCGGGGTTGTAATAGTCGTACTGGACATCCTCGATCAGCAGCCCCGCACGGGTATGGCCCGGCGAGGGGAGCGTCACCCATCCGGCCCAAGCCTCGATCGCCTCGACCGTATCGCCGAAGGCATCGACCATGCCGGTATAACCGAACTCCTTCTTGTCGTCGCCGGGACGGGTGGTCTGGGCCGTCACGATCAGACGGTCGGCCGGCACGCCGGCAACGCTGACTGCGGTAAGAGCCGAGAACGACATTTCGTCGAGCGTCTTCACGTCATTGGTCGGCAGGATGATGTAGGCGCACTCGTCCAGCAACGGCATATTCGCCTCCGTAACGGCTCCGGTGAAGCCGCGGAAGACGAGCGCATGCGAGGGATGAGCCTCGTGCCAAGCGCGGATCGGCGCGAAGAGCGCTTCCTGACGGGCCGTATAGACGGCCAGCGCTTCGTCCTGCATGCTGCCTACGGCCTTTCCCGTGTAGGTGAAGATGAAGCCGTCATAGCCCCAGCGGTCGACCAGCGCGATCTGCTCGCCGACACGGCCGCCGAGATAAGCCAGCGCATCTTCCTCGCTGAGCGTGGGGTCCTCCTTCAGCACCTGCGTCCAGTCGTTTTCGAATGTCTGCAGGTCGATATTGAAGAGGATGCGGGTTCCCTTCTCATGCACTTTCCGGATTTCATCGACAAGCGTCTGGCAGAGCACGGCCGGAACCGGGTTCACCACGATGAAGTCGACGCTGTCGGGTATCGCCGTAAAATGCTGCGTACGATGGGTCGTCGCGGCGCCGTTTTCGGGAACGGTCATCGTAACGAACACCGCCTTGTGCGAACCGGCCTTGTACTCCCGGAGCGCCTGCATGTACCGGGCATACAATTCGGGATTCGTCTCCTCGAATGACGAATAGTTCACGTCGATCGCCTCAGGCTCGACGGCCTCGTGGCAGCCGGCCATGAAAAGCACGGCTGCAAGGGGCAGAAAATATCTTTTGATGTTGATTTTCATAGTTTGACGGTTTTATAGGTTAGCGAATCCGGGGATTGCAATCCCACCACAGACGGGTGGACATTTTGTCCTGACCGCCCAGCCACTGATCCACGGCGGCCCGGATCGTTTCGCCGTTCGCCTCGTACTCCTCCAGCGGATAGGTCATACGGCGGGCGCCCAGCTGCAGATTCGTGATGTCGGGATTGTTATTGACCACCACCGGGAACAGACGCGGATAGCCTGTACGGCGGTAATCGGCCCACGCTTCGGTACCCAGCGGGAAATTGGCGATCCACTTCTGGGTGATGATGCGTTCGAGGTTCTCTTCGAAAGCCGCCCCGTCGTTCCAAGGGATCGTGACCGTCGACTGGTTCGAACAGCTGTAACCGAATGCCGGGTCGTCATAGCCGCCGGGAAGCGCCGTCGAAGCCATATAGGCCGTCAACTGATCCGCGACGCCGCAACGCTCGAACGAGAGCCGGATACCCTCCTCGTAGAAGGTCCGGGCGTTGCCGCCCATCGCCCAGCCGCGCAAAGCGCCCTCGGCGCGCAGGAAGGCCACCTCCGAAGCGTTCATCCACATCAGCGACGTCGATGCCGTCACGTTATACCGCGAGAAGTTGTTGATACGATCATCGTCGGGAATCTGGATGCCGTTGCGAAGACCGGCATAGCCGCCTCCGCTGAAAGCCGACTCGTTGAAATAGCTCGCACGACGGGGATCGTCGTAACCGTTCATGAACGACGCGATATCGGCGGCGACGCGGTGGTCGCCCGCACCGGACTTATAGCTGAAGAAGCAGACGTAGAAAGGATTGCCGTCCTTGCCGAAGCCCGTATACATGGCATTGCCGGAGTTGTCCTCGATCACGCCCAGCTCCGAGCTGACGGCCTCCTCGGCCAGCTGCTGCGGAGTACGACCGTCATCGGTGGTGAAATCCGTATAGACGATACGCATCGCAAGACGCAACTTGAGCGAGTTGGCCAGACGGCCCCAGCGCTCCAGACTGCCGCCGTAAAGCCGGTCGGCATCGGTGGTGATCATGCCTGCACGGTTGCGCGTAAGCACCTCGACGGCAGCATCCAGATCAGCGAACATGGCCTTGAAGACCTCTTTCTCCGAGTCCAGCGGCACCGGATCGGCGCCCGTACCCACCTGCGTATAGGGAATCGGTCCGTAGGTGTCGGCGACGCGGTGTACGCCGGCGACCTTCACCACCTTCGCCACGGCGATGGCATTCTCGTCTTCGGTCACCTTGCACAACTCCGTGAAGTTCGACATTTCATTGGTGTAGACAACCCGGTAAAATACCGGCGACCAGTTCGACTGCGGGTCGTAGGTCGAGAATTTTCCGGTGTTGAATCCGCTGTTCGCATCGGCGATATAACCGCCGTAAGGCCCGCCCAGCAGCAGATCGGTGAACTGGCACTGATTGACGTCGGCCGGAATGACCCAGCTCTGCATGGTGGTCATGAACGACCGCATGGCGTAACCGTCCCGCTCCATATCCTCTGCGGTAACCTCATAGGGATTCCGGTTGATATCTTCGTAGTTGGCCGTGCAGGATGCCGCGCCGAGCGCTGCCGCCGCAAGGGCCACCGTCATATTCGATATATTGAATTTCATGGCGTTTTAGCTTGATTAGAATTTGACACGCACGTTGAAGCCGATGCTGCGCAACGAAGGCATCATGAAATAGTCGATGCCCTGATAGTAGTTGCTGGTGGTAGCGACCGCCTCAGGATCAAAGGGCGCCTTGTTGTAGAGCATCCACAAGTTGCGGCCTACGATCGAGAGGGTGATGTCGCAAACGTCTCCCAGCTTCTTGCGCGGAATCGTGTAGCCGATCGAAGCCTCCTGCAACCGCACATTCGTAGCCGAATAGGTGTAGTACTGCGGAGTCGTATCGCCGTTGGCGACGGTCTGGTACCATTTCTGCGCATCGATCAGGTCGTTGCCGTTGAAGATGATGCCGCCCGCATCGCGCGCATCGGCCGACGAGGCCGATACGCCGTAGTAATCCATTACGGCCTGCGTGCGCGAGTAGACTACGCCGCCCAGACGGGCCGTGAGCAGGAACCCGAAATTGAAGTTGCGCCAGCGGAAGTCGTTGCGCCATGCCAGATTGGCGTCGGGGAATACGGAACCCAGCTTGATGAAATCCTTGGTCTGCGTCTTGTTGTCCACGAAGATGTTGCCGTCCATATCCTGATAGATATCGCCGTTCGAGTCGCGGCGCAGGTCGGCGCGCGAATAGATGTCGCCCAGCGAGCCGCCCTCGCGCAGAATGAAGCGGACGTTACCCATGCCTCCCACGTTCAGGTCGCCGATCGGAGTGACCTTGCCCGTGTTGGGGTCGATCACCTCTTTGCCCAGCTTCATGATCTTGTTGCGGTTGACGCTGGCAGTGAAGTTGCTGTCCCATGAGAAGCGGTTCCACGTATTCTTGTAGCCCAGCGACATTTCGAAACCGCGGTTGCGCACGTCGCCGTCCTGCTTGTAGACCTTGCTGTACATCGAACTTGCGGGGATGCCCGTGTTGAACGTCTGGTTGATCGTACGGGTGTTATAGTACGAAATGTCGAAATTGAAATGTCTGAGGAAGCGCATCGTAAGACCGACTTCGAACGATTTGGTGCGTTCGGGCTTCAGGTCGTAGAGCGGACTTTGGGACGAGAGGTTCCAGCTGTTGGTCGAAGAGTTCCACGAGCGGGTCGGATTGGCGTAGAAACGCGAGAAAGCCAGACCCACCGATGCGTACGACGCACGCAGCTTGACGTAGGAGAGGTTCTTGGGCATGTTCGGAATGATTTCCGAGAGCACGACCGAAGCGCCGACCGACGGATAGAAGAACGAGGAGTTCACCGAGTTGGGACCCGCCAGCTGCGAGGGCCAGTCGTTGCGGCCCGTCACGGTCAGGTAATACGCCCCCTTGAAGCCCACCTCGGCCGAGAAGAAGACCGACTGCGACTGCTCGCGCCAGCCGATCTGCTCGCGGACGGTCTTCGAATTGGAGAGGTTGTAGACGTTGAACACGTTGGGAATGTTATTCGGCTCGTAGATGGCGTTGCCGTCCTTGTCGTAACCGGTCTGCTCTCCGTAGGCGATCGGGCCGCGGACTTTCGAGGCGTCGGAGCGCATGTCCGAGATCGAAGCGCCGACGTTGGCCTGCAGACTCCAGTTCTCGCCGAAGGTCTTGTTGATATTGACCATCACGTCGCCGTAGGTCTGGCGGTCGTTGGTCTTGGTGATGCCGTAGAGACCGTTGGGCGACCCCTCGGTGCGCAGGTTGTTGGTCGATGCGTAGAGCTTCTCGGTATAGTCGCTGTTCGAGTTGTCCACCCGGATGCGGCCCGCAACCGAGAGCCAGTCGAGGATGTCGTAGGTCAGCGAGGCGTTGATCATGTAGCGATCCTTGCGGGTCTCGCGCAGGTTGCGGTAGCTGATCCAATAGGGGTTCTGCATCTGATAGGTATCGGCGCCCATCGTCGGCCAGTACTGTTCGTAGATGCCGCGCGAGGAGTTGTAGCGTTCGTACATCTCTACATCCGCCCAGTCGTCGCCGCGCGGGAAGAGGTAAGCCGAGACCAGCGGGTTGGAATAGACGCCCTGATTGACCATGTTGCGGTCTTTCTGGATAATGTAACTGGCGCCCAGATCGAGCTGCATCTTGTCCTTGAGGAACGACGAGGTGTTGCGGAAAGTGAAGTTGTAGCGGTCGTAACCGTTGTTGGGAATGATACCGCGCGAATTGACGGCGCCGGCCGACGCGTAGGTCTGACTGCGCTCGTTGCCCGTCGAGAACGAGACTGTCTCGGTGCCCACGACGCCCGTCTGGAAATAGTCGTCGGCAGGGTCGTAGCCCCTGTAATTGAACGCATTCAGACGTTCGCCCCACGAGTAGATGCCGTTGGAGGCTCCCGCCAGCTTGTCGCCCGTGCCGTAACGGGTCTGGAACATCGGCATCACGAAAGGCGTGAGGACTTCGGTGTTGCTCGTCACCGTCACGGTCGTCTGACCGGCCTTGCCGCGCTTGGTCGTGATGAGGATGGCGCCGTTGGCGGCATCCGAACCATAGAGTGCCGCGGCGGCTGCGCCCGACAGGACGGTCATCGACTCGATATCCTCAGGATTGAGGTCGGCGATGGCCTCCGAAGAGCCCTGCGAATCGAACTCCTCGCTGCCGTCGCTGCGGAAGTTGCACATCGGAATGCCGTCGATCACATAGAGGGCGTTCGACGACTGCTCGATGGATTTCGAACCGCGCATCACGACCTTCGACGAACCGCCGACACCCGACGACGAGGCGTTGATGTTCAGACCGGCCACCTTGCCGTTGAGCGAATTGACGAAATTGACGTCTTTCACGGCCACGATATCCTCGGCGTTGATCTGCTGGGCATTATACGAGAGCGCCTTCTCCGAGCGCTTGATGCCGAGGGCCGTCACGACGACCGATTCGATCTCCGATGCGGCCTCGCGCAGCGTGATGTCGAACGAAGTGCGGTTGCCGACGGCGAGCGTCTGCGGCTCATAGCCCAGATAGCTCACTTCGAGCCATGCCGTCGAAGGTGCGGGCACCGAAAGGGTGAAGTGTCCGTCGGCGTCGGTCGTCGTTCCGGTGGAGGTGTCGCGGACGATGATCGTGGCGCCGATGACCGGCTGGCCGCTCCCGTCGCGGACATAACCTGCGACGGCCGCAGGCTGCTCGGCTTTCTTTACGGAGAGGATGATGCTCAGCGAACGGATGTCATAGGTCAGGTCCGCGCCCGCCACCATCCGGTTCAGAGCTTCCGTAAGCGGCACCGCCGTAACATCGAGGCTTGTGATACGGTCGGTCTTGACATCCGAACCCGTAACGAACAGATATTTGGTCTGCCGTTCGATCTCGGACATGATCTGGGACATCGGGACACGGTCCATCCGGATCGTAACTTGGGGCAGGCTGCGGTTCTGGGCCGCCGCCTGCGGAGACCAGATAGCGCAAAGACCAAGCATGAATAAAAAAGTAAATGACCTTTTCGCTTGTCTGATAAATGTTTTATTCATAAATTTGTACTTTAGGTTTGAGTAGGAGGTTTGCTTGAACCCCGGCCTGTGCGATGTGCTACCATCCGCACAGGCCATTTTCTGAGGTTCCGACAATCATAGTATACAGTTTCTCACAAACTTGGATTACTTCATAGGCCGGTCGTTTTTAAGGTTAGACTGAGTTTATCGGATGGTTATCGTGTTGTTCTGTTCGTCCTTCTCGTACTCGAAATCGGCAAACCGCTGCAGCACCTGAAGCGCATTGTCGATGCCCACCGACTGCCGGATCTTACCCTGTCCGATACGGATCGACGGTTCGCGCTCGATACGGATTGTAACGCCGAAGGTCTTTTCGAAGCGGTGCATCAGCTCCGAGAACGACTGATCGGTCAGGCTGATGATTCCGTTCGTCCACAAATATTCCTCATCGTTGTCGATCTGTCCGAGACACAGATGCTTCCCTTCGAGCGTCACCACCTCGTCGGGTTCCAGCACCAATCGCTCGCCGGGGACGAGCCGGCTGGAAACGGCGACGCGTCCTTCGAACAGAGCCGTCGAGAACAGCCCGTTCTCCTCTTCGGCCACGACATTGAATTTCGTGCCCAGCACCTCGACGTCGCAGGCGTATGTCCTGACGATGAAGGGATGTTTCGCATCGTGCACCACCTCGAACCGGGCTTCGCCGTCGATCTCCACACGGCGCTCACGCCCCGTAAAGAGCGCCGGATAGCGAAGCGTCGTTCCGGCGTTGAGCCATACCGAGGTGCCGTCCTGCAACGTCAGGCTGACGCGCTGTCCGTGCGGCACGGAGACCGACAGCAGCCGCTCGCCCTGCCGTGAGAAATCGCGTGCGGCGTGAAAATAATAACCGCCGAAGGCGAGCAGTACGACTGCCGCTGCCGCCGCGCTCCACCGGCGCAGGACGGAGCCGAAACGGCGCCTGCGGTCCTTGGCGTAAAGTTCGTTGATGAGCGGGGCGCTCAAAGCCACCAGATCGTGCTGCCGCTGCACCTTTGCGAGTTCCGATTCATGTGCAGGATCGGCCTCCAGCCACGTCAGCACGGCCGTTTCCTCCTCAGGCGATGCTTGGCACGCCACATAGCGATATAATGTTTCCTTTTCCATAAGTTGCTATATTGACGCACGACAATGCGGGATTTGCGAAAAAAATCGCAAAATCCCGCAAATAAATATTTTTAATAATTCGGGAGGGGGCTATCCGGCCGTCAGAGGCCGTTCAGCAAGAGTCCTATCAGCGGGAGATAATCTTTGAGCGCCGCTTTGAGCGCCTCCTTCGCCGCACGCAGTTCATAGGTCACCTGCCCTTCGGACAATTCGTAAACGGCGGCTATTTCCCGGTAGGACATCTCTTCGTAACGGTGGGCGATGAAAATCCGACGCCGCTGTTCAGGCATCCGCCGCAGTTCGCGTTCGATGATGGCGAGCGCCTCGGACATCATCAGATTCTGGGGATCGTTGGCTTCGAGCCGCGCGATACGCTCTCCGACCACACGCGCACTGGTCTGGTGCATGTTCTGTTGGATTCTGAGATGAATGGCTTGGTCGCGCAGATAGTCCAGACACTTGCGCTTGAGCGCGGTAAGCAGATAGGCGGGCAGGTTCCGGAGCGTCGTCTCCGTACGGCTCTCCCAGATTTTCAAAAAGGTATCGGACACCAAATCCTCGGCCACCATCCTGTCACGGACATACGACACGGCGATCCGGACGAAATACGTCCTGTACTCCGCATAGACCTGTCTCTTATACACATCTCCGAGCCCACGAGACTAGCGCTCATCT
>ENA-UBCA01000986-UBCA01000986.1-human-gut-metagenome-genome-assembly--contig:-NODE-986-length-16212-cov-4.693879_pt1 | contig 16212 bp, 19 predicted proteins | sample MGYA00244228_ERZ654716 | MGnify/ENA primary metagenome ERZ654716 (study PRJEB26926, sample SAMN06164557) | human gut metagenome | biome: ENVO:00009003; feature: ENVO:2100002; material: ENVO:00002003... | reverse complement strand
TCTTGTCAATATCTTCCTCTTTCTCAACTATGATCTGATCTGCCAGCTTTGCAATCGTGATGACAACAGACATCGTCTTTCCTTTCGGTGTGCCTGTATTTCCTTCGCCGATTGGTATAGGCTGCATCATGGTAGGAAGCTGAATTCCGAATCCTGACATCCTTCCCATCAGCTGTCCAGCAAGCTGGCTTATCCATCCTGTATTTCGTTCAAGAGGCATGACTGCTTCTTTTCCAGCCTCTCCGATGACTGCTGTTGTTGCCTGATTGACAACTCCACCTTTGGCAAGCATCGGAATATGACCAAGGTTCAATCCCCAGTGCTGACCGCCTACAACAGGAACCCAGTCAGGAACATCAACTGAAATGCTGTTGATGGCATCAATTGCTCCATTGATAACTGAAATGACTGCGTTTATCGGCGATTTACAAATTTCTGCAATGCCACCGAAGATAGTACCAAAGGCATCAACACAGCCCTGCCAGCTTCCTGACCACATGGAACTGATTAGGTCTAATCCGCCCTGTATAACACTGGAAATCCCTGAAATTGCCGTTGTTACCGCACCGCTGATGATTGAAAATGTCTCCGATACCACTGGAGCGATTGCGACAATAACATCCGCAATCGTTGAAAAGGCAGTTCCAAGCGGTGGAAGTATGGTCGTTACGATATTTCCAACTGTAGTTATGATCTGAGAAAAGATAGGCTGTACTGCAGGCAAAATGCGTGCTATTGCCTGTACGATCTGTTCAACGACTGGTGCAGCCTGTACTACAACATTCTGTATCGTCCCGATCAGCGTGCTTCCAAATGCCATAATTGGCGGAAGCATCTGCTGAACGCCTGAAATGAGGGACTGGAATGTTGGTGACATCTGCTTGAAGCCATTAATAAATGATGGCATGATCTGGCTGATGTACCTGATGCCTTTTCCTATGCTCTCTCCAAAGACAGTTCCAAAATTCTGAATATGAGGCATGACCTTGTCGATAAGGTCGATTGTCCCAGCTAGAACTGGCTTCAGCTGTTCAACGATCTTCAATCCAAAATCAGAAACTCCTGATTTCAGTTTTCCTGTAATCGTTGATAAAAGACCTGAGCCTGTAGTTGCCAGCTTGGATGCAGCACCGCCATAGAAATCCTGCAAATCTTTAGATACGCCTTTGAATCCTTTCTGTTCAAATTCATCTGCGCTGACCTTGAATCCGAATTCCTTAAGACGCTCCATCTCTCCAAGTTTGGCATCTGCCAATGCTTCGATGGCATCGCTGACGGATTTTGTACCACCGCTCGCAGCTGCCATATCCTCAGCCAGTTTGACAAGATCCATCGCAGATTTTGTATTTCCCTGTGTGATGGCGATAGCACGACTTCCTGCTGCAATGACTTCGCCTGTTTCAAATGGCGTGGCATTGGCATTCTGTCTCAGCTGTTCAGTAAACGACTGTGCAGCCTTCTTGATCTGTGATTCGCCATAATCCTTGTTGGTTGCACCGATAAAATGTTCAATGCTGACCTGCTGATTTTCCAATGTCATCCCTGACTTGACTGCAGCGCCAAGTGCAGCGGTTGTTACTGTCGCAGCTACTGTAACAGGAATGACTACTTTTTTAGCAGCTCTGCCTAGGGTCTTAAGTGCAGAGGACACTCCGTTCGCTGTCTTGTTTACAGCTGTGATGGTTGCCTTATAGGTCTTTCCTCCAACTGCTTTTAGCCGAGAAGTTATCGGACTTAGTTTCCTTGTGATATTGTCTTTGAGTACAACTGCTGGTCTAGCGATTGTTTTTCCAAGAAATCTGACTTCCTTTGTTATCTTTTTTATTTTCGCTGAAGCAGTATCTTTCAGCCTGATAATAGGGGAAGTGACCTTTTTTGTCAGTCCAGCCAAGCCGACCTTGATTGCAAGTACCTGCTTTACTGCATTTCCTTTGAGATTGACAACAGCAGAAATGCTTTTCTTTCCAAGCGTCAGCAGTCCGCTTCTGATATTTCTGATGCTCAAGGTTGCTAGGTCAGCAACCTTGACGATTGGCTGAATGCTTAGCTTTCCTAAGAACAAAAGACCGTTTCTGACTGCCTTTATCTTGGGAGATGCAAAATCACGAATTTTTACAGCGATTGATACTGCGCCGTTCTTCATTCTGTTCAATACGCCTATGATCTGTTTCATTCTGAAGGTTGCCATGTCCTTCAATCGAATAACTGGCTCAGCTATTTTGCGAGCAATGTTTCCAAGCGTATTGCTAATATCTTTCAGTTTCGCTGTTGCCTTGTCCTTTAATCTGATGACTGGTTCGATTGCTCTTTTTCCTAAATTCTGAAATAGCTTAATAGATGATTTCAGTTTTGAAAGTGCTTGGTCTTTCAGTTTCACAACAGGAGCAATGACCATGCTGCCAAGTCTGAGCATCTGCTGATACATTCGGTTGATCTGTGCAACCGCATTGCCCTTGATTTTTACAAAAGGGGATATGACCATCTTTCCGAATGCCTTCATTCTGCTGGTCACTGCATCAAGTTTGCGAACATCCTCATCATTCAGCCTTACTTTTGCATTCAGGCTTCTTTTCATGTCATCCGCCGATTTCTGTATCGTTTTGATTGACTTGACCGCAGCTGTATTTTCAATGACTGGCTTGTACTTCTTGTCCCATGTATTCTGAAGCTCTTTTTTGGTTGATTTAAGTTCATCTTTGAAAGACCTGTGTTCATCTCTTAATTTTTTGAGGGTGGAAATTCCTTCATCAGAAATCTTTATCTTTTCAACTATTGGCATTTTTTCCACCTCCTACATTTACCTGCATGCTTTTCTTCATGTCCTCGATGGCAACATCCATTGAGGCTTTATAAAAGAGTTTGAAGTAGCGTGGCTGTTCTTCAAACTCTTCAATTTTCCAACCGAGCTGAACGTAATGATGAAGCAGGTTGAAGTCACCATTCGTTCTGATTAGTTTTTTAGATTTTCAATTCCTTTGTCAACGATGGTCACCTTGTCTTTGCTTAGCACTCCTGATTTCTCCATGATGAGCAGGGAAGCTTCTGAAATCTCATGGAGTTCAAACATATCCATGATTTCCATCGGAGTAACGATTTCTCCAGCCACTTTCATTTCCTTACCCAAGTCTTTCAATGAAGGCTCAACAGCAGACAGATAGATTGCATATTTGTCTGAACCATTTGGATCATCGCTTTCATATCCAACACAGTCATTGATTTCTGCATCTGATAATGTTCTGAATTTAATATTAAGCGGTTCCCCATCTTCATCTTTCGCAAATGAAGGAAAGCTCATCGTGAACGTTACATGGCTTCTCTTTCTTTTTAGGGCAGCACTTGCTTTCGCTTTAAAAATATCTAATGTTGATTTTGTATTCTTATCCATATTGTTTTCCTCCTAGCGTTTAATGGCATCCAAGCTCACTGCATCCGATGGTGTAAATCCGCCTGTTAGTTCCTCTTCAATAAGTGCGCCTTTTTCAGCAATGAATAAAGGAATGTCATTCCACCATACATTATCAAACGACCAGCGTTCCTGCTGTCCATTAGGAGAGTCAGGGTCTGCCAGTTTCGCAATGACCTGAGAGCGAACATCCTTTCCGCTCGTATAGTTCTTCATGACATCGTTGTAGGAACTGTATACCTTTCCGATGGTTACTGTAATTTCGCCTTTCAGTGAGGTCATTTTGGAATCTACATCAATTCCAAACTGTACATCTTCTCGATTGGCGGATACCTTTGCTTCTATTTTTTTAAACTCTAAAATTTTGACACCATCTATCCACAGCACCGCCCATGTACCTGAGCCAAAATTATTTCCTCGTAAACCCATAATATTTCATACCTCCTACATATTGATTCCCATATGCAGATCTTCCATTGCATCGACAAACTTGATACTTGATGAAAGATAGACATGGCTTCCAGTGTTTGCCTGCAGTATCTGCTCATCACTCATGCTTTCCGTATCCTCTCCTGCCTGTTCAAGATAGTCACGCTGAGCCTGCGCATCGACAGCACATGTGTTGTCATAGTTTCTGTCAAGTACATTCCCTTCGATGCTTTTGTAATACGCAATGATGGCAGCTACAAGATTCTGCTTGTTGTCGTAGTCATTGATGACCTGTCCGATATACTTGTTTTCAAAAGTCGACTTGATATCTTCAAAGACCATGTCCTTTCCTTCGATGATCTTGATTTTCTTCAGGTCTTCATTTGTTCCAGTCGTAAGACTATTGATTCCACGACCGATCTTGTATTTCTCGCCATCGAAAATGACGATAAGCTCTCCAGCTTCTACCAGTGCATCAGGATCATCTGCAATATCAGCACTGACGATATCATTCAATGCATAATATGTAAGGCTTCGCTCTAGGCTCAGCCCTGCAACGATGCCTGCAATTCGACTGCAGTATTCTGCTGTGCTGATTTTTCTTTCTCCTACAATGGTCGACACAATGTTGTCTGTCGTAAAATTGATGACTCCTTCGCAGTCTGCCTTTGTCTTAGCCAGTACAGCCTTGAATGTCTTGTTTTTTCCACGCTGTTCTTTGATCCAGCTGGAAATGACTGTACTTGCTTCTGTATCTGCTGATGGAACTGTCAGATAGTTCCACTTGTAGTTTTCCAGTTTCTTCAGTGCCTCGCTGTATGATTCAGATGCAGTCGCAATCGTAACAGCAATGACCTTGTAAGGTGCTCCTTCAAAAATCATCTTCATATATTCGTAATTGGTTGCTGTCATTTTGGTAAATTCTACATCATTCAGACTCTTATATATCTTGAATGGTTCAGCACCTTCCGTATCATCCTTCAAAATAATGGCAACGATGCCACGTTCAGAACGCTGGATGATGGATTGCGCCTTGCTTTTGAATTCAATCAAAATCTGTGGTAATTTCATTCTCTGTTTCCTCCTGTCTTATTTGAATGAGATTGTAATATCCTGTGCAGTTTCTCCTTCCTGTACAGTTTCTGCAATATCCATGAATTTTAATGTGAATGTAAAATGTCCGACTTCGTCAATGATTTTAAAATTGGCTGATTCTACTGTGATGTAGCGATCGGAAATATGGATGCAGGGAAGTATAGCTTCATCCATTTTTTCCATCCATGCATAGAAGGTATTTGCATCTGCATGATCATTGATATACGATACATCTATAAAAAAAGCCCTATCCCTCATCATACTGCCGAACAGTTCAGAGCTGACAGGGATGAGTGCTACATGAAAATAGCGTTCAAGGCTTTCGCTTCCTTCCGTCTTTTCAACACGAGTGTAGAATACGTCAATATCTTCTGTCTTTTTCAGCAATGCTGAAAGTGCGCTTTTGATTTCATCTATCGCAATCATGAAAGGTCGTGTCTGCTGATGAAATCACTGAGCCAGTCTCTCAGATATGCTGGAAGCTTGATTTTCAACAGCTCGACAGACAATTCCATCATATGTGCTCCTTCCACAAATCCGCCATTTGCAGTTCGATGTCCATATTCTACTGGTTCTGCATATTCAACATTGTTATAGACCTCGATGTAGTATTCGTTTCCTCTTTTGACAAGATCTCCGACAAACCAGTTCTCCTGCAGATGGCTTGTTTTCACTGGAGTAGCATCCTGTACAGCTGTCTGCAGGTCTGTTGCAATCTGTATGACCATCTTCCTGAATTCTTCAGGATAGTCATGTTCAATCAGTTTGGTCAGTTTCTTTTCAAATTCATCAAGCCCATCGATCTCTATATCGCTCTTGCTCATGCGGTTTCCTTATGTTCGCATACTTGAAGCTCTGCATGGGAGGGAAGCGTATACTGCTTTCCAGCAGTCAAAATATAGCGATTTCCTTCATGCATGCATTCGATCGTATCGTTCTTTTCAATGACGATGTCAGGGGAGTAGAACAGCTTATAATCGCTTTCCACTCTCACATTGACATCATTCCTGCTGTTCTTTCCTCCTGAATATGATGAAAGAGCGCAGGCTACATTCTCATATACCTTTTTCCCATCAAGACCTTTTTTGAAGATGCTCTCTCCAGTCGGTAAAACATCCTTAAAAGGTCGATAAACGGTCATTTTATCATAGTAGGTCAGTGCCAGAATTTCAGCTTCGTTCATCTTTTGGGTCGATTGGAAGTTTCATTCGCTTGAAGTGGACGAGCTGACATTCATAGTTCTTCATAAAATCATTTGCTTTCTGATATGCCGAATCAGGATTTCGATAGGTAATGCTGGTATCTCCTCTGCTCACACTTGAGACTTCCTTGTCCTCAGCGATGATTCTGTCTGAAAATAACAGGTCTTCTGTTATTTCTGCAGCAACTTCTTCAAGGGCTTCAGGTACGTCATTGCGATTGCAGTGCGCCTTGATCTGCAGAAGGACACGTCTTACATATCGAAGAATGAGAGGCTTCAGATCATCTTTTTCCTCATTACTTAGTTTTCTTAGTTTCGGATGCTCCAGTACCTGAGCTGTTATCCTTTCCGCCTGTTCCATCTTTGGATTCCTCCTTTATCTGCTTTTCCAGCTGAGCAATCTTTTTCTGCAGGTCAGCATTCATTTTCTGCAAATCTGCATTTTCTTTTTTTAATGTTTCATTCTCCTGTTTGAGAATTTTGTTTTCATTAGCTGCAGTGATAGCTGCTTTTTTTTCTTTCTCCTTTTTCAGTTTCTGCTGTAATCCATAACTAGTTTCCATATTATAAGTCTCCTTCTTCTGCTGGTGTAATTGGATCACTGTTGTATGAACCATAGACACCTTTGATTTTATTTTCAAAAATATACGCCCATAAGCTGTTGTTTCTGTACTGCATTACATGATCATCAGCTTTTTGGTCTTGTTCAGGTGTGAAGTATTTCATAAACTGAGCTGTCTTGGCAACCACCGCTCCCTTATGGAAGGCGATGAAGTTTCCGATATGTGCTCCTTCAGCTGGTACATATCCAAACTCCGTCTTGCCATCCTTCAATGTGATGTCCGTGTAGAAACGACTTTCAGGGAATGGCTTGATGACACTGAATTTTTTCAACACTGCTTTTGACTGATAGGTATTAAGGTCTTCTACCAAGCTCAATAGATTTGTATTGATCCATAATACTCTGTTTTCTGCTGGCACTTCGGCATTGTCCATATAGTTTGCCAGTGTACGAAGTGCTTTGATGACTTCCTCGCCAGTAGTGATCTTTTCAGCAACAGTTTTTACCCCTGTATATCCAAAGATATTCGCTACACGAGCTGCATCGATTTCAGGAATGACCTGTGTTCTTTCAAGCTCCGAACACATGGATGAAAAAGCCTGATCTCTTGCTTCTCCGTTTTCCAAGCGGTCGACACGAATTTCGATGGAACGTTCCTTCTGCATCTTGATTGTTTCCCATTTGAATTTTCCTGACCCTTGTGCATATCCTTTTCCACGCTCAAAGTCTCCAAGTCCGCTTACCTCTACTTTTGCAACTTTGAATTCTCCATAGCCTGACGGCATGATCTGATTTTCATTTCCTTCGATGTCTCTTGTCAATGCTTCCTGCTTATAGATAAGATCCATAGCCCCAAGATAAATCTGTGCATATTCGATTTGATTCATTTTATTTCATCCTCCTATTTTTCTTCTTTTGAAACACCCATCTGCTTGTAGATTCTAGCCTGTGCATCAGCAAATGAGTTAATATCTCCTGTACTGTTCAATCCTGTCGGTGTTTTTCCTTTTAATCTGTCTTTAACAGCGTTTTCCAGACATTCTCCAAAAACCTTTACGACCGTATCAAGAGAAGCCTGTGCAGTTTCCTCTGTCTGATAGTTCAGAATATCTGCAAGTCCGACAGGAAGATTTTTGGAATCCAGCAACTGCACCGCTTTTTCCTTGCTGTTTCTGACCATCAGGTCATGTTCCAGTTCAGCAATCTTTTTATCCTTGGCAGCATCTTCCTCCGCTTTCAGTTCTTCAGGTGTCAGCTTCGCTTTTCGAGCTTCCTCCTCCTGCTGACGGATATACTCTGCCACTGCATCCTTTCTTGCCTGTTCAATTGCCTCTTTCATATCATCGGCAGAGGCTTCCTTTTGAGGATCATCAGCTTTTTCTTCAGCTGTTGGATTATCATCCTTTTTTTCTTCTTTTCCTTCATATTCTTTTCCAGTGAAGAAATTCTTGATTTTCTGTCCTAGCGTTTTTTCTTCCTTTTCCTGTTCTGCTGTATCAACAACAGTTTCCTGAGATTTTTCGTCCATCTTCTTGTCCTCCTTTTCATCTCATTTATATATAACAAAGCCTTATTTTTTGGCTGAGTTACCATCCTTAACAAAGCGTTTCTTCCATTCCTGATATTTGATATTTTTTTCAAGAGGAATAATATCTCGTCTTGTGTCGAACAGGCTCATCGCATGTACTGCAACGACCCTGCATTTGCAGTTTGGATGCATTGGCGGACAGTTTACACCGACCTCGGCATCCTCTATCTTAATTTTCGTTCCATTAAGCGGTCTGCATTTTGGACAGCCTGCTCCTCGATACATATATTCGCTTATGCCCATTTTCTTATAGGACATCATCTGTGCCTGCTGGGCAAAGAATTTTGCTTCTGTCCTGACAAGTCGCTCTGTCACATATTTTCCTTTTCCCATGACTGCATCAATACGCATGACAATCTTAGGAATGGAACTTCCATCCACAAACCCTGCAGCAAGTTCCTTTCTCAAGGTTTCTGTCAGCTTATCAATGTTATCCCATATGGTTTTTGAAAAATGTTTTGTCGACCATGGATATTCCAGTACGGATTTGATCAGTTCAGGATTAAATCTTCCAACATTGAAACCAAAGCCGACTGTCTTCTGTACGGAATAGAATCCACGATAATAGTTGCTTACCAGCACTGTTCCAAGATGCTTTGCAATATCCCTGCATGTGTTGGATGCAAGTCTGCTCATTTCCATATCAATCTGTGCCAATAGCTGTTCCTTTCGAGATATGCTGGTCTTGGCAGACAGGGTATTAAGTTCAAGAAGCATTTTTGTATCCGCTCCTTCGTCTTTGATTTCCTGAAGATATTTTTCAATGCTCTTTTTCCACACTGTGAATTCTTTTCCTTTCAGAAGTTTTTTTGCCTCTGCCAGTGATATTACGTTATCTTCGGCAAAGCGCATAAGCGCACGTTCTATTTCTGTTTTCAGCCTTTCAGCAGCAGTGTCATATGCAAGAAGCAGGTCTTCCGTTATTGTGTCTGCTTCCTTGAGTTCATCAAGCAGACATTCCTTTGCCACATCGAGCTGTTTTTCCTTTTCCTGCTTATTCATTCAGTTCATCCTCCGTCAGTTCAAATGCCGAAGCTAGATTTCTGTAAACACCTTGCGAAACCTCTTCATCCTCGTTTTCCTGTTTGATTCTGTCGATTTCATCCTGCGGATTTTCAATTCCGTTGATACGTGACAGAACAGAATACTGAGAAAGCATGCCCTGAAGCATGGTTGCAATCTGTGCATTTTCCAAATCATTCTGCGGAGCATTGCGCTTGAAGGTAATATTGATGTCTCGGTAGTCGTATGTATAACCAAACAAGGCAAATATATTTGTAATCAGCTCTATTCTTCGCTGGATTCCTTTTTTGAACTTTCTTTCCTTTATCTTGACGATCTGATCCATCGACCACATCTTGTATGATATTGCGACTCCTGAAAGATTTCCGCCGAAAGAGGCATCGGTCATATTTGGAATTCCACTGAAAAGGTGCATATCCTGAATGAGTCGGTTCTTGTAATTTTCAACCGCAGTATCGTTGATTTCCTTCAGCATCCAAGACACATCACCACCATCATCAAGGATGACCGCTCCCTTTTGTCGCATCTCTCTGATATCGTTCGTTGTTACTTCACCAAGTTTTGTGATTTTCAGCAATGCCTCATCGTTGTATTGAAAAAGGTTGGCAGTATTGCTCTGTACAGTGTTGTATGCATCGTTCAGACTGATGATGCCTTCAAAATCTCCAAGTCTTTCTGCGTTGTTTGGATACTCCACTACAGGAACGTCCTGCCAGTAATGATCCATAACAGAAACAAGCTGAAGCGAGCCTTCTCCTTTTCCTTTGAAGTACCATACCTCCGTAGAAGTATAGAACTCCATGAGTATGTGCATCTGCTTGTTCTTGTCCAGATAATGTAGCGAACGAATAAAGCCAAGATAACCATCTTCAAGTGCTGCATCCTTGATGAGGATTCCCTGATTTGCAGGAACTTTTGAAAAGCGAATGTTTGAATCTTCATCCATATACAGAAGTTCAAAGACTGAGCCATGAATTGACGATTTCTTCGCAAGTTCAGCGTTTTCGTCTTGTTCATCGTTATACTCAAATACATTTGTTATCTTTTCCAAGAATTCCTTGTCCTCGCTGGCACTGCTGTAGACTATGGGCTCTCCTATGAAGTACCCAGTCACTGCGTCAGTGATATATTTGCAGAAATTATTGATAATCTTGTTGTTTGGATCATTGTTGCTGCTTTTCACTTTGTCAAGCATCTTGTGCTTTCCGATGTACTGATCATCAAGCTCCTTGTATCTTTCCAGCGACATTTTGTTTTCGTTGTAGATTCTTTTTATATCGTTCTCATCCAAAGAATTAAATGAGCTCCTGTCCATGTAAATGACCGACATTCTTTTACCTCCTATATCCCAAATATTTTTTTATCTAGAATTCTGAATCGTTTTCCTTTCTTGGCGATCGTTCTTGCCATCTCCAATGCATCAGGTGCATCATCATGACTAGCCATAGGGAAATGCTTGAGCTGTTCAAGCAATAACTTATGTTTACGATTAAACTTGATATATTTGTTTTTGATGTCAGGCTGTAAGGACTGTATACGCAGTACCTTGTCCCCTGTAGAATTGATTTCCTCAATCGGCAGATAAAGCCCAGCCTTTGCAGATGCCTTGGAAATTTCTTCTTTTAAGAACCATTGAAACTGTACAGTTTCACATCCAAATTTTTTAAATCCTTTTCCGTATGTCTTTCTGAGCCATCTTTCTTTTTCCAAGACATCATTGATGATGCGGTCAGGGTGTCTTCGCATGACATCGGCATCAATCACAAACATATATCCAGTCGCTTTTTGTTTGGCGATAGTGATGATTGCTGAAAAGTCGGATTTCTTGTTCTTTCCAAGTGATGGGTCGACCGCTCCATAGAAGTCAAAATCCTTTCCATTGATGTTTATTTCAAACTCATTGTAGTAATCGAACCATTCCTCTTGGAACAGACAGTCATCAGGACTGATTGGCTCATTTTGAAGTTCTGAATTGAAGGAAGCATCTCCTTCAGATACTTTGATGCACATCAGGTTGTAATAGGAAAGTTTGTCTTCCCATAACACTTCCGTACCTTCCAGCATTTCCTTCTTATGCTTTTCGAAAAACTGTAGTGCATCTGCTTCATGTTCGATATTGTCAAGATCTGTATATATCTTTTCCCATTCATCCCATAGGCTGCTATGAGAAAAGGAAAGGACTGCCTGATACTTGATGCTTTTATAACTTGGATTCTTCAGTACATTTGCAAGCAATGAATCATAGTGAAGCATTGTTCCAATATAAATAATATCGGTGTAATCATCACCTGCTTTTGATACCGCCTTATAATACCAATCCGATAATTTCTTTCGTTGTTCAACTGTTCTGACATTTTCATCATTTTCAATATCATCCAAGACCAATAGATCAGGTCTCCAGTTCTTATGCTTACGACCACGTATCTTCTTGCCTGAACCAATAGCTTCGATTTTGATATTTGTTTTAGTTAGAAGAACATTAGAACGCCATACCTTTCCGTCAAGGTTTCCAAAATCTTCAATAATATGTTCATTTTCTTCCATTTCCGTCTTGATGGAATCCAAGAAGCTCTCAGCCTGTTCGGAACTGTCTGACAGAATGATGATGTAATGCTTATATTCATAAAGTGCCGCATGCAGTGAACCTTTGAATGTAAGATTGGTTGATTTTGCATGACCACGAGGTGCTGCGATTGCTCTCTTGCATCCAGCCATTCTGCTGATTTTCTTCTTGATGCTTTTGGAAAGAGGAACTTCATCTTTCATAACTCCATGTTTCCAAATGTTATCCAGTTCCTCATGAAACTTAGGTGACTTTCTGACGAAGTAGTGGGGAAGATATGCTCTGCCAAAAAACTCCATGTCAAATGAAGCGAGCTTTTTACGAATGCCATTCTTACCAGTAAGCGGTGCTCCTCTTTCAAATTCCTCAAGAAGTTTTTTTCTTAAAAGGTCATTGTTCTTTTTTAAAAATTCGATTAAAAGGCTGTTGAGATATTCATGATACTGTGCCTCATCCAGCGCCTCATCTTCCGACATTTCATTTTCTGCCTCTTCGATTGCCGCCAGCAGAACGTCCAGACTTCTGTTTTTTTTCCTTTTCACGACACTCAACTCCTTTCATCTTATAAAAAAACCGCCATAAAGCGATTTTAAGCGTGATTTGTTCTTTTACCCTCTAACAATACCAACACAAAGCAAAGAAACGAATTAAAAGGGTTTCTCGCTTTTTTAAAAGGCAATATCATCAAAATGGCTAGGAGGGTATGCTTCGCCATCCGAGATTTTATGATTTCTCGGCTTTTTGCCTTTCTTATGTCCGCCAATTTCCACATGCAGGACGAATCAACCGCTCGCTTCTGTTGGTTTCTTTTCTTTTTCTTCATTTATCATGTCGATACTTAATGTAATTTCTTTGACCTCATTGCAGACAGTGATTTCAAATACTGCTCTGCGCTGTCTTTTATTAAAGCTTTTTATTCTGCTTTTAAAATTTAAAAGCACACCTTTTAACAGTTCCACGTTTCCATCATCGTGACATGTTACTGTCGTAGGCTTTAAAGGAACTCCATTATTGTCTAAAATCTTCATCCACATTTCTTCCAAGTATGAAAGACAGGATGGACAGTGTTGGTCTCCGAGAAACCTCTGAACGCCTCCTATCTGAGTTATTCTGTAGTAGTCCTCGGCTTTGTAATCCGTTTCCACGAATACATAGTTCGGAAACAGGATATATTCCTTCTGTTTCCATGCTCCTTTTGTACGTATATTTCTCAGCTCTCTTGGGGAAAGTGTCGTGTATCCTGCTTCCTTGAGCTGTTTGCAGATGGACAGTTCCTGTCCACCCTTTACCTGCAGTACATACCACATGCCTATCCCTCCAGTCCTTCTTCTTTTTTCTTGTTAAGATATGAAACGAGCTCTTTATATAGTGCTGGCTTTTCTTTCGCCATAGTTGAAAATAGCAGTGATTTGAATTCTTCGATTGCTGAATCCTTGACCTCCTGATTTTGGATGTCCACACGCTTCTTGTACGCTGTAGCACGTATCAGAGCATTTGTTTCCTTGATCAGCTTGCTTAGTTCTACTTCATCCCAATCTTCCTCCTGCGTGTTCGCTAGGCGATTGAACACATTGCCTGAAGTGATACGAATGATTGCTTCAGCCATATCCAAATCAGGATTGCGGTCAATTTCATCCTTTATCATTTTGAAGTTCTGATGTGTTAGTTTTAATGCCTCCATATTTGCATTGAACGCACGTGCATATCGGCACACGCTTGCTACTGATACCTTCTGTTCGTTATCTGCAAGAAATTGTACGATTTCGGCATATGTAGCATCAGACTGCAGCATTTGTTCAACAACAGCCTTTAGGTCTTCAGGAAGGTTGTCAATCTTGCTATGCTTGCGATTAGCCATGCCTATACCTCAACCATATCGTCAATGATTCCTCTTGCTAGGAGCTTGATTCCTTTGCTTGTCAGCTTCGCTTCCAGATTCCTGTAATTGACATCCTGCGAAAGCTCAAGCACTTCATTTTTGGTAGCTATATCTCTCAAGCGGATATATCTTTCCTCTGTCAGATAATTCACGCAGTCAAGAAATTCCCACTTTTCGACTCCATCCATTGCAACTACACTTTCAACACTTTTCAATTCACTATACTTGTATCTAAGCACATTGATCGTTCTCAGAACACGACCATTGTTGCTAATAAAGTTAGCAGCTTCCAAACGCTTTTTTAAAATATCCTTATCCACCATTTCATCTAGCTCCTTTCCTTAAGCAATAATTTATATATATCATCCAGCCTCTGTTCGGTTTTTCTATTTTCCCTGATAAAATCCTCCTTGGTAAGAAATTCCTTCTGTGCTGCCTTTAGATCGTTTCTGAATTCATGTACTGCCTCTTTGAATTCATTGCGAGGTGTATAGTCCTCTCGAATTTTTGTAATATCTCTTCCCATATCTTCCATATCTTTTGCATGGGAAGTTTCTGTAACAAAATCTCTTTCGATTCTTTGTACTTCTCTTTCCGTTCTGTCGATCTTGTCCATAGTCTTTTTCAGAAAATAGGAAATGATACCCAATGCTGTTGTCATCAAAAATTCAATCCAGTAGTCCACTTTTCTCACCTCGCTCATAACTTACAAGGCGATTGTACATAAAAAAAAGAAAATCGAAAAATAAAGTCCTTTATAATGGATTTTATCGATTTTCTTCCTTGTTTTGGTTATCTTCATTTAAGTAATCATCCATGCTGAGCTGTCCTTCTACTGGAGCACTTTTCTTCGATCTGTACAGGTCAAATACGATGTTTCTAATTTGCACTTCAGTAAGATCATATTTGATTGCCAGCACTTTCATACTGTTTCCGCTTTTATACTCGGTTCTAATCTTCTCATTTCTTCTTATACGTTCTATTTCGCTTAATTTAGGGATGTAGATGGTTGTTCCTGCAAAATATTTCATCAGCTGCCTGTAATTATCAAACCCTATGATGTCAGCAACTTCCTGCTGTTCTTCCTTTAAATCGTCAATATCAATTTCATCTGCCGAAAACATCAGTTCATATACTTTCTTTCTGCTGAATGAATATAATTCTTAAGTATTTCAATCAGTCTGTTTCCATCCTCTTTGGACAGATGATTGAAAACTCTATGCGGAGTTGATTTTACATTGAACTGACGTTCTATTATCCCTGCAAGTCTCATTCCTACAGGTGCAGGATTTGGCACTGCATCCAATGATTGAAGCTCATACATCAATTGCCAGCATTTTTTCTTTTGCCCTTGACTCATGACATCGTGGATAGAATGGTTCTGCTGTTTTTCTAAATAGGCAATGATCATATTCGCTTCATAGGAGGTCAGTTCTCTGATTGACAGTTTTCCAGTCTGACTATGCACGATCATGTGCAGTACGTCATTTTCCTTGTCATTTCTATTAGTAAATCCCAGTGCATTTGCGATAGCATATATCTTTTTTTTCTGCCATCCTTGAATTACAGTGTTTGCCATACGATCCACTCCCTTTCTATTCTTCCGCTTCTAAAGAAACTTTTATTGTATCTTCAACAATCAGCGCACTTTTTACTTTCTCAACTGCTTCCTCTACAGTTCCTCCATTGCCTGAAGCCTCCATGATGCGCAAAATATTCTGATATGCCATGACTTCTGAAACCATGAATGCATAATCACTTGCATCCTTTTCATCAAGTTCTGCATACTTCATGATGTTCTTCATATCCTGCTTGTATTTTCCTTTCAAGCGTTTCATGAGAACCTTCTGCTTCTTGGAATCATCGGTCATTCTGCATACGACATTCTCAATACTATCCTCAATGTAATCTCCCTTGAACATGTTTGCCAGCATCGTCTTTGCTACTTCCGTCAACGAATACTTTGTCTCCTCTTTTAGAAAGTCAGGGACTGTTTTTCCCAGCACTTCTTTTATTACTACCCATGAAATCGGCTTGACTGTGGCTGCATTCTGCACGACGACTCTGCATCCATGAGTTCCATAGTATTCAACTGTTTTCATTTTCGTATCTTCTAGATCTGCTTCTGCCTGTGTTTCGATATATGCCTTGATGCCATCCATTTCCAGTTTTGCACCGTCAATCTGTGCCTGAAGTTCAGCATAGCGGTCAACTGCTTCTCTAATTGTCATTTCCATTATCTGTTCCTCCTGCAAAATTTGCAGCACATTCCTGACATAGTTCAACTTCATTTATGACTTTCACATTTTCTGCCGTTCCACAGCACATGCATGTCGGAATATGCTTCCTGATGATGATTTCATCATCTTCGCTTGTTGTGATTTCTACTGCTGCACCTTTTGGAATGTTCAGTGCATGTCCTGTCTCTTATACACATCTGACGCTGCCGACGACTCCTTACGTGTAGAT
>ENA-UBCA01000967-UBCA01000967.1-human-gut-metagenome-genome-assembly--contig:-NODE-967-length-16427-cov-5.741143_pt1 | contig 16427 bp, 18 predicted proteins | sample MGYA00244228_ERZ654716 | MGnify/ENA primary metagenome ERZ654716 (study PRJEB26926, sample SAMN06164557) | human gut metagenome | biome: ENVO:00009003; feature: ENVO:2100002; material: ENVO:00002003... | reverse complement strand
ATAATAATCATCTTTAAATTTATTATTCATCTAAATTTTCCTCGCCTTATATCTTGTAACAAAATATAATACTATTCCACTTGGGATCGACATGATAGTCAATCCTTTTCTCGGCGACTCGATGATAAAATGTCTGTTACCTGCCATAATACTGTTAGAAACATAATGTGTACAATCTACCAATAATCTTTTTTTCGATTCTGGGTATTGCATAGAAACCTTACGCCAAAATGCAAACCCTTTAGGATTTTTTACATACTGTTTCCACATCGTCGCACTTGACCCATTCTGTTGATAATCTACATTCACAAGAACTTCATTTAATATTGATAACTTGTATTCTTGATCAATCAACCTATACTTATACCCTAATGCAACATAACGTTCTCCTTCAAACACTGGATATGGTGGATATTTATTAATAATATCTGTTCTATATACTAATTTTTTATCTCCACTTCCGCCATTAGCATAATAAGCATTTAACGTTGTATCTACTAAATCCTTTGGGAAGTCCTTACCTATAATCTCTCCCTGCATATCAGAATCCAATCCAATGATTCCTGCGTAATCTTCATTCTTAATTTTTTCCCATTTATCCAGAATCTTTTTAACCGCTCCTTCTGCAACACAATCATCAGAATCAATACACATATTTAATTCTGTATCTATATTCTCATACGCAATATTATGTGCGGTATGCATACCGCCGTTTTCTTTATATATGTATCGAATCTCAAATCCACACGATTCGTTTTTCCACTGTTCTACTAACTTTGAAGTATTATCCGTAGATCCATCATCAATAATAAGCCAAATAAACTCTTTACAATTCTGTTTTTTTAGACTCTCATATGTTCGACCAATTGTATGTGCACGATTGTATGTCGGAGTAAAAATAGTCAATATTGGCTTCATACTTAATTCCTTTCACCCAAATTTTCATATTTTTTTATATAGAAGTTTTCTAATTGTTTTGCATTTTGTTCAATATCATAACCTTCATTCTTGATTTCTTGATATGTGTTTTTTCTAATCGCACTTTGTTTTTCTAAGACAGCATTCGCCCACTTATCAATCGGCAAGTTTAAATCTAACGACTCTGCAAGATCTGTAACTTTGCATTCAGACGGAACACCATCAGAAATAATGCACGGCAATCCTGAAGCCTGTGCTTCAAGTGCTGCAATACCTAATCCTTCGTACAAAGACGGAAACAAAAAGACATCCATTGCCTGTAATATTCTATTCACATCTCCCCTGTTCCCTAAAAAAATCACGGAATCCGATAAACCAAGATTATCAACTTTTTCTCTTATATTACTCTGCCCGTTACCTGTTCCTACAAGAAGCAGCTTGGAGTTTCTGTTTTTATCATGTACGCTCTTAAAAACATCAATCAAAAACGGATGATTCTTTGGAGGAGCAAACCTTCCGACATGTCCGATTACAAAATCAGATTTACTGATTTTCAGTTCGTCACGCACTTGATTTCTTATTTGACAGTTATACCGATATTTTTCAGCGTCAATTGCATTATTTAATACCGTATATGCATTTCCGCCAAACATCCAATCTCCTGCCTCTTTACCGCAAGAAAAAAGATGCGTAGCGTACTTAGGAATTAAATGTTTTGAAAGAAGCTTAATCGGATACTTTAAATTTTTGTCTTGACTTTTGCTGTGCGAATGAGCAATCCTCACCTTTACGCCATGTTTTTGTGCAATTTCCAAAGGATATGCACTCATACAATCCAAATGTGAATGTACAATATCGTACTTATGATTATCAAAAAAGTCATCAAGCGCATTAAAATAAGCCTTAGAAAACGGATTCAGCATAGGCATATGATAAATATGTCCGCCTAAGGATAGAATTTCTTTATCATAATCAGCTTCTTCATAACGATGAACAAGAAAATCAAATTGAATTTTAGTACGGTCTATGTTTCTGTAATAATTCATAATCATAGTTTCAAGACCGCCGCGCCCCATGTATGTTACAATTTGTAATACTCTTATCATACTAATCTCCTATTTTTTAATGCGCAAACAATGTTCCAACAAATTGAAATAATGAAATGCTATCATATGCAAAATCAAATCCTCCTCTGACAATTCCATACGCATAAACAAAATATCCTAAATAACCAACTATGATTATTATTTTTAATAGAATCTGTAAATCCTCTGTGAAATATTTCAATAAATATGGAATGCTAATCACAGGGAAAATAGCAAAATAATTTGCTACCCTTGCAAGATAAAATGCTGTACCAAAAGATCCTATAAACATCAACGCCGCATTTATCATTGTAAGATTCATCATAATACGCTCTATTCTATTCTCACTTTTTCTCAAATCTTCTTTAACTACAAACGAAAGTATAACCGGTGCCAAAGCAACCAGCAATCTAAAGATATTAACACCTTCTCCGCTAAATGACGCAATATCATAATTCTCACCTAATAAGGAAGTAATACTCAATATGTTTCCTAGTAATGCTTGAAATCCTATTCCGACTATGGCTGTTAGACATATTAATAAATAACTTTTAAATGACCATACCGGAAATAATAATAATGGAGCCGCAAGGAACAGTAGCGCATATGTATGAAATAATGTAGCCACCAATATACAAACTACAAACTTAATCTTCTTTTTTTCTAGAAGAGCATCTATAGCTACTAAACTAATTGCTATAGCCATACATTGCTTAATTGCTGCAAATGAGAAAATATATGCTCCTCCTGTAAATAGGATAAGCCATGAAAGGGCAAAGTCATTTGAATATTTTTTACAAACCAAAGATATAACCCAACTGTAACACTGGAATAAAACATAATAAAACCATTTACTGATATTCCTATTTTTTTGAGGATTAAGTTTATGAGATTAAATGCTGGATTATCTCCAATATTCCACGAAATACTTGAAAGGATTTTTCCTGATGTATCTAAATTTTCATAAGCTGAAATATATGTAGCGGTGTCGTTATATCTCACTCTTAATCCGGCAAGAAAAATCATTAAAACCACTATCATAAAATAAAAAATTTTATCCTTATGTTGGTATTCAAGTTTTCCTCCTTCCCGAATTGAGTATCTTTCAGATATTATAGCTAATATCATGCATGCAAAAAAAGTAGGTAATAATTTTGTCATATCTATTCACATAGTAATTATGTCAACTAATTACTGCATTTCTCCTTCCTAGCATACCGCTTTGTACCAAAACTCAACTCATTGATGCTCCATAGTTTTTTTCTTTGGTATTTTATAACTCATAAATACTTTGCAATTCCTTTGTGATATTCTTCGAAGTATAAGGCTGAATAGCTACCTTGGCTGCATCCCCATATTTTTTCCTTTTATCACTATCTTCTATTAATTCTAAAGTTGCTTCTGCAATTTGATTTGGAGAACACTCTGCTACAACCGTACCCGTAACGCTATTCTCTATCAATTCACGATGTCCTCTGTTATTAGATGCAACTACTGCTTTTCCACAAAGCATTGCTTCCATAATGTTCAGTGTCAACCCCTCTCTCTTACTCGCCGACACAACCAAATCACTTGCATTCACATATTTTTCCAAGTCAGTATGATATCCTAATAATTGGATACAACTATTTAATCCTGCTTCTTCAATTTGATCTTTCAAATTCTTTTCTTCAGGTCCGTTACCTGCCAGTAATAAAAGTACATTAGGACATTTTTTTATTACCTTTTCCATAGCCTGAACTAATACTTGTTGATTTTTATTTTTATTTAATTCGCCAGTACAAAGAATTAGAAAATGTTCATCAAACTTGTTTTCTTGTCGAAATTTTTTTATTTCCGCCGGTGTTACAGACAGATACTTCTCCTAGTTCGCTCCAACTCCATGCATATGTTCTACAATCGTATTAAACTTTTTTGATGCTAAACGATAATCCTCTTTTGTAATGGTAATGACCTTATCTGTAAAATGATCTGCAAAAAATTTCTCAATTGGATAAAACACAATCCAATTTTTTTTAGGTGCACCCCTATAGAAATGGAATCCATGAGCTGTATAAAATACCTTAGTACCTGCTTTCCTTTCCTTTTTTGCAGCTAATCTTGTTACTATTCCCGACATAGGGGTATTGCAATGAACAACATCATAATGACCCTCATCAATAATTTTCTTTAGTTGCTTATAAGCAATAATATTATCTTTACTTTTTGGGGATCGTGCGAAAGGAATGTCAAATACCTTTTCGACAAAATCCAATGCAAGTCCATTTTTCTCTGCAAGATTATCGCGAGCCGCTACATGAACTTCTACATCATGTTCATGTAACATCTTTACAAGAGGTTTATGAAATTGACAAATATGACTCTGCACTGTTGCAACTAACAAAACTTTCATTTCTGTTCCTACAAATTCCTAAAAATAACATCTAACATTCTCTGATGATTACCATCACCTACAAAGCTATTATGCGGTGTAATAATTACATTTTCTGTATCCCACAGTAGATCAGTTTCATTCAACGGTTCCTCTTCAAACACATCAAGAACTGCTCCTGCTAATCTTTTTTTTACAGCACTTACCAATGCCTCTGCATCCACCACAGCTCCTCTCGCAATATTAACGAGTATCGCTCCTTTTTTCATCTTCTCTAATTTATCAACATCCATGATGTGATAATTTTCTTCTGTTATTGGCAATGTCAATAACACAACATCACTGATTTTTAAATATTCTTCCAACTCTGAAAGTGAGTACATTTCTTCATAATATTCTGATACATGAGGAAATCTATCAATACCAATCACTTTACATCCAAACGCTTTAAATTTCTTTGCACACTCTGTTCCTACACTTCCACATCCTACAATACATACTGTCTTTCCAGACAACTCTATCAAACCACGATGTTTTTCCCACTGGTGTTCTTCTTGATTTTTCATAAAGAAGCGACTTTGTTTATATAATTCCAACACTCCACAAATTGCAAACTCTGCCATTGGAATACTATAAACGCCCCTTGCATTGTGTATCTGGATATTATGAGTTTTTATATAATCCATAGGCACACGATCAAACCCTGCACTGGTTAACTGTATATAATACAATGAAGTAAATTGTTCAATCGGATGACTTAAAAAAATACCATTTCCAATGATTCCCTCTACCCACTCCGGACTGCATGGAAGTTTATCTTTTTCCTGTTGCATAAATATTACTTCATGACCAAGTTGCTTCAATTTATTCAATTCATCTTCTGTCCATGCAAAAGCACCCGTTACAAGTAAATTCATCTGATTGTTACTCTCCTATTGTATTGTTTTTTTACATACTCTTCTAATTTCCACTTGTTATCCATAAAGTAACCTATATGTTCCTGACATCCCTTTTCAAAAGCAGGATTTCTCTTATACCATTAACAAACGTGGAACTAATAACATTCAAATGTTCAATCTTGTCTACATTACAAAAACTTCTCGATAAAATTGCACAGGTAGATCCAAGACGATAATGTTCTCGAATAACCATTTCCGCTGGAATCATGCCTTTTCCAAGAGATGCAATGCCACCAAAACCTTATGGTATACCTTTTTCTCTAAATTTTGTACAAAATCGATCTACAGTTTCATCTGCTAACAATTGGAACATGAATTTCATTCCATATCCAAGGCTCAGGTCATTTAAACCAATACGGATATAATTGATACCTTTCAATTGCAAAATTTCATCAATGATTTCTACTGCTTCTGGTGTTTCTAACAATAACATCGTTTACACCCTACCATCTACATAAGTAAGAAACTGGGCAACCTCATTTAATGTTTTAGAGAACGGAAGCATAATAATATCAGCCCCATTCGCAATAGCAATGTCTATTTCCTCTTTTGAGGAACAATATTCTTTCGTAGCTTCGTGAATAGGATTTATCCTTACCAATAGTCTTACATCCAAAAGCCTTAAATCTTTTAGCACATTTTGTGCCAACACTTCCACATCCAACTATGCAAACTGTTTTACCATACAATTCTTGCAAAGATCTGTCTTTTTTCCATAATTTATTTTTTTGATTATCATAAAAAAAGTAAAGTTTTTATACAATTGCAGTACACTTGCAACCGCATACTCAGCCATTGGAATACTGTAAACCCCACGGGCATTGTAAATATCTATATTATGCTTTTTTATGTAGTCAAGCGGCACTCGGTCATATCCTGCGCTCGTTAATTGTATATACTTTAAATTCATAAATTTCTCAATCGGGTGAAATAAAAATAAATTGTTACAAATAACAGCATCTACCCAATCATATTCACATGGCAAGCTATCATTTTCTTTTTGCATAAAAACGACATTATGCCCTATATGTTTAATTCTTTCAATATTACAATCGCAATTTCTCCATGCACCGGTTATAAGAATATTCATAAATAGACTCCATCATGACTCACATATTGATTTTACTATACTATCAACTAATTTTTCGTTATCAGTAAAAAAACGCATATGTTTGTCGCATTCTTTTTCAAATTCCCTAATCTCACGAATTCCGTTTACAAATGTGCTGCTTATAACTCCCATGTGTTTTATATGGGATATATTACAAAAACTTCTTGAGAGAATAGAGCAAGTTGAGCCTAACCTATAATGTTCTTTTATAATGCACTCAGATGGAAGTAATCCCTTTCCTAACGAGGCAATACCACCAAACCCATAGGGAATATTGTGCTTTTTGAATTTTTGACATAAATATTCAACTGTACCATCGGAAAGAAGTTCAAACATAAACTTTTTATTATACCCTAAACTTAAGTCATTTAAACCAATAAAGATCTCATCTATACCGTCCATTTTCAATATTTTGTCAATAGAATCAACTGCTTCCGGTGTTTCAACAAGCGGAATTGTCCTAGTTCTTCCATTAACCATCCGAAGAAATTTCTCAACATCACGCTCATTCTTAAAATAAGGTAACATTAAAATATCTGCACCATTATCAATCACTTGATCAATTTCATCTTTAGAAGAACAATACCCATCTGTCGCATCATGAATTGGATTTACTCGAACAAGTAAATCTGCAGAATTAATTGAACTCTTGATTTTTTTACATCATCAATAGTATGGCGAGATTGAACTGTATCCATTCCCCCCTGTCTATCAGATTTTCCAATATACTCCAAATCGACAAAAATTCTATCTACACCAGCCGACTCGGCAATTTGTGCTATTTCAGGTTGATTTGTAATATACATTAACTTCAATGACATTTAATTCACCCATCACTTTTTTTCTACAGTCTGGTTAACATTTTCATTATCAGCATTTGTCAAAACCTTTGCTATTGTAACAAAAAATATTTTTAAATCCAACCAAAAAGAAACATTCCTTACATACCAAACATTTAACTCTATACGCTTATGCCACTCAAGATCTTTTCTGCCGTGTATCTGTGCCCATCCTGTTAATCCCGGACGCACATCAAATATTTCTTTTTGTTTTTCTGTATACTCAGCATACGTCCAAGGGTGATATGTTAATGGTGGTCTTGGTCCTATAAGACTCATAGAACCCAAAAACATATTAAACAGTTGCGGTAACTCATCAATACTTGTGCCCCTTATAAACTTTCCGACTCTTGTGACACGTGCATCATTTTTGTTTGAATAAACTCCCGATCCCGTTTTTTCAGCACCAATACACATACTTCTGAATTTATAAATAGTAAAGATTTTTCCATTTTTTCCTATGCGTTCCTGTTTAAATAGCACAGGTCCCGGCGAGTCAATTTTTATTGCAAGAGCAACTATAGCCATAGGAATTGCTAATATAACAATGCTAACAAAAGAAATTAACACATCAAATAAGCGTTTCACAATTCTGTTATAAATCGACTTTTTCCTGTCTTTCATATTTAATATTCCTCAACCATAAACTAACTTACGCAATACATTTATAGAGTTATACCACAGAAAGCATCAATAAGCAATAAAAAAGGAGAATATGGAAAAAACAATTGAAAAAAGTGTTTTTTTGAACAAGATACAAGAATAATTACGCAAGTTGCGCAAGATTTTTATGTTATTGTGCTTTGTATTCACTAAAGCAATAATAAAATATAATCAATTTTGGTTGCTTTGTACAAAATTTTTCATAAAATATAATAAATAAAAACAAGGTTGAACGAAAAATCTATGGCTTATTTTAGGTGAAAAGGCACTATATAATCCGCTATATTTACTGTGCAACAGTCCTCTGCACGGCAACCTGAAAGCTTGCACATACACAGTGCTAAACCACTCTGCAACTATCTTTCAAAAGTCAATCATCTGGCAAGTATCTGAAATTGTTCACAGACTTGTTGAAATGTGGGATTAATTATGATAAACTGACAATATAAGTCAGAGTACGATATAATTTGAAGTAGACACATGAAAATTTCAGAATGCACACTTTCAAAGGAAACACAAGACCTTTTATACAGATATTTTGCGGCTGCGGCAAATCTTTACGGAGTTATCGAAATCGGCAAACTTCTTAAAATTTACAACAGCCAGAACGAGCCTGTGAGCGAGGAAAATTTTCTGTCATTTGTTGAAAATATGAATTTTAAGGGAAAGTATTTTTGTGTGTTTAATCAGGACGATATTTACGATGACGGCTCAGAAACCCCTGCTCTTGAACAGGAAATTCTTGCAGAATATCTTTACTTTTTTGAATTTGATGACGATAGTCTTGATAAATACGAAATGCTGAAATATCGTCAAATCGGAAAGAAATTTTCGGTTAACAGGTAAAATTGCATATTATAGCGACAATTCAAAATCATTTTTTGAGGAACATATAGATGAATAGTGAAAATACAGCAACGCACAAAATAGCATATTCAAATATAGATATTGCAAAATTTATAGCGGCATATTACGGCAAATCGGGAGGAATTTTGTTATGATAAGGATAATGTTTGTGTGCCATGGGAATATTTGTCGGTCGCCTATGGCGGAATTTATATTTAGGGATATGGTTAAGAAGGGCGAGATTGCTGACAGGTTTGTGATTAAATCATCTGCTACGAGTACGGAGGAGATATGGAACGGGATTGGAAATCCTGTTTATCCGCCGGCTAAGCGTGAGCTTGCAAAACACGGAATCGGTTGTGACGGCAAGAGGGCTGTTCAGCTCAAAAAATCCGACTATGACAAGTACGATTATTTCATCTGCATGGACTCTAATAATATCAGAAACACTATGCGAATTTTCGGCGATGACAAAGACGGAAAGGTTTGCAAGATGATGAGCTTTGCAGGTATGAATCGTGATGTATCGGATCCGTGGTACAGCGGTGATTTTGAGCAGGCATACAGCGATATTTACAGCGGATGCAAAGGACTTTTTGAAAAATTTAAAGACAAAACTTAATTTTGTTGTTAATATGCACAAAGATTTTTGATCGTATATGTGCAAAATCTAAAACACATTTAATTGACACAATAAATAAACGATGTTAAAATTGTGACAGGTTGTCATATGACTGCCTGTCACATTTATTTTGGAGGATTTTTTATGATTAAAAACACCTTTTATAATCTTCCCGAAGAAAAGCGTCAGAGAATCACGGACGCAATATTCAATGAATTTGCCGGTTCGTCGGGAGAGAGAGTCAGCATAAACAATATTATAAAGAACGCAAACATTTCGAGAGGCAGTTTTTATCAGTACTTTGACGATAAGGTTGACCTTGTGGAGGTTATGACACGCTCATTTATCAACTTTTCGCTTGAAAAAGCTACAGAGGTTATCTCTCGCACTCACGGCGACATATTTGTAACTTATGATTTGCTTTTTGAAATTCTATGCGAATGTTCAAAGGATGCAAAACAAAGTATCATTATGAAGAATCTCATCAAAAATATAAAGGCAAATGACAGTCTTGTTTCGGAATATTTTATCAACCGTTTCAAGGGCGTTGCAGAGCTTGTCAGCGTTACAAACAATTTTGACAGAAGTAACCTTAAATATACTTCAGATGAAGATGTGAAGTGTCTTTCACAGATTCTCACTCAGGTGCTGAAGAATGCCGTGTTCAATGTTTTTGTAATAGGAAAACCTTTTGACGAGGTTCACAGGGAGTATCACAGAAAACTTGAAATTATCAAAACAGGTGCAATTGCAGATTAAGTTTAATATTCATGCAACCGGTTGCGGTCGATTTCAACAGAAAATGTAAACCTAAGTTGGTAGAAATTGCATTTAATATGAAATATACTCATAGATAAAAAGCACAAACAAAGGAGTAATCAATGTTATCTAAAATCAGCGTAAAAAAACCGATGACGGTATTGGTTGCGGTTGTACTTGTTCTGGTTCTCGGTATAGTGTCATTTTTCAAGATGACGCCCGACCTTTTACCGAACATGGACTTTCCCTATGCCGTTATCATGACCACCTACGCAGGTCAGACGCCCGAGGCGGTTGAAACAACGGTTTCAAAGCCTCTTGAACAGTCGATGTCGGCAATTGACGGTGTTAAGGAGATCACCTCTACCTCATCGGACAACTATTCACTTTTGATGATTGAATTTGAGGACGGCACAAATATGGACAGCGCAACTGTTGATATGCGTTCAAGCCTTGACACAATCAAGGGCAATTGGCCTGACGGAGTCGGAACACCGTACCTCATCAAAATCAACCCGAATATTCTCCCCGTTGCAATGACGGCGGTTGACTTTGAAGGCAAGTCGCAGACAGAGCTTTCGGATTATGTCACAAACGAACTTTTGAATGAACTTGAAGGCATTGACGGTGTTGCCTCTGTTTCTGACAAGGGCATTGTTACGGAACAGGAAAATGTCGTACTTTCACAAGATAAGCTTGACAAGCTTAATAAGAAGATTTCCGCTGCGCTCGATAATCAATTCGGTGATGCGGAGGATAAAATTGCCAAAGCTAAAAAGGAATTGCAGGATAATATCGGCAAAGCCAAGGACGGTCAGGGTACTGTTTCATCTTCAATTGAGCAAATCAACTCACAGCAGGAGGCTGTTTCAAAACAGCTTGCCGATGCACAGAACAAGGCTGAAAGCGGTAAAACACAGCTTTTGTCGGCAAAGATGCAGTTGCTTGACCGAAAGGCAAGCCTCACTTCAACAAAAACTTTGCTCGAAACCGCTTATCAGGGTTTGCTTGAACTGAAAACTACCTATGATGAGCTGACTTCCGAGCAGTCACAGCTTACGCAAAAGCTTGAACAGCTTTCAAAATTCAACGAACAGTATCAGGAAATTGTTCGAAAAATGAATGATGCACTGCCCGACAGCGAGGAATACAAGGCACTTCAACAGCAGATTGACGAGCTTAACAAGGTGCTTGAGCCTTACGGAATCAAAGCTCCCGATATTGCAAAGACAATGCAGACAGTTCAGAATTCCATTAACAAAAGTGCAGAGGCAATTCAAAATGTTGAAATTTCACTTAAAAAGCTCGGAACTTCGGGAGATGCAATCAATTCTGCATTAAGTGAAATGTCGGAGAAAATCTCACAAATCGACTCGGGTATTGCACAGCTTGATAACGCAATTTCGGGACTTGACGATAAATCGGTTTCGGTTGATTCCGCTCTTGCCCTCATTTCACAACAGCAGTCAAGTGCGGACTTCAAAATGTCCTCTGCCATGTCAACTCTCACTTCAAAACAGAGTGAACTCAACAGCGCACTTACACAGCTTTCAAGTGCAGAAAAGCAAATTGAAACATCCGAAAAAGAACTTGCAGATAAAAAGAAAGAGGCAAAAAGCAAGGCTGATGTGAGCAACACGGTCACACTTGATACCATTTCTTCAATTCTAACGGCACAAAACTTTTCAATGCCGGCAGGCTATGTTACCGATGACGATAACAATAAATTCATGGTTCGTGTCGGCGACAAGGTGAATGATGAAAAAGAGATGAAGTCGCTTGTGCTTTTTGACACAGGAATTGACGGAATAGGAGTTATTCATCTTGAAGATGTTGCAGATGTTTTTGTTGCCGATAATTCCGACGAAACCTTTGCAAGAATCAACGGCAACCCCGGTATTGTGTTGAGCTTTTCAAAATCAAGCAACACAGCGTCTTCTACCGTTTGCGAAAACATTAACACAAAGCTTGATTCGCTTTCAAAAGAGGTTGACGGACTTCACTTTACAAACCTTTACAATGAAGGTGACTACATTAACCTTGTAATCAACAGCGTTTTGCAGAACCTCCTTATGGGTGCGGTTCTTGCAATTATCATACTTTTCCTATTTCTCAGAGATATCAAACCGACGCTCATTGTTGCCTGCTCAATTCCGATAAGTGTTGTGTTTGCAATTGTCCTCATGTATTTCAGCGGTGTAACACTCAATATGATTTCGCTGTCAGGACTTGCAATAGGCGTCGGAATGCTTGTTGACAACTCGGTTGTTGTAATCGAAAATATCTACCGACTGAGAAGCACGGGCGTTTCGCCGATTAAGGCGGCACTTAACGGTGCAAGACAGGTTGCCGGCGCAATTACGGCGTCAACTCTCACCACAGTATGCGTGTTCCTGCCGATTGTATTTGTTGAAGGCATCACCCGTCAGCTGTTTGTTGACCTTGCACTCACGGTTACATATTCACTTCTTGCAAGCCTTATTGTTGCGCTGACGCTTGTTCCGGCCATGGGACAGAGAATGCTCCGAAAAATGAAACCTAATTCCGCTCCGAAGGACGGAAAAATCAAGAAAGCATATGAACGCTCACTTCGTTTCGTATTAAAGCACAAAGTTCCTGCAATTCTCGTTGCAGTTGCACTTCTCCTTACAAGTGCAGGTCTTTGTCTGATGAGAGGTTTCAGCTTTATGCCCGATATGAGCAGTACACAGATTCAGGTATCATTGAAGCTTGACGATAACGCAACCTTTGAAGAAACAGTTAAAGAGGGCGAAAAGCTCAACGAATTGCTTTCAAAATATGACCAGTTTGAAACCGTAGGCGTTATGGCGGGCAACTCGTCAAGCCTTATGGGACTTACAGGCGGTTCATCGTCAAATGATGCCGGCTCACTTATGGCATATGCCGTTCTCAAGGATGATTTTACAAAACAGAGCGGTGAGATTTCAAAGAAGATTGAAAAGGATCTTGAAAGCCTTGACGGTGAGGCTGCCGTAAGCGGCGGCACTTCAAGTTCAATGTCAAGCCTTATGGGTGACGGTTCCGTTCAGATTACGCTCTACGGTGACGACCTTGACACACTCAAAAGCACTGCCGAGGATATCGGCAAGACACTTGAAAAGGTTAAAGGCGTTGCATCGGTTGACAACGGCATCGGTGCTGTTTCTCCCGAAATCAAGGTTACTGTTGACAAGTCAAAAGCCGCTGAAAAGGGACTTACCGTTGCACAGGTTTACCAGCAGGTTGCCGCAGCAATTTCAACAGAAAAAAACGCTGCCACTCTTACGAATGATGACGGCAATGATATGAATGTTGTGGTTGTAAAGGACGACAGCGAAACCGTTACTCCGAAAAATCTCCGTGACATTGACATTACCTACAAGGATTCAAGCGGTAACGAAAAGACAGTTAAACTCTCCTCTGTTTCGGATATTTCAAAGTCGGAAACTATGGATAAAATCAGCCGTGAAAATCAAAAGCGTTATCTTACAATCAGCGCCGAAGTCAAGGACGGCTACACGCTTACATCTGTTTCAAACAATGTAAAATCCGCAATGAACGATTACAAGCTCCCGAACAGCTGTTCAATCGACTACGCAGGTACAGACGAAATGACAATGGAGGCAGTTTCACAGCTTATGCTTATGCTTCTGCTCGGCATTATTCTCATCTACCTCATTATGGTTGCACAGTTCCAGAGCCTTAAATCACCGTTCATTATTATGTTTACAATTCCGCTTGCATTTACGGGCGGCTTCCTCGCACTTTTAATCACAGGATTTGACATCAGCGTTGTATCGCTTGTCGGTTTTGTAATGCTCTGCGGTATCATTGTAAACAACGGTATCGTGCTTGTTGACTACATCAACAAACTCCGTATTGACGGCAAAGAAAGAATTGAGTCAATTGTTGAGGCAGGCAAAACCCGTATGCGGCCTATCCTCATAACCGCACTCACAACAGTTCTCGGTCTTGTTGTTATGGCTCTCGGCATAGGCACAGGTGCAGAAATGATGCAGCCTATCGCAATTGTCTGCATCGGCGGTCTGCTCTACGCAACATTTATGACGCTCTACATCGTTCCCGTTATTTACGATTTGTTCAATAAAAAGGAACTCAAAAAAGTAAATGACGAAGACCTTGAATTTATTGACGAATAAATCATATTAATAAAATGCACCCCCGACTAAACCGTTTGGCACAGTCGGGGGCGTTGTTTTTTAAACATCAGGTCAGTCCTTTATAATATCGGCACATTGACCGTTTGTAAGACGGATTAAATCTTCTGGTTTTAAATCAATTTGATAACCGATTTTTCCTGCACTGACAATGATTTTCGGAATTGACTCTGCTGTAATGTGGAAGGTTGTCTTGAACTGCTTTTTCATTCCGAGAGGTGAACAGCCTCCACGCACATAACCCGTGACCTTTGTAATGTCCTTTACGGGAATCATTTCAACCGACTTTTCACCTACGCTCTTTGCACATTTTTTAAGGTCAAGCTCATGGTCAACAGGAACTACGAAAACATAATAATCTCTGCCCATGCCCTTTGTTACAAGAGTTTTGAAAACATAATCGGGATTTTGATTCATAAGTGTTGCAACCGTTACTCCGTCAACGGCATCCTTGCCGTGGGGATATTCGTGGTGAGTATATTCAACCTTTTCTTTGTCTAAAATTCTCATTACATTTGTCTTGATTTCTTTCATAAATACACAATCCTCCATGCATATTGCCATCTTGTTATTACCCTCACATAATACAACTTTTCGCATCGGATTTCAACCTTGATTTATTTGCAATTTTATTAAAATAATGTCAGAATAAATTTAAAAGTTATTCGAGGTGGAAGATTTCGTCCCCGTCCACACGCCGATGGCTTGACAAAGGGGAATCCCGAGAGATGCAGGAGAGTTGTACTCCTGCCGAATAACCGTAGCTTTGAAAGCCGCTCCGAATTTTTTCGGGACGGCTTTCTTCTGTTTTACAGATTAAAATATCGCTGTTTTGCCCACAACACGCAAGATAATAAGCAAGTCAGTAAGCAAGATAGTAAGTAAGATAATAAGCAAGTTATTGATAAATTCAATTGAATTTGGTATAATTAAAGACAGAATAAGTGCAAGGAATGGTTAATATGTCAGACTACACACCGCCGTTTTCAATATCAAATAAAATGCTCGGATTTGTATCATCAATTTCTGAGAAGATAGGTAAAATCAGCAATTATAATGATTTTGAATCAAAACCTCAGTTAAGAAAAAACAATAGAATCAAGTCCATCTATTCTTCGCTTGCCATTGAGGCTAACTCGCTTTCGATTTCAGAAGTGCGTGATGTAATCAACGGTCACATTGTTTTAGGTCCGCAAAGAGAAATTCAAGAAGTAAAAAACGCATACGATGCCTATGACAACCTTAACAATATAAATCCTTATTCTGTAACAGAGCTAAAAAAATACCACGGCATAATGACATATGCTCTTGTCAATGAATCGGGAAAATTCAGAAACGGTGAAGAAGGTGTGTTTGACGGTGACAAATGCATTTTTATGGCTCCGCCTGCACATTTTGTGCCGTCATTGATAGATGATTTGTTTAAATGGATGAACAGTGAAAAGAATAATGTTCACCCACTGATTTTGTCATCTGTTTTTCATTATGAATTTGTTTTTATTCATCCGTTTTCTGACGGAAACGGTCGCATGGCAAGGCTTTGGCAAACTGCAATTTTGACAAAATGGAAACCCATTTTTCAATACATTCCTATTGAAAGTCAAATTCAAAAATATCAGGACAGATATTACAAGTCAATTTCAAAATGCCATGTTGAGGGTAACTCAAATATTTTCATAGAATTTATGCTTGAAATGATTGACGAAATTCTTACCGAAATTATTTCACAAACCAAATCCGATATTCGGCAGATGAATGGTTATGTAAAAAAGTTGCTTGATGTTATGGAATTTGATATCCCCTATAATACTGCGGAACTTTTAGATAAGCTGAATTTAAAATCAAGGGAAACTTTCAGAAAAAATTATCTTAATCCTGCACTCGAAATGAATCTGATTCGGATGACTATTCCCGATAAACCGACAAGCCGCAATCAGCGGTATATAAAAAATAATTTTTAAAACTTTTAAACACCGTATTATGCGGTGTTTTTTCTTTTATCGCAAATTAATGCTGTAAAACCACTCGCAAATGCGGTCACAGGGAAGAAAATGATAAAAAACTGGGCAAACTTTA
>ENA-UBCA01000944-UBCA01000944.1-human-gut-metagenome-genome-assembly--contig:-NODE-944-length-16686-cov-4.984787_pt1 | contig 16686 bp, 9 predicted proteins | sample MGYA00244228_ERZ654716 | MGnify/ENA primary metagenome ERZ654716 (study PRJEB26926, sample SAMN06164557) | human gut metagenome | biome: ENVO:00009003; feature: ENVO:2100002; material: ENVO:00002003... | reverse complement strand
CCGGGGAGGGCGGTTTCCTAACGCCGTTCGATCCGCGGCAGGGCGAGAATTTCGAGCCGGTCCCCGGTTTTCACGAAGGCTCGGCATGGAACTATACGTTCTATGTCCCGCACGACGTCTACGGACTGTCGAAGCTGATGGGCGGCCGGCGCAAATTCATCGCCAAGCTGCAAATGGTCTTCGACGAGGGGCTTTACGATCCCGCGAACGAACCCGACATCGCCTATCCCTACCTTTTCAGCTATTTCCGGGGCGAGGAGTGGCGTACGCAGCGCGAGGTGAACCGCCTGCTGGCCAAATACTTCACCACCGCGCCCGACGGCATTCCCGGCAACGACGATACCGGAACCATGTCGGCGTGGGCCGTCTTCTCGATGATGGGCTTCTATCCCGACTGTCCGGGTGAGCCGTATTACACGCTCACCTCGCCCGTTTTCGATCGGGTGACCGTTACGCTAGACAGGAAATACTATCCGGCCGGGGAACTTGTCATCGAGACGAAGCGTCCCGATTCCGGCGCGGTCTATATCCGCTCGATGACGCTCGGCGGCAAACCGCTGAAGCGATACCGCATCGGCCACGACGAGCTGCTGCGGGGCGGACGGCTGACTTTCGAACTTCAAAACCGCAAATAGATGAGACTCTTCCGCTGGATATTCGTTGTCTCGCTGCTGCTCGTCTCGTCCGGAGTCCGGGCGCAGACCCGGCTGACCCGCAACGGCAAACCTGCGGCCCGGATCGTCGTGGCGCAGCAAACTGCCGCCGATCTCACGGCCGCGCAGCTGCTGCAGCGATTCGTCCGCGAATCGACCGGTGCGACACTGCCCCTGCTGCATGACGTGACGCCCCGCAAGGGCGACATCCTGATCGGAGCTTCGGACACCGCGGGACTTGCCGAGGACGGCTTCCGCCTTCGCACGCAGGAAGGCGTGCTGCGCATCAGCAGCGGTGGCGACAAGGGGGCGGTTTACGGCGTCATGACGCTGCTGGAACGTTACTTGGGGCTGGATTACTTCGCCGCCGGGGTCTATGAACTCGACCGGAATCCGACCGTCACGCTTCCGGCGATGGACTTCGCCGAAAACCCGGCGTTCCGCTATCGCCAGAGTCAGGGCTACGGCATGGCGCAGGACTCCGTGTATCGGCTGACCCTGCGTCTGGAGGAGCCGCGCGACATCTTTGCCGGCGGCCTGTGGGTGCACACCTTCAACAGCCTGCTTCCTGCGTCGGTCTACGGCGCGGAGCATCCCGAATACTACTCGTTCATCAACGGCGAACGCCGTCCGGGGCGCGCCAGCCAATGGTGCCTGACGAACGACGAGCTTTTCGAGCTGGCGGCTGCGAAGGTCGATTCGATCTTCCGGGCCAACCCCGGCATGAACATCATCTCCATAAGCCAGAATGACAGCAATTTCACCTACTGCCGCTGCGAGGAGTGCGAGAAGGTCAACCAGTACGAGGGTGCGCCTTCGGGCAACTATATCCGCTTCCTGAACAAGCTGGCGGAGCGTTTCCCCGACAAGGAGTTTTCGACGCTGGCCTACCTCTTTACGATGCAGCCCCCGAAGCACGTGAAGCCGCTGCCCAACGTCAATATCATGCTGTGCGACATCGACTGCGACCGCGAAGTGCCCCTTACGGACAATGCGTCGGGCCGCGAGTTCATCGAAGCGATGGAGGGGTGGGCGGCCCTGTCGGACAATATCTTCGTGTGGGACTACGGCATCAATTTCGACAACATGGTCGCTCCGTTCCCCAACTTTCCGATCCTGAAACCCAATATCGGGCTTTTCCGGCGCAACCACGCCACGATGCATTTCTCGCAGATCGGCGGCTCGTACGGCGGCGATTTCTCGGAGATGCGCACCTATGTGGTCGCCAAGCTGATGTGGAATCCCGATCAGGATACCGATTCGCTCATGCTGCGTTTCATGCGCGGTTATTACGGACCCGCTGCGCCTTATATTTATCAGTACGAAAAACTGCTCGAAGGCGCATTGCTGGCGGGCGGCCAGCGGTTGTGGATATACGATTCTCCCGTCTCGCACAAGGACGGCATGCTCAACGCCGCCTGCCGCAAGCGTTACGGAGAGCTGTTCGACTGCGCCGAGCGGGCCGTGGCGGGGGATTCCGTCCTGCTGCGCCGCGTGCGCCTGACGCGTCTGCCGCTGATGTACTCCAACCTTGAAATCGCCCGCACGACGGCCGACAAGGACCTCGGCGCCGTGGTGAGCGAGCTGGACGCGTTCGAGAAATACGTGACCCAATTCGGCGTGAAAACGCTCAACGAGCGCAACAACAGTCCGCAGGAATATTGCCGGCTCTACCGCAAACGTTACCTTCCTGCGGAGAACTCCAATCTGGCGCTGGGCGCGCGGATCGTCTGGATCGACGCTCCTGCGGAGAAATACCGGGCGTCGGGCGAGAAGACCCTGACCGACGGTCTTTTCGGCGGCGCATCGTTCGTCGAGAGCTGGACGGGCTGGGAGGGCAAGGACGGCGCCTTCGTCGTCGATCTGGGCCGCGACACGACCTTCTCGACGGTCGAGACCGATTTCCTGCACCAGCTGGGCCAGTGGATTCTGCTGCCCCGTTCGGTGCGCTACTCCGTCTCGTTCGACAACGCGGACTGGACCCCGTTCGGGCAGGTGGAGTTCCCTGAGGACCAGTCGGTGCCCGTGAAGTTCGTTCCGGCTGCCGTCACGGCCGCACAGCCGGTGCTGGCCCGCTATGTCAAAGTCGAAATCGAAGGCGTCAAGACCTGTCCGCCGTGGCATTACGGCGTAGGCTGCCCCTGCTGGTTCTTCCTCGACGAAGTGACCGTGAAATAAAACGTTGCGAAAAATTTTAAACGATTGCATAATGAAACCCAAGCATCTTCTTTCCTTATCCGTTCTGCTGATCTCGGCCGCCTGTTCGCAGCCTGAGCAGAAGCCGCTGACGCAGTATGTCGACATGTATATCGGCACGGGCGGCCACGGCCATGTCTTCATGGGGGCCAACGTTCCGTTCGGCGCCGTGCAGCTCGGCCCCACCAGCATCCCGCAGTCGTGGGACTGGGTGTCGGGATACCACATTTCCGATACGACCGTCATCGGTTTCAGCCATACCCACCTCAACGGAACGGGTATCGGCGACCTGTTCGACGTCACGGTGATGCCCGTCGTGGGCGGGGTGACCTACGCCCGCGGCACGGAGGACGACCCGCAGTCGGGGCTTTGGTCCTATTTCAGCCGTAAGAACGAAAAAGCCCGTCCGGGCTATTACGCCACGCGGCTCGACCGCTACGGCGTCGATGTGGAGCTGACCGCCACCAAGCGCGTCGGGCTGCACAAATACACCTTCCCTGCGTCGCAGGAGGCTGCCGTGGTCTTCGACCTCGAAAACGGCGGCTGCTGGGACAAGGCCACCGAGACCGCATTCGTTTCCGACGGACTCCGGCTCAGCGGTTACCGCTATTCGACGGGCTGGGCCAAGGATCAGCGCGTTTACTTCACGGCCGAATTCTCGAAGCCGGTGAAGAATATCTCCTATCCCGATGCGTCGGAGACGGTTCCGGAGGAGGGCGACGTTACGGTCAAGGGCCGTTACGCCCGCGTGGAGTTCGATACGACCGACGGCGAGCCGCTCTATATGAAAGTGGCGATTTCGCCCGTGAGCATCGAGAACGCCAAGCTCAACATGCAGGCGGAACTTCCCGGCTGGGACTTCGAAGCCACGGCGGCGGCCGCCGACAAGGCGTGGAACGCCGAGCTGCAGAAGGTGCGTGTTGAGACTTCGGACGAAGCCGCCCGCCGCATCTTCTATACGGCGCTCTACCACACGATGGTCGCTCCGTCGGAGTTCTGCGACGTGAACGGCGACTACCGGGGCGCTGACGGCGAGATCTACCGCGCCGCGCCGTTCGTGAACTATACGACCTTCTCGTTGTGGGACACCTACCGCGCCGCCCAGCCGCTGATGACGATTCTCCATCCTGAGAAGATGTCCGACATCGCCAATACGATGCTCCATATCTACACGCAGCAGGGCAAGCTTCCCGTCTGGCACCTCGCGGGCAACGAGACCGACTGCATGGTCGGCAATCCCGGCATTCCGGCCATGGCCGACATCGTGCTGAAAGGTTACGGCGGCTTCGACAAGGAGCTGGCCTACGAGGCGCTGAAGAAATCCGCCATGCTCGGCGAGCGGGGTATGGACCTGCGCATGAAATACGGCTATATCCCCTGCGACCTCTTCAACGAAGCGGTGGCCTACGACATGGAGTACGCGCTGGCCGACTGGGCCGTGGCTCAGGTCGCGGCGCAGCGCGGCGATACGGCCGATTACGACTATTTCCTCGATCGCAGCAAATCCTACCGCCACTTCTTCGATCCCGAAACCCGCTTCATGCGCGGGCTGGATTCGAAAGGCGGCTTCCGCACTCCCTTCAACCCGTTCGCTTCGACCCACCGCGAGGACGACTACTGCGAGGGCAACGCGTGGCAGTATACGTGGCTCGTGCCGCACGACGTCGAGGGGCTGATCGGCTGCTTCGGCGGCAAGGAGGCTTTCGTCGAAAAACTCGACTCGCTCTTCACGGTCAGCTCCGTGCTGGAGGGCGCCGCTTCGCCCGACATTTCGGGCCTGATCGGTCAGTACGCCCACGGCAACGAACCCAGCCACCACGTCGTCTACCTCTATACGATGATCGGCCAGCCCGCGAAGACCGCCGACAAGGTGCGCGAAATCCTGACGACGCTCTACCACGACCAGCCCGACGGATTGTCGGGCAACGAGGACGTCGGCCAGATGTCGGCGTGGTACGTGCTTTCGTCGCTGGGATTCTATCAGGTCGAGCCGGCCGGAGGACGCTACTTCTTCGGTTCGCCGCTCTTCGACAAGGCCGAGCTGCGCGTGCGTGACGGCGTGTTCACCGTGATCGCGCACAACAATTCGGCGGCTGACAAATACATTCAGCGCGTGAAGCTCAACGGCGAGCCGTACGCCAAGCCCTATATCGGTTTCGAAGAGATCGCCGCGGGCGGCACGCTCGAATTCGAAATGGGACCGGAGCCTGCCCTATGGTACGAACTTTAAACGGAAATGACAGCAATGAAAAGTAGAAATATCTTTTTCGCGGCCCTTTGCGCCGCCGTTTTGGCCGGCTGTTCGTGCCCTTCGGCCGGGCAGCGATCCCCGCAGCGTCCGTCGGACTATGTTTCGACATTGGTAGGCTCGCAGTCGGATTTCACGCTTTCGACGGGCAATACCTATCCTGCCGTCGCTCTGCCTTGGGGTATGAACTTCTGGACGCCCCAAACCGGCAAGATGGGCGACGGCTGGGCCTATACCTACGGGGCGCACCGGATCCGGGGCTTCAAGCAGACCCACCAGCCCTCGCCGTGGATCAACGACTACGGCCAGTTCGCGCTGATGCCCGTGCGCGGGAATGATAAGCTGGACGAAGGGTCCCGCGCGAGCTGGTATTCGCACCAAGCCGAGGTGGCGAAGCCCTACTATTACAGGGTCTATCTGGCCGACCACGACATCCGCGCCGAGATCGCCCCGACCGAACGTGCCGCGATGATGCGCTTCACCTTTCCCGAAAGCGACGAGTCGGGCGTTGTGATCGACGCCTTCGACCGCGGTTCGCAGATCGGCATGCTCGACGCCCGCACGATCGTGGGTTACACCACGCGCAACAGCGGCGGCGTTCCTGATAATTTCCGCAATTACTTCGTCGTGCGCTTCGATACGCCGTTCACTGCCGTCGAGCTGACCGACGCTCCCGGCGAGTACGAACCCGGCAGCAACCTGCTCTATCCCGACGGCAGCAAGTCGGTGACGGGCGGACACGCCGTGGCGAAGGTGCACTTCCCGACCCGCCGCGGCCAGCAGGTCTGCGCCAGCGTGGCTTCGTCGTTCATCTCGCCCGAACAGGCCGTTCAGAATCTCAGGGAGCTGGGGACCGACGACTTCGAGACCGTCAAGTCCAAGGCGCAGGAGCGCTGGGACGAAGTGCTGGGCCGCATCGAGGTCGAGGGCGGCACCGAAGAGCAGATGCGCACCTTCTATTCGTGCCTGTACCGTTCGGTGCTTTTCCCGCGTAAATTCTATGAAGTGACCGCTTCGGGCGAGATCATGCACTACAGCCCCTACAACGGCGAAGTGCTCCCCGGCTACATGTATACCGACACCGGGTTCTGGGACACGTTCCGCAGTCTGTTTCCGCTGCTCAATCTGGTCTATCCTTCGGTGAACGCCGAAATCCAGCAGGGACTGGCCAACACGGCCCGCGAAAGCGGCTTCCTGCCCGAATGGGCCTCGCCGGGCCACCGCGGCTGCATGGTGGGCAACAACTCCGCATCGGTGGTGGCCGACGCGCTCCTCAAGGGCGTCACGCCCGAAAAGGAGTGGCAGACGCTCTACGAGGCCATGATGCACGCGCGCACGAACGTCCACCCCGGCGTCTCCTCGACCGGACGTCTGGGGCACGAGTATTACAACCGGCTGGGATACATTCCCTACGACGTGAAGATCAACGAGAACGTCGCCCGCACGCTCGAATACGCCTACGACGACTGGTGTATCGCACAGGTGGCCCGCAAGCTGGGTAAGACGGAGGATGCCGCGGCGCTTGAGGAGGCTTCGCGCAACTACCGCAACGTATTCGACAAGACGACCAAGCTGATGCGCGGCCGCAACGAGAACGGAGAGTTCCAGTCGCCGTTCAGCCCCTACAAGTGGGGCGACGCCTTCACCGAGGGCAACGCATGGCACTACACATGGTCGGTGTTCCACGATGTGCAGGGACTTGCCGAGCTGATGGGCGGCCGGGAAGGATTCGCCGAAATGCTCGACTCGGTGTTCGTCGTGCCGCCGATCTACGACGACAGCTATTACGGGACCCGCATTCACGAGATCACCGAGATGCAGGTGGCCGACATGGGCAACTACGCCCACGGCAACCAGCCTGCGCAGCATATGATCTACCTGTACGACTATGCGGGCCAGCCGTGGAAGGCGCAGTACTGGACGCGCGAGGTGATGGACCGTCTCTATTCGTCCAAGCCCGACGGCTACTGCGGCGACGAGGACAACGGCCAGACCTCCGCGTGGTATGTCTTCTCGGCGATGGGATTCTATCCCGTATGTCCGGCTTCGGACCAGTACGCCATAGGGTCGCCTCTGTTCCGCAAGGCGACCGTGAAACTGGAGAACGGAAAGAAGATCGTGATCGAGGCTCCGGACAACGCTCCCGAAAACCGCTATATCGGCACCATGAAGCTCGACGGAAAGCGATACGACCGCAACTTCATCCGCTGGTCGGATCTCGTAAAAGGCGCGAAAATAGACTTTGCGATGCAGCCCGATCCGGCGTACAAACGGGGTGTCGACCCGCAGGACGCGCCCTATTCGCTCAGCCGCGGAGAATGTCGATAATTTGTCAATAGAATCTGACTTTCGGTTTTGAAAATTGGCCGGAAAATACTACTTTTGTAGCGTTGTTTTTACAATTGTTAGGTTAATCCGGACATATCTCATGACCTCCACAGGCAAAATCGATCAACGCGAACGAAAGAAACAGCAGGGCCAAGCCGCTGCATTCTATTCGTCGTGCCGACAGCAGGGTCAGAGCGCGCAGTCGCAGGGGCAGCAGATGTCCTGCAGCGGGATGCGCGGATAGATACCAGACCGCCATGACATGCGATGTCGTGGCGGTCTGCTTTTTTGAAAAACTTAAAACCAAAGGATATGAAGGTCGGTGTGATTATGGGCTCGGTGAGCGATTACGAGGTGATGACCGACGCCGTCGCCACGCTCGAACAATTCGGTGTCGATTTCGAAAAGCGCGTCGTAAGCGCCCACCGTACGCCCGATCTGTTGTGCGAGTATGCCAAGACGGCCAAGGCGCGCGGTATCGGCGTGATCATCGCCGGTGCGGGCGGTGCGGCGCACCTGCCCGGCATGGTGGCTTCGATGACGACACTGCCGGTGGTGGGCGTTCCGGTCAAGTCGCGCGCCCTGAACGGGCTGGACTCGCTGTTGTCGATCGTGCAGATGCCCGCGGGCGTTCCCGTGGCCACCACGGCGATCAACGGTTCGAAGAATGCGGCGCTGATCGCCGTCTCGATTCTCGCTTTGCAGGACGCGGAACTCGCGGCCCGGCTCGAAGCGTTCCGCGCCAAGCAGACCGCCGACGTACTTAAAGCGGAACTTTAGATGAAGACGATCGGCATCATAGGCGGCGGCCAGCTGGGACTGATGATTATCGAACAGGCGCACCTGCTCGGAGCGCGCACGGTGTGTCTCGATCCGGCGGCGGATGCTCCGGCCTTTGCGCTCAGCGACGAGCGGATCGTGGCGGCGTACGACGACCCTGCGGCGCTGGAGGAGCTTTGCCGCCGCAGCGACGCGGTGACCTACGAGTTCGAGAACGTGCCGGGCAGCGTGCTGATCCCGCTTGAGAAGAAATACAACATCCCGCAGGGCTTCCGTCCGCTCTTCGATTCGCAGGACCGCCTGCGCGAGAAGGACAACGCCCGTGCCGGCGGGCTGGCGACGCCCGAATACGCCGCCGCGGACGACGAAGCGTCGCTGCGCGCCGCTGTGGCGAAGATCGGCCTGCCCGCCGTGCTGAAGACCCGGACGCTGGGGTATGACGGTCACGGACAGCTGGTGCTGAAGACCGAGGCCGACATCGAGAAGGCTTTGCCGATGCTCGCCGTGCCCTGTATTCTGGAGCAGTTCGTGCCCTTCGATTTCGAAGCCAGCGTCGTGCTGGTCTCCGACGGGAGCCGTGTCGTCACCTTTCCGATCGGCCGCAACGTCCACCGCGACGGCATCCTCGATCTGTGCTTCGTGCCCGCCGGGGAGATGGACGACGAGCTGCGCGGACGGATGGCCGCCGCCGGCGAGCGGTTTATGCTGACGTGCGGTTACCGGGGAATTCTGGCGATCGAGTTTTTCGTGAAGGGCCGCGAATTCTTCTTCAACGAAATGGCGCCGCGCCCCCATAATTCGGGACACTATACGATCGAAGGCTGTACGACCAACCAGTTCCGCGAGCTGGTGCGCTTCCTTTTGGGAGAGCCGCTGCAGGAGCCGCGGCTGGTGGCGCCGACCGTGATGAAGAATATCTTGGGACAGGACCTCGAAGCGGCCGAAGCGATCGCCGCCGAAAACCGTCCGGGCGTGCATGTCCGTCTCTACGGCAAGACCGAGAGCCGGCCGAAGCGCAAGATGGGACACATTACCTTCGTGGGCATGACTCCGGCGGAATACGGGGCTGTCTGGGCCGACCGGTTTGTGAAATAGCGGGGCCGGTCCCGCATGCGTCGCTGCAGGCGGACGGGAGGAGCTTCCGGAAGCGGCGGCGAGGACGAAGACCGGCGGAACGGTCGGTAAGGACCGCAGAAACGAATGAAGAATATTAAACGATATAGGATGAAAAACTACCGGATTTTTGTTGAAAAACATCCCCGTTTCCGGGTCGAGGCCGAAAGCCTGCGCCGGGAACTGAACGCCAACCTGAACCTCGATATCCGCGAACTGCGGCTGCTGAACGTTTACGATCTGTTCGGCTTTTCGGAGGAACTGCTCGAAAAGACCCGCTACAGCGTCTTCGGCGAAGTGGTGACCGACAGCGTGACCGATGCGTGCGACCTCGCGGGACAGAAGTATATCGCCGTGGAGTATCTTCCCGGCCAGTTCGACCAGCGCGCCGCGTCGGCCGTGGATTGCGTGCGGCTGATCGACCCGTCGGCCGAGGTGCGCATCCGTTCGTCGAAGCTGTTGCTGTTCGACGGCGCGGTGACCGACGAGGAGATCGCACGGATCAAACGCTACTATATCAATGCCGTCGAGTCGCGCGAAAAGGACCTGAGCGTGCTCAGCGACATGGAGCAGGCCGAGGTGAAGCCCGTCGCCGTGCTCGAAGGCTTCACGAAGATGACCGACGCCGAGCTGGCGCCCTACTGCGCGCAGTACGGACTGGCGATGAACGCCGACGATCTGCGCGAGGTGGTGAAATATTTCCGCGCCGAGGGCCGCGATCCCTATGAAACCGAACTGCGCATCCTCGATACCTATTGGAGCGACCATTGCCGCCATACGACCTTCACGACCGAGCTGGAGGGAATTACGGTCGAGGAGTCGTTCGTCAAGGACGAAATCGAAGATTCGCTGGCCCTCTACCTGCGCATCCGGCGTGAGCTGGGCCGCGAGCACAAGAGCATCTGCCTGATGGACATGGCCACGATCGGCGCCCGCTACCTGCGCAAGAAGGGGCTGCTGGACGATATGGAGGTGAGTGACGAGAACAACGCCTGCTCGGTCTATGTCGATGTCGACGTGGACGGCCGGACCGAGAAGTGGCTGCTGCAGTTCAAGAACGAAACCCACAACCATCCGACCGAGATCGAGCCGTTCGGCGGCGCTTCGACCTGTCTGGGCGGCGCTATCCGCGACCCGCTGTCAGGCCGCAGCTACGTCTATCAGGCGATGCGCGTGACGGGTGCGGGCGACATCTACCAGAAGGTGGGCGACACGCTCGAAGGCAAACTCCCGCAGAGCGTGATTTCGAAAAAGGCCGCGGCCGGTTATTCGAGCTACGGCAACCAGATCGGTCTGGCCACGACCCACGTACGCGAGGTGTACCACGACGGCTATGTGGCCAAGCGTCTCGAAGTGGGCGCCGTGGTGGGCGCCGTGAAGGCGGAGAACGTCCGCCGCGAGAAACCCGCTCCGGGCGACAAGATCATCATGCTGGGCGGCCGTACGGGCCGCGACGGCATCGGCGGAGCTACCGGATCGTCGAAAGAGCACAACACCAAGTCGCTGGAGACCTGCGGCAGCGAGGTGCAGAAGGGCAATGCTCCGGAGGAGCGCAAGCTCGAACGTCTGTTCCGCCGTCCGGAGGTGACGCGGCTCATCAAGAAATCGAACGACTTCGGCGCGGGCGGCGTCAGCGTCGCCATCGGCGAGCTGGCCGACGGGCTGGACATTTACCTCGACCGCGTGAAGACCAAGTACAGCGGCCTGAACTCCACGGAGCTGGCCATCAGCGAGTCGCAGGAACGCATGGCGGTAGTCGTCGAAGCGAAGGACGTCGAGACGTTCATGCGCTACTGTCTCGAAGAGAATATCGAAGCCGTCGAGGTGGCCGACGTGACCGACACGGCCCGTATGCGGATGTTCAACAAGGATCGCAAGGTCGTGGACCTCTCGCGCGAATTCATCGACAGCGCCGGCGCCCGGCATTATGCCGAAGCGAAGGTCGGCGAGGTGGAAAACCGCAATCCGTTCGTACGTGAAATCGCCGGCGATACGCTTGCCGCGCGTTTTGAGAATAACCTGAAAGATAACAATGTCGTTTCGCAGCGGGGACTTGTCGAGATGTTCGACTCGACGATCGGCGCCTCGACCGTACTGATGCCCTTCGGCGGCCGTACGCAGGGCAGCGAGACGCAGGTCTCGGTGCAGAAGCTTCCGACCGACGGCTACACCGACACGGCCAGCATCATGGCCTTCGGTTACAATCCCTTCATCGCTTCGTGGAGCCCCTACCACGGCGCGGCCTATGCCGTGGTGGAAGCCGCGGCGAAGGTCGTGGCGGCGGGTGCGCGCTACGACAGGATGCGTTACTCGTATCAGGAGTATTTCGAGCGCATGACCAAGAATCCCGAATCGTGGGGCAAGCCTCTCGGCGCACTGCTCGGCGCGCTGAAGATGCAGGTCGAGCTGGGACTCCCGTCGATCGGCGGCAAGGACTCGATGAGCGGCACGTTCCAGCATATCAACGTCCCGCCGATGCTGATGGCTTTCGGCATCACGACGGTCGACGCCGGAACGGTCATCTCGACCGACTTCAAGAAGGCCGGCAGCCGCATCTACCTCGTGCGCCATACTCCGAAGGAGAATTACATGCCCGACACGGCGCAGCTGAAGGCCAACTTCGGTTTCGTGAGCGGGAAGATCGAGAGCGGGAAGATACTTTCGGCATGGTCCGTCGGATTCGGCGGCGTGGCCGAGGGCCTTGCGAAGATGGCTTTCGGCAACCGGATCGGCGCCGAGGTGACGACGGACGAAAGCAGGCTTTACGAATACGCCTACGGTTCGATTCTCGTGGAGAGCGACGGCGAACTGGACTTCCCGGCGGCCGAACTGCTGGGTGCGACCGTTGCCGACGAAGCCCTGACCGTGAACGGCGTACGGATGCCGCTCGACGGGTTGTACGAAGCCAATACCGTGAAATTCACGACGGTTTACCCCGACAAGGGCGAGAACCGTGCCGACGTGATGAGCGCCGAACCCGAACGCCGCACCTTTGCCTATGAGGGCGAAGCCGTCGAGCGTCCGGTGGCCTACCTGCCTGTATTCCCCGGCACGAACTGCGATTACGATACGGCCAAGGCGTTCCGCAACGCGGGAGCCGAGGTGACGACCAGCGTATTGTGCAATCTGGGCGGCGACGACATCCTGCGCTCGATCGCCCAGATGAAGGAGCATATCCGCCGCGCCCATATTTTCGTGCTTTGCGGCGGCTTCTCGTCGGGCGACGAGCCGGACGGCAGCGCGAAGTTTATCGTGAACGTACTTAACAACAAGGATATACGCGAGGAAATTCACGCGTTGCTTGACCGCGGCGGCCTTATCCTCGGCATCTGCAACGGTTTTCAGGCGCTGGTCAAGTCGGGACTGCTGCCGTACGGCCGTCTGGGCATGGTGACGAAGGATTCCCCGACGCTGTTCCGCAACGACGTCAACCGGCATATCTCGCAGATCGTCTCGACACGCGTCTCGACGCTCAACTCCCCGTGGCTCGCGGGCTTCGAACTGGGGGAGGTGCACTCGATCGCCGTCAGCCACGGCGAGGGCAAGTTCGTCGTCAGCGAGGAGCTGGCCAAGGAGCTTTTCGCCAACGGGCAGGTGGCCTTCCAGTACGTCGATGCCGAAGGCCGCGTGACGGCCGAGGCGCCCTACAACCCCAACGGCTCGTCGTACGCCATCGAAGGCATCGTATCGCGCGACGGCCGGATTCTGGGCAAGATGGGCCATACGGAGCGTTACGGGAAGAACCTTTTCAAGAATATCGCCGGCAACAAGGAGCAGGCGCTGTTCCGCAATGCCGTCGAGTATTTCCGCAAATCGAAATAGTGTAAACCGAAACCATATGCCTATGAAGACCTCTTTTTATCGTTTTGCGGCGCTCCTGCTTTTTGCGGCGGCGCTGAGCGCAGGATGCGGCGAGCGGACGGACGACATGCGTCTGCTCTATTGGAATATTCAGAACGGCATGTGGTCGGACCAGAGCAACGGCTACGACAATTTCGTGGCGTGGGTCAAAGGCTATGATCCCGACGTATGCGTGTGGTGCGAGGCCCAGTCGATCTATAAGTCGGGTACGGCGGAGAGGATGGATTCGGTCGATCGCTACCTGACGGCTAACTGGGGCGAACTGGCGGCCCGTTACGGTCATAAATACTGGTATGTGGGCGGCCACCGCGACAATTTCCCGCAGGTCGTTACGTCGAAGTATCCGATCGAGAACGTGCAGCGGATCGTCGGCCAAGCTCCCGACAGCATCGTTTCGCACGGCGCGGGCTGGGCCCGGATCGTGAAGAACGGCAGGCCGGTCAATATCGTGACGCTCCATACGTGGCCGCAGGCGTATGCCTTTCAGGCCGTGGACCGCGACGCCAGCAGGGCCGAACACGGCGGTGACCGTTACCGGCGCATGGAGATCGAGTATATCTGCTCGCATACGATCGCTACGCAGTCCGATGCCGGACAGCAGTTGTGGATGATGATGGGCGACTTCAATTCGCGCTCGCGCCTCGACAACCGGATTTACAACTATCCCGACGACGACACGCGCCTGCTGGTGCATGATTATATCGCGGAGCATACGCCCTATGTCGACGTGATCGCGGAGAAGCACCCCGGCGAATTCCACACCACGACCCACGGGCAGAGCCGCATCGACTTCGTCTACTGCACGCAGCCGCTCTGCGAGCGGATCACCCGTGCCGAGGTGATTGCGGACGACTTCACCGAGCCGGTGCGCGATCCGGGCAAGTTGTCGAACTTCTACCACCCCTCGGACCACCGTCCGATTCTGGTGGACTTTGATATGAAATAGAACGAATCAACAAATAAACTTAAAAAACACAAACATCATGAAACAGCTCGAAATGCTCTACGAGGGCAAGGCAAAACAGGTTTTCCGCACCGACGATCCCGAAAAGATCATCATTCACTACAAGGATGCGGCGACGGCTTTCAACAACATCAAGAAGGCTACGATCGAGAACAAGGGCGTGCTGAACAACGCCATCTCGACCCTGATTTTCAAAGAGCTTCAGAAGGCGGGCATCAAGACGCACTACATCGAGACGATCAACGACCGCGACCAGATCTGCCGCAAGGTGACGATCATTCCGCTGGAGGTGATCGTGCGCAACATCATCGCAGGCTCGATGGCCCAGCGTCTGGGCATCGAGGAGGGCACGCAGCCGTCGAACACCATTTACGACATCTGCTACAAGAAGGACGAACTGGGCGACCCGCTGATCAACGACCACCACGCCGTAGCGCTGGGCGCCGTGACCTACGACGAGCTGGATCTGATTTACGCCATGACTTCGCGCATCAACGAAGTGCTGCGGAACATGTTCGCCAAAATGAACATCAACCTCGTGGACTTCAAGATCGAGTTCGGCCGCACGTCGGACGGCGAGATCGTCCTCGCCGACGAGGTGTCGCCCGACACCTGCCGTCTGTGGGACATGTCCACCAACGAGAAACTCGATAAGGACCGTTTCCGCCGCGATCTGGGCAAGGTGCGCGAGGCTTACGAGGAGATTCTTGCCCGTCTGCAGAAAATCGTGGAGTAATGGCGATGCGGCAGATTAGCGACCGGGAGTTGCATGAGGAGTGCGGTGTGTTCGGCGTCTTCGGGGTGCCCGACGCTGCATCGCTGAGCTATTACGGCCTGCATGCACTGCAGCACCGCGGACAGGAGGGCGCGGGTATCGTGGCCGTCGACGAAGGGGGAATTTTCCGCCGCATCAAGGGCAGCGGACTGGTGACCGAGGTGTTCGACGAGGCGAAACTGGCGACGCTCAAGGGAAATACGGCCATCGGCCATGTGCGCTATACGACCGCCGGAGGCGGCGGCATCGAGAACGTGCAGCCGTTTCTGTTCCGTCACAACACGGGCGATTTCGCGCTGGCCCACAACGGCAACATCGTCAATTCGGCCCTGTTGCGCGAGTATCTGGAGAACAAGGGCAGCCTGTTCCAGTCCACGTCGGACAGCGAGATTCTGGCCCACCTGATCAAGAAGGAGACCCGCTACCACGACCGGCCGCGCATCTTTTCGATCATCGATGCGCTGAACATGCTGGAGGGGGCGTTCGCGTTCCTGATCATGACCGCCAACCGCATTTACGCCTGCCGGGACAAATACGGCCTGCGTCCGCTGGCCATCGGCCGGCTGGGCGACGGCTATGTCGTGTCGAGCGAAACCTGCGCGTTCGACGTGCTGGGTGCCGAGTTCGTGCGCGACGTCGAGCCGGGCGAGATCGTGACGATCGACAGGCAGGGTATCCGCAGCCGCGACTACTCGATGTACAAGCGCTGCGAGATGTGCTCGATGGAGTATATCTACTTCGCCCGTCCGGACAGCGACATCGACGGCTGCAACGTCCACGCCTACCGCAAGGAGTCGGGCCGTCTGCTCTTCAAGGAGTCGCCGGCCGATGCGGATATCGTGGTCGGTGTTCCCGATTCGAGCCTCAGCGCGGCGATGGGCTACGCCGAAGCGAGCGGCCTGCCGTACGAAATGGGACTCATCAAGAACAAGTATATCGGCCGTACGTTTATCCAGCCCTCGCAGGAGCTGCGCGAGAAGGGTGTGCGGATGAAGCTTTCGGCCGTGCGCAGCATCGTCAAGGGCAAGCGCGTCGTGCTGGTGGACGACTCGATCGTGCGCGGCACCACTTCGCGCCGCATCGTCACGATGCTCAAGGAGGCCGGGGCGACGGAGGTGCATGTGCGCATCGCCAGTCCGCAGATGACACATCCGTGTTTTTACGGCGTGGACACTTCGACGCGCGACGAGCTGATTTCGGCCCGCAAGGACCTCGAAGGCGTACGCGAGGAGATTTGCGCCGATTCGCTGGCGTTCCTGACGCCCGGCGCGCTGCTCAAGGCCGGCAACCGCAAGGAGCTTTGCATGGCCTGCTTCACGGGCGAGTATCCCACGGCGCTGTACCAGTCGGTCGATGAGGCGAACAAAGATGTAAAATGTTAAGTAAACCATTCAAGTAGACTATAATGGCACAGAGTTATGAGAAGGCCGGCGTAAACCTCGAAGCCGGATACGAAGTGGTGCGGCGCATCAAGAAGCACGTCGCGTCGACCTCGCGTTTGGGCGTGATGGGCAATATCGGCGCCTTCGGCGGCATGTTCGACCTTTCGGCGCTGAACGTGAAGGAGCCGGTGCTGGTGAGCGGCACCGACGGCGTGGGCACCAAGCTCAAGCTGGCGTTCGAGATGGATAAGCACGACACGATCGGCGTCGATGCTGTGGCCATGTGCGTGAACGACGTGCTGGCGCAGGGCGCGGAACCGCTGGTGTTCCTCGATTACGTGGCCGTAGGCCACAACGAGCCGAAGAAGATCGAAGCCATCGTCAGC
>ENA-UBCA01000940-UBCA01000940.1-human-gut-metagenome-genome-assembly--contig:-NODE-940-length-16720-cov-25.955416_pt1 | contig 16720 bp, 16 predicted proteins | sample MGYA00244228_ERZ654716 | MGnify/ENA primary metagenome ERZ654716 (study PRJEB26926, sample SAMN06164557) | human gut metagenome | biome: ENVO:00009003; feature: ENVO:2100002; material: ENVO:00002003... | reverse complement strand
GTCCGGCAATGGCCAGAAATGTGGGAAGAATATGTATTTGTCCGTGATCGGCTTAAAGAGGCCGAACAGAAGGTTCAAACCGTTAATAATTGTCCGTTCCGTAAAGTTCGCTTGTTGTCGGACAAGATTGAAGATTATATTATACAGTTAAGAAACAGGTAATGAATTACGGCCGCTTCTTCGCGTTGGATCTAGACGCTTCTGATATCTCTCATGGTATAGCTGTATTCAATTATCATGAGGTTCAGAATCTGAACAGGAATACCTGGTGTGAGGAGATACATGATACGCCGCAGTATCCAATATACCTCCAATTTACACCCGAGGGGGTTTCCTTCTACCTTCACTATGTCAAGGAACTGGGGGAAAGCCAAGTGGCTCATCAGGATAGTCTCATATTATCCCTGTCACTTTCTTCAGATTTGGATGTCAAGGATAATTTGACGGAAGCGATAAACCGAATATACGATACGGTTTTTCCCTTAAATCTCACGAATAACCCCGTTTATGAAGTCATTCAAGAAAGCGTTTCAAAACCAACCGGATTCGTATGTTATTCGTCGTTGAATATATTCAATAAAGGAGAAAAGCGGTCGCGCGGAAAAGGCACTGACAAAGAAGAACCGTTCAATCATCATTTTGTAAGAAAACTATTCCTTGATTTTTTGTATGATCTGGAACATTCCGATGTTTTTGAGAATATAGCCCTTTACGACGATATTTATATCAAATTACATAAAAATTTTTTATTCAATGCGATAGCCAATAAAGCGGAATATTACTATCAAAGATATCAGCAGGTATTATATAAGGGAACTCTTAGGGCTCCGTGGGACATCCCCCAGAAAAAACTTTTTTACGCCGAATATTATGCCAAGGTGGAACAACGGTGGGTGGAAACGATCACCAACGCCAAGGCAGACCGTTGTTTTAACGATTCGCAATGGTTTTCCGATGTCGAGTCTGAGATGGATTCTGTTTATATATCTAAATCCGAGGTGACATGCAGGGATTGCGGTAGAGTGGAAAACAACTATATGGAATGTTGTAATGAGTATGTTTCCAAAATCATTTTTCCTCGTCATAAACTGTTATCGAACAAGTATAAATCTACAAAAGATGAAATAACAGGAATTGTAACGACATCGGCAAAAACCGCATCCAACTGGTATCTTAAAAAATACAGTTTCAGCGGAACTCTAAAAATATGGTACGGGCGATGGTATAAATGGATGAATGTTATTATCGTGTCATTTGTACTTTGTCTCTGTTCTATATTCCTTTTGCCGTCTTTCGATAGAAAGATATTTTCGGATCAAGTGACCCCCTCGTTAATTATTGTATCAGGCATCTTATTATTATGGATGTTAGGCTTTATAAATCACAGACGATGGCATATCAGAACTGTCGGTTGTATTAACATCCTTATGCCTCGTTTGTTCGCGTCTATTGTTGCCGCCTGGTTCACATTGGCCATTGGGGAAGACATATTCAAAGGATTCTTTGATATCATACACCAGAAATGGGTGTCATGTACCTTGCTGGTCATACTGGTCGTTTTTGTAAACTATGAAATCGGTAAAATAAATCCGTATATATCTTTCTGCAAGAAAGTATATAGGACCACGATACTCATTTCAGTCGCATTTTCCTATGCATTCATTGTCGGAATACTTGTCATAAACTTCTTTGGAGGAAAATACTTGGAGCGAAGTGACTATATCGATGAGTTTTATATAAACAACGTTTTTACCAAAGTCCCAGATTTTAAAATTCCAGAAAACAGGCAACCGCGGATTGTCAATGATATATTTTACGAGACACTGAATAAATATAATGATTCGATTGTATCGGTGATTGGCCGGACATGGGGAAATATAGCAAATGCAGATACGTTACATACACAAACAGAAAAGGATAGATATCCAATGTTTGATGTGATGGATAATACAAGCGATACTATATATAAAATTGATTATGGGTTTACCCTTGTTCTGTTAAAAGAATTTGTGCATAACAGTCATGTCCCCGATATGGCAAAAATGCAAGAAAAACTGTTTGATGGTTCCACGACCAAGAGCAGGGTTGATTCTGTTTGCGTTTTGTACGATAAATTAAGAGTACAAGGCTGTCAATCATGCCAAATGGATTCTTCTTTCTACAGTTCTGCATGTTGTGAACTTCTCAGGTGTTTGGACAATCATCATGTATATCAGCAAGTACTTAAAGAGTTGGCACCTATGGATAAAGACAGACACGAGATTCTCAAAGAAGACAAGTTTAATATCCTCATATTTAGAGATATGTTGCTTCAATTTACTTTTTTTGCGATGTTCATCGGAATCTTCATACAGTTGATTCTTGAAGAAAAGTCAATAACTGAACCTGTATAATAAAGAAATGTAATGATTGTCACTTCAATGCGTGCGTATATACAAGTAAAATCAAATATTTAATTTATGAAGAATGCGAATAACTTTTTTAAGAACGCCATTAAATGGACTTTGATTGTTTTACTCTCTTTGGCTGCCTTTAATTTTGGGGCATCTATTGGGAAAGGGCCTTTAGTAGAGAAACATATTTCTTATAGAAATAATATGGAGCAAATTACTAATATTAATCATCATGGTAATACAATCGAATTAGAATTATCTGATGACCCTACAAAACAAGTAATAAATACGGAGATTACATATAATTATGATAGAATTATTTATTTCCTTGGAATGATTATTTGCTTGATTCTAGTATTTCTAATTTTGTCTCCTCTTAAATATGAATATCATGAGTTTATACATGACGAATGGCGGGAGGGATTTAATAGTAAGCTTGAGGAATATAACAGAAAAATTGATGAATTAGAAAAACGAATTATCGATGTGACTCAAAAAACAACGAATAAGTAGTCAAGGTTCATTTAGACTTTCTTATTCAATGGAAAACATATTATAGATATAACTGATCCATATGTTCGTTGATTTTTCATGAAAAAGACCGTCCTTGAATACACGACCGATACCTATCAGGTAGATATTCCCAGACATATCCTTCAGGAAAACAAGATACGTCTGAACTCTTTTTTCTTGGAACAGGAATCCGTGCAGAAGAAAGGGACTCAGTTTATATTCAGATTTGCATTCTACTCCGTTGAGAATCCCCGGAAGGTCACGAAACAGCATCTGTTAAAAGAATATGCGGGATTGCCTTTGGAAAGAAGAAGCGTACAACCGGAACAAATGCCCGATATGAGACAATACAGTGATATAATACTATATGGCGATGAGACCTCTCCCGAAGCACGGAAACTGCTGGCGGAATATCTACAACGTCATGCTTCATTAAAAGTCCGGTTGTCTTTCTTTGACAAGAAGGATGACTCCACCAGCAAAAATGAACGGGCCATCGCATACGGAGAACTGCAAAAGGCGTTGTTCTTTTGTAAAAGGAAAAGGATTCCGCTCCTGTTCGTTTCCGTTAAAGAGATGATAAACGACATCCGTTTTTTCAATCTGCTGGAGGAGAGCCATGTCGATTTCAGATGTATCGATTTCCCGTGGTTCTGCCGGGAGAATCTGGACCTGATAAAGGCCATGGTATTGTATGTTCAATTGTAGTAAAAGCTTAAAAGATGAATAATGCGTGAGAATGAAAACATGAGTGAATAATCGGCAATATACATGACGGTTATGAATTGGACGAAGTGGCAAAAAAGAGGTGTAACATAATCAGTGGCGAGTATAATGATATGATAGAGAACATGGAAACGGATATCGCAAGGAATTTTGAAGACAATGTCATTATAAACGATTTGTATATGTGATTTTCACTAGTAGGAAGAATTCGTCAGTTTGGGGCATGGGATTCCCATATTTATAGATACAGAATATATATGAAATATAGCAGGCAAATACCCTTGCAACATAAAATCCTTTTCGGATACATCATTTTGGTGGCGATCATAACAAGTATGGTCGCCGTTTTGTTTCATGAGCGTAACCGGGTAGAGGCTATCGAGACTGAAGCCGTAGCTATCCGTCAGATACGGCGTGATGGAAATACCATCCTCCACCAGATTTCCGTTCTCGCCTTTCACGGCGAGACAGCTCTCTCCTGGACGGAAGAGGATTTGGCCGAATACCGGGAACTCCGCTTGCGTACAGATTCCATGTTGCGGGCGATACATAATGCGGAATTTGTCCGCCAGGGACATATCGACACGCTCCGAGGCCTGCTGGCAAGCAAGGAGGCCCACCTATACCAGATCATGCGGTTATCCCGGCAACAGGATAGTACCGACGATCTTTTGCTGAAACGCCTGCCCGCCGCCGTGCGACAAGCAACCCGTCTCCGCACAGTCACCCGTAAGAAAAAAGGCGTTCCCGGGTGGTTCGGGGCGAAGGAAACCGTACATTTGCCACCCGATACGGTTACCCTCCACTCGCTGAACCGGGAACTCCTTTCCATACAGGAGGAACGGCAAAAGGACATAGATTCCTATGCGGACAGCCTGCGCGGCCACAACAAGGAACTCAACCGGGAACTGCTCACGCTGATCACAAGGATGGACGGACAATTCCAATCCGCACTTGATACAAGGGAAGAACGTCTCAAAATCTCCTATGACCGTTCCACGTCCATCATCACCAGTCTTGTCCTCTCCGCCGTCTTCTTGCTTTTCATATCGTACTTGGTCATCCACAGAGACATACGGATGAGGGGAAAGGACCGGAAACGTCTGGAAGAAACGATAGAGCAGAATACCACGTTACTGGAAATGCGTAAAAACATTATCCTGACCATTTCACATGATATCCGTGCCCCGCTGAACATCATCAGCGGCAGTGCCGAACTGGCCATGGATACCCGTGAAAAGAAACGCAGGAACACCCATCTGGACAACATCAGGATTGTCTGCAAACACGTGGTGCACTTGCTCAACAACCTGTTGGACGTGTATCGTCTGAACGAGGCAAAAGAAACACGCAATGATGTACCGTTCAACCTGAACGGGCTGCTCGAACGTATCGCTTCGGGGTTTTCCCATGTGGTCACCAACAAGGGAATCCTGTTCAGGCAGGATTTTAAGGATACCGACGTCAATCTGTACGGAGACGTGGACCGCATTGAACAAATAATGGATAACCTGCTGACCAACGCAGTCAAGTTTACCGAATCTGGAACCATCACACTGAGCGCCTGCTACCATGAAGGAATCTTGATGTTGGAGGTAAAGGATTCAGGCATTGGTATGAGCCCGGAAACACTTTCCCGCATATTCCGACCGTTTGAACGACTGACCTCTGCGACAAACGTGGATGGTGTCGGATTGGGATTGTCTATCACGAAAGGGATAGTCAGGCTGCTCGGTGGGGAAATAGACGTGACGAGTAATGTAGGGCAAGGCACAACATTCCGCGTGACACTTCCGTTAAGTATAACAGATGAGCCGGTAGAAAGTGAGAACAAGATGCTTCCGCATCCGGAACATCTACCACGGAATGTATTGGTAATCGATGATGACACGATGTTTCTTGACGTGATAAAGGAAATGCTGGAGCGTAACGGCATAACATGTACCCTATGCTCGTCAGCCAAAGAGATCGTCAAGGCGATACGGGGCAAGGATTATGACTTGCTGTTATCCGATATCCTGATGCCCGGAACCAGCGGTTTCGACTTGTTGGACCTGCTCCGTAACTCAAATGTCGGCAACTCCCGTGAGATACCGGTTATAGCCATGACCGCACGGGGCGACAGGGAAAAAGAAGCATTTTTTCGTGCCGGTTTTACAGATTGTATCTACAAACCGTTCTCTTCGTCGGAACTGCTCAGCCTGCTTTCAACGATAAAAACAGACCGGAAGGAGGAAAAACATAAAACGGACTTCAGCATGATACTCGCAGAGGTCAGCGACAAACCTAAAACACTCAGGTCTTTCATTTCCCAATTGAAAAAAGACCGTGAAGAACTCGATGTCGCCATGAAACACGGTGACAGGCAGAGACTGCATGAGATTATACACCGGATGCAACCGATGTGGGAGTTATTGCAGACAGAGGATGTACTGCCCGGCTTACGTCCTTTATTGAGAAAAGACGATTCAAATGACAGCGAGTTGAACAGTCATATCCAAAATGTCATAGACACCGCCTCTGTCCTTATCACGGAGGCGGAAGACGAGATAAAAAGACTGACGAATGAAACGGAAGATATTAATAGTTGAGGACAATATAGGCCTTTCACAAATGCAGAAAGACTGGTTCGAGCAGGCCGGTTATGATGCCGTAACCGCCATGAACGAACCAATCGCCAGGACACTGATACGGAAGAACAGGTTCGACCTTGTATTATCGGATGTAAGGTTGCCCGAAGGAGACGGAATTTCCCTTTTGAAATGGCTGAAAAAAGAGAAGATGAAAATACCGTTCATCATCACGACGGAATACGTGTCGGTGCCGGATGTGGTCCGCACCATCAAGCTGGGCGCGAATGACTACCTGCCGAAACCGGTACGCCGTGAGCACCTGTTGGAACTGGCGGAGGATATATTCCGCCCGATTGCGACCAGACGGGAGCAGAAAAAGGAACTGCTCAAACGTACGTGTCCCAAGATACTTGAAGTGGAGCGGTGCGCAAGGTTGGTCGCCCCCTCGGATATGTCCGTACTGATACTCGGAGCCAATGGGACGGGCAAGGAATCCGTGGCACAGAGCATTCACGAGGACAGTGACCGTTCTGAAATGCCTTTCGTGGCTGTCAACTGCGGTGTGCTGCCGCGTGAGCTTGCGGCTTCCATGCTGTTCGGGCACGTGAAAGGAGCCTTCACCGGTGCAGACGCGGCAAAAGAGGGCTTTTTCGACATGGCGAAAGGCGGCACCTTGTTTCTGGACGAAATCGGTACACTATCTTTCGAGATACAGTCCATGCTACTCAGGGTATTGCAGGAAAACACCTATATTCCCATTGGCGGGAACAAGGAGCGTGTTGCGGATGTGCGCATTGTGGCCGCGACAAATGAGAACATGGAAAAGGCGATTTCGGAGGGTCGGTTCAGGGAAGATCTTTACCACCGTTTGAATGAGTTTGAAATCCGGCAGCCATCCCTTGCGGAATGCCCGGAAGACATCATGCCGTTGGCCGAGTTTTTCCGTAAACGCTTCTCGAAGGAACTGAAACGGAACACTACCGGTTTCTCTGATGCGGGTATGTACAGGCTGCGTTCTCATCCCTGGCCGGGCAATGTCAGAGAGTTGCAGAACAGGATAAAAAGAGCGGTACTGCTTGCCGAGGGACCGTTGCTGGAACTTGCGGATTTGGAAATGAACAAGCAGGCCGACGATACGATACCGGTTTCTGCCCCAACCATATCCCCGTTGAAAGACGAGAAGGCTGAAAGGGAAAACATCATCAACGCCCTTGCCGCTTGTTACGGACACCGTGAACAGGCAGCGAAGCTGTTGAATGTCAACCCGGCAACATTGTATAGGAAAATGAAGAAATACGGGCTGAAATGAACGGATATTTATAACTGCATGATATCCAAGAGGAATGAGGAAATGTTATAATGGACTTTTTCTTATATGGATAAAAAATCGTAATTTTGCAAAAGATTAAACGGGTTATGGATTCGTGATAATCTGAAGAAGAAGAACATAAAAGTAAGCCCTCAAATTAGGGCTAAAAAATGCTATCTCTATCTTTGTTGGAAATCAACATCCAACAATTATGTATAGCAGCGAAGATCTTGAAAGATTTTATTTTCAGTACCAAACAGAGGCCGTTCCTCATGGAGTGTCTCTTCAGTCATTCTGTTCAAAGAATAACGTTCCTTACAACCTTTTTCATAAATGGTACAAGGATACCCGCAAAAAAATAGTGGAAGTTCAGGTGGATGGTGTTCCCTCGGACCCAACATCGGAGTCCGTGCCGTCTTCTCCTTCAGGAGAAACCCCGGTAAAGAAGGACAGTCCTTCTCCCCATGCAGTACACAGACACCGGAAGCCGGGCAAAGGCCCGGGGGTGCTTCCCGTGCGTATATCCGTGGAGCTGACCTTGAGCAATGGCCTGCATATCCTCCAAAAAGATCTGGATTATCCGGGTCTGTACCGTCTGATCCAAAAGCTGGAGGTCCTATGTTGAGTGTGACCGGCATCAACCGCTTCTATTACCTGCGGGGCTTTACAGACATGCGTTGTAAGCATTCCCGTGTGCTGTCCGTCATCCGTGAACAGTTGCACCGTGAGCCCTCAGACGGTGACATTTATATCGTGATGTCTAAAGACCGGCGTATCGTTCGCCTGTTCGCCTATGATAACCGTTCGTATAGTCTTTTCGAGAAAAAGTTTGTTTCGGGCTATCAGTTTATGCGTATAATCAAGGATGACGAAGGTAACGAGGTCACCTACCGTATAGACTGGAAGGACGTGGTCCTCCTGTTAGAGAATCCCGTAATTAAATCGTTAAAAATAAGATAATTATGTTCCGTATTTATATGGTTATATCAAGTTTTTTTTGTATATTTATATCACAAAAAGCAGGATATGGATACGGACGAATTACGACAGTTTATAGTTCAGAAACGCGAGCTTCTGGCGCGGGAGACCTTCTCGCGTCGTGCTTTTAACCGCTGTGAGAATATGTCCGATGAAATGAAAAACCGATATGTGGAATACCTTATCGAGCGTCTGGAGAACGTGGAACTGGATAACCGCGCGATGAAACTGGTGCTGGAGGATCTGACAAAAGAGTTATCCCGCTCCAACCGGATGCTGGAAAAATTGAATGATCTGCAATCCCTTCTTGAGGAAGAACGCGAATCGCGTAAATCCCTGGAACGGGAGAATATAAAACTGAAGGAACAACTCAAATCCGCCCGCAAGCAGCGTTTCGGATCGAAGAAACAGTCCGTAAAGAAGGATGATTCCGGTAGTGATGATGATCCGGTTGACCGTGAGAATGAGAAAGATGGCTTTGATGGTACGGACGAATCGTTGGATACCCGTTCCATACCGGAGTCGGAAACACAGGAATCCCACCCCTCCTCTCCGAATCCGGGGGATCTCTGCAACCGTCCGGAAACCTATCGTACCATGGGCGTGAACGGAACTCCTGTCAGGCACTTGTCGGATCTCTCCAAGGTTCCCGGGCGTATCCTTGACCGCAAGATGGTGAAGACCTTCCGTCTGGACATCTGCCTTATAGAGGAACAGTTCGAGATGGTGCAGTACGTGGAGAAGGGCCGCAAGCCGCGTTGGGGGTATTTCCCCAAGGAAGGACACCCGCAGGTGGTGACCAGGTTTGACGGCACCAAGATCACCCCCGGTTTCCTTCAGGCCATCGCCTATGAGGTATACGTGAAGAACGTGACCTTCGGCCTGCTGCACCAATGGCTTGTCGATATGGGCATGACCGTATCGGAGAACACCTTGCGCAACTGGCTGAAAAAAGGCAGGAAATACCTCGACCGTATGGTGGTGGAACTGAAGAGGATCGCGCTGGAGAAGGATGCCGTGGTCAATTGTGACGAGACCTGGTGCAAGGTCCGTAAATATGACCGGTACAAGAAATGCTACATGTGGGTCCTTGTCAACAAGGCGGAACGTGTGGTGATCTTCTTCTACGAGGACGGTTCCCGTGGCCGTGACGTGCTGACGAACTTTTTAGGTGATGCCGGGCTGAAGGCCCTCATGTCGGACGGTTATAACGCTTATGTCTTTATCGGTGACGGGCTGAAAACCCACAGGTATAAGGATACGGACCATCAGGTCTGTCTGGCGCACGTGAGGGCGAAGTTCGTGAAGGCCCGGATGGAAGGTGGCGACAAGAGGGCGGATGTATTCCTTGACAATATAAACCGTCTCTTCCGTTTTGAAAGGGAGTATGACAGGGAGATGATCACCGACGGGGAACGTACCCGGCGACGGCAGGGGTTGCCGACCATGGAGGTGATGATAAATCTGCGGGCGAACCTTTTGCAGGAGTTGAAAAGTGAGGAGGAACGGAAAAGTTGTTATATGCGGGAGGCCCTGAATTATCTTCACAAGTTTTGGAAGGAGGCCTTCACTTATATAAAGGACGGCCGTTATCCGATCTCGAACAATCTGGCGGAGCGGGCGGTGCGTCCCTTTACCACCAAACGGAAGAACTCCCTGCACTTCGGAAGTGACGAGGGAGCGGAGATTGCCGCCGTATACCATAGCATAATCAGCACGGTGAAGCTGCAAGGCAGGTCCGCATGGGATTATCTTGGCAAATTTTTTACCGGTATTTTTAACGGTTGCAGAGATTTTTTGAGTCTGACACCACAAAATATAGACTTGGCAGTATGCCAATAGTTAAAAATCAATCGAATTTAATAGCAATTTTTTGTGAGGCACCCATTCTGGTGCCTTATAAAAAGGAGATGCTCTAAATTGAGTATTAACAACATAAAAATAACAGCGGAGCCTGATATCTCTGCTGATTATACACATACTACTATGATTTTTACAAATAATTTATTTAAAAAAAGGTCTATAAATTTCATTTCTTTTGATAACGGCAAACATCCTTGAAACAATTTTTGCTCTCAGTGCATTGATTACAGACATTCTATTTTTACCTTCAGCAACTTTCCTTTCATAATACATTTTCAATTCACCACCAGTTTTATGAGTAATTGCTACTGCTGCCAAATGTAATAGACGTTTAATTGTCTTATCGGCACGATGTGATACTTTTGATTTCGAATGCTGAGAACTTCCGGAAGAATATGAGAAAGGTGCTACTCCTGCATAACAGTTGAATTTTCTTGAATCGTCAAAACGAGTAAATGCTTCTGTAACAATTATCATGTTGGTTGCCACTACACGACCTACACCATCTACAGACATAAGCAGTTCCATCTGGCGGGATAAAACAGGACATGCGCTGATAACTTCTTCCATTTCATCAGTAATAGCATTGATTGCTTCTATCAAATCATCCATCAAAGCTTGTAAGCGTTTCATTTTACGTTCAAACAAAGTTTTGGGCATATAATCCTTTTGATCCTTTAATTGTGCCTTATATTTTGCTAAATCAGATACATATAGAGTCCGCTCTGATTCAAGTTGTTTTAACCGTTCAATATCTTCTGTTGGGCGTTCATAATAATGTACCTTGTCTTGAAAGCGGCGAGCATAAATAGCTATACGTTTGGCATCCACTTTGTCATTTTTCCCTCTTTGTACACCTGATGAATATTTAATCTCTGTAGGATTCTCAAGCCAAAGTCTGCATTCCATTGCCTTACAAGCACAAGCAAGAGGAAATGTGTATTGTCCGGTATGTTCCGCACAGATAAGCATCCTGCTACCAGCTATCTCATAATCTTCCTGTAAGTGATATATTAATGACATTATTGCACTTTGATGATTAGCTGTTTTTTCTTCACATACAACTTTTCCTTCAAACATTACACAAAAATCCAATTTCTTTTTCGAAACATCAACACCGATGAAATAAAAATCTTCCATACTTTTTCCTTTTTATGATTTAAAAAAGAAGAGTCTGAACTTAACCTAATTACCTTAACAATTTATTGTTAACCTACTATCTGGGTCTGGGTTCAAACAAACAGGAAGTCCTTTTATGTATACGGGACTTATAAATATCCTTAGTCGCAATTGGTTCACTTCCTGTATCCTTCCTTTATTCAAAGTTATTATTTTTGCTTTATCTTTAGTATAAAGTGCAAATCTAAGGTACTTTTTCCTTTTTATGATTTAAAAAAGAAGAGTCTGAACTTAACCTAATTACCTTAACAATTTATTGTTAACCTACTATCTGGGTCTGGGTTCAAACAAACAGGAAGTCCTTTTATGTATACGGGACTTATAAATATCCTTAGTCGCAATTGGTTCACTTCCTGTATCCTTCCTTTATTCAAAGTTATTATTTTTGCTTTATCTTTAGTATAAAGTGCAAATCTAAGGTAAGTCGCAAGACATCTCAGGTAGGAATCTGGTAAATTTCAAATTGTAGAGATTATTGCGTGTAGCTTATGCTATGCCTTATAGCGTGAGCTCATGCAGATTCTACAATGGGCTTGCCAGAGCCTCTACCTGATAATGCGTGAGCTTCACGCTTTTATTTTGGGTAAACAGATAGATAGAGGTATGGCGACAATACAAATCATAACGGTTGTGACATTGGACGGTTATCTTCCAGACAAGGACGAGGAACTGTTGCAATGGGTCAGGACGGAGCGGCAAGGTTTCCCATTCTGGCACGAGAGGAGTACCTTCACGCTGTTTCCCGGATATCCCATGCTGGATTTGATTTGTGAGAAGGACGGGAAAGACGCCTCGTTCATCTACACGGCGGAAATATCCGACAGGAAAAGCCTCGGTTTGCTGCACGGACTGACCATCTACCACCTTATCGACGAAACTGTAGTCTATATCCTTCCCCTGACATACGGGAAAGGTGTCTTCTGCCTGCAACAGCTCCCCGCTAGCCGCTGGAAGCTCCACCGGGCAATAACTTTCAAAAACGGGATTACCCGTATCATTTACCGCAAATCCTCGCGATAGTCCGTTGCATCCTGCAAGGAAATCTTGCATTTTGCGAGATTCCCAGAATCGTTATTTTTAATTATTAATATTTTATTTCACTGATATACAATAGTATATCAGTGCTTCATGGTGTCTATCAGTGTCATTGGTACGCCGTTGGTCTTATATATGATATAGCCTGTTGCGCAACAAGGTGTAAGCAAACAATTATTTACACTAAAAACAGATTAGTCATGTTACAGATAAACAGTGAGACCGCCCATGGGATGTTCACCCGGATCATGGAACGGTTCGACAAGATAGAGCGGGCATTGGAGCGTATGAACAAGCTGAAGGATTGCTTGGACGGCGACACGCTCTTGGACAACTATGACCTGTGCCAGCTGCTCGGCATCACCAAGCGCACGCTGGCGCGTTACCGCCAAAAGAAACTCGTGACCTATTACATGATTGACGGGAGAACCTACTACAAGGCATCCGAAGTGGAGGCTTTCCTCAACCAGAAAGGCAAGTCATTGCCTGCGAGATTCAGACACCAGACAAATGTTTAATTAAAAACGGAGCAAGAATTATGGAACTTATATGTATTGACAGACAGACTTTTGAAGAACTGCGTGTCCGCTTTTGCGAGTTCGAGGAACGGGTGACACGGATATGCCGTCCGGTTGAAGACCTCGGCCTGAAAAACTGGCTGGACAACCAGGAGGTGTGCGATGTGCTTCGCATCAACAAAAAGACCCTTCAGGCGTACCGGGCCAAAGGCTTGCTGCCTTTCAGTCGCATCAAGAACAAACTCTTCTACAAGCCGGAAGATGTACGCAGATTGTTGGAATTGAATTATCACCCCTTAATAAAAAGCAAGTTATGAGTTACCATTTCATAGATAAGAAAGACCCCCGTATCGACGTGATGTTTCAAGGGCTGGAGAAAACGGAGAGGATGCTCTTGGCGATGGAGGACATGCCGAAATCCCTCTTCAACGGTGAACGCTTCCTTACGGATGAGGAACTTTCCAAAGTCCTGCGGGTAAGCAGGCGCACATTGCAGGAGTACCGCACATTCGGTGTGATCCCTTACTACATGGTTCAGGGGAAGGCTCTTTACAAAGAGTCCGATATCATGAAGATTCTGGACGATGCCTACAAGAGGTGCCGGGAGGAACAACGCTGGGTATAGCCCTTCCTCATTAATCAAGTACGGAGAAACAGCCTGCGGCTCTGGCAGGTCGTTTCTCCGCTTTCTTTTTTCATACGGTTTGCGATTTCTTGTTCCGTTTTTTCTTTGTAGTGAAATCCTCTTCACACAAATCAATCCTGTTTCCGAAACCTGTGGCTCTCAACCTTTTCATGTCCTCATCCACTTTCGTGTCCGTAACCTGCGCGTAAATCTGCGTGGTGGAAATGGAGGTATGTCCCATCATGCGGCTTACCGTCTCTATCGGAACACCGAGCGAAAGAGTGATGTGGGTTCCATAATTATGCCTGGCTTGATGGAAGGTCAAATCAAATCCATATACCCGACCTAATTCTTTCGTCAGCCGGATAAAATATCTGCGGGTATAAATATTGAACACTCTGTCCCCGGTTCTTTGGTCGCGGTATTTCTCCATGATTTGGAGTGGAATATCCAACAGGCGGACAGAGGAAAGCGTATCGGTCTTTTGCCGGTGGATATGAATCCACCATATGCCATCCTTCGCCTGCGTAATATCATTTACTGACAACTTCTTCAAATCCGCGTACGCCAGTCCGGTGAACGTCGAAAAGATGAACATATCCCGTACGAATTGCAGTTGCGGCTTCTCCACGGGCGTAGTCATCAATGTCTTGAGGTCCTCCAGTTTCATGTGACGGCTCTTCCTTTTGGGCAGTTCGGGATGCAGGCGGCAATATGGATCGCGGCGCAATGTGCCTTGGCTGACCGCACGCATCGTGAGTTTCTTCAAGCGGTACAGGTGCTCATGCACGCTTTTGGGTTTCAGGTTGCGGACCGTGCGCAGGAATACCTCGAAATCGTCATAAAACACCCGGTCAAGGCTTCGTAACGTTACATCCTCCAGACCTTTCTTTTCCCGGACGAAAGCGGAAAGGTGCTTGTAGGAACGCAGATAGGACTCGTATGTCTCCTGTATGCGGTCTATCCCGACACGTTTCTTGAATTCCTCATTATGCTCCCTGAAGAGAGCCAGCAGGGTAAGCGGTTTCTGTCCGATACCCTTGACTGCATTCTTGACCAGTTCCGCCGTGATAAAACCCAGGCTGTTCTTTATCCGCTCATAATGTCTGGCAATCTCACTTGTCAGGTCTTCTATGGCGCGGTTTACTGTAACGGCATTCTCGCTCCTCCCGTCGGCACGCCCTTTCTCCGGATTCCAAATAGCTGGATTGACCGAAACCTTGGTTCCTATCTGTGCCCATTCCGCATCAATGCTCACCCTGCACAATAGCTGGCACATCCCGTCCTTGCGCACTTTCGTACGGTTGATATAAAACAGCACGGCAAAAGTGCTGCGCCGTTTAGTGTTCTGTTTTTCAATATTCTTTTCCATATTCTTTTCAAGTGGTTATTAAATGATGACGGAGAAACGCTCCGAAATTTTCCGGTTCAATGCCTTTGTATCGGCATCTATCTTGTCATCGGTCACTTTCGCGTAAATCTGTGTCGTTTCTATCTGGCTATGTCCGAGCATCTTGCTGACCGTTTCAAGAGGAACTCCGTGGGAGAGCGTGATTTCCGTTGCGTATGTATGGCGTCCGGCATGGAAGACCAGCGGACGGTCTATATGGCAGATCTGGGCAATCTCTTTCAAATAGTGGTTCAGCATGGAATTGCAATACACCGGCAGTAACTTGTCACCGGGAGCTGTGTCGTCATACTTCTTCAGAATCTGCAACGGCAAGTCCAGCAGCGGAATCTCAAATTCTATCTTGGTCTTCTGTCTGGCACTTTTAATCCACCATGTCCCATCCTCCGCAAGGCATAGGTTATCCCTGGTCAACAGGCGCATATCTCCGTATGAAATGCCGGTGAAGCAGGAAAACAGAAACAAATCACGGACATGATAGAGAGTCTGCCTGTGAAACGGGGTGGTCATAATCCTGTGTAACTCTTCTGCCGTGAGATATTTCTGTACGGCTTTGGGACGCACCGGCTCATATCCCAAAAACGGGCTGGCGGTAATGATGCCGTCAGCGATGGCCTCACCGACAATCGTTTTCAGCTGTACGGTCAGATTGATAATCGTTCCGGAAGCGAGATTACGTTTCGTCCGAAGGTATAAATCATACTTGTCGATGAAAGAACGATCCAACGCGGAAAACGGAATATCCGACAGTTTGTATTGCACCTGCAAGAATCTTTCGATATGGTTGTAGGCATTGCGATAGGCCCGCAGGCTTCCTATTGTGCGGTTTACTCCCACACGCTTTTCAAAATTGCTGATGAATCGTTTGAAATACCCCAAAAGCGTTTCCTGCCCGCTGGCCATTCCAAGCAGTACGCCTTTCACTTCATCGGCTGTCACACCGTCACGAACAGCCGACTGCTCCGTGTAGATATTCAATGCCATCGCACGAATCTCATCCAGACGGTTATTGATTTCCTTTGCCGCCACGCTCTTGCCGGTTGCACGTCCGGAGGTCCAGCGTGACTGTGGCACTTTCATCTTCACACTGAAAGCCGCCTCGGAATACTTTCCGACATTCAATTTTGCCATTACAGGACAGTTGCCGTCAGCATCCGCCTCGCTCTTTTTCAGGTAGAACGATACCTTTACATTTGCCTGATTCATAACTAATTCTTTTGTTTGCAAAATTATTATATGCGGAGCAAATGAACGGCATGAAAAATATAGCGGAACGAAGAATAAGGTCCCTTGGCTTGTAAACAAAGCCTATATTTTTTTCTAATACGGAAAAATATGACTAAGTTTGCATCAACAGACATAGCAAAAACTGCGTTCTTTACTACGGTAAACAGGATATAGAACGAGATGCGGGAGCAATTTCCAAACCTCTTTTTCAATCCTGAAAAAGGCAACGGATAGGTAGCGATTCGTTATCCTAACTTCCCCCAAAACGGTCAAAAACCATAAATGGAAGAATCTGGTACAAAACCACATATCCCTTTCGGTCTCAAACACTTTGCATTATTTTCTCCAAAGCCATCCGTATGTGAGCGAGTTT